>OFMP01001028.1_pt1 | contig 15867 bp, 16 predicted proteins | sample 1541841 | NCBI WGS metagenome assembly OFMP01 (sample SAMN04209226, study PRJEB22552) | human gut metagenome | biome: gut; material: feces | host: Homo sapiens | place: USA: Oklahoma
GCTGACCGGAAAAACTTTATATTTTTTCACTGTCCTCTTGACGGGGTGCGGTTCACCCCTTGAAGTGGTCTGTTCTCTTTGCGGAGGGCTTCACAACTTCAATGCGGAAAGTGGGGAATTGCTGCATCAGCTTTGCCAGCGTCCCATATTCGACTGTCCCGATTCTACCGGCTTTCCGTGCCTCATTCTGCGACATTACAATCGTTCCATTCATCAAATCTGCGTTCATACGTTTAATCTCCTTTTTGTTATTTATTTTGTGTGAGCTTGCTTGCCTCACGCTTCATGCCCCTATTATAGCATTGATTTTTTCGCTCCTGTCGTTATAATGGTACATATACGGAGAGGCACAAAAAACGGCACGAAGCGAAACTGCTTCATGCCGCAGGAAAAACCGTATGATTTCCCATAGCCTTATGTAGCTGCTTACATAAGGAGAGAATACAATGAAAAACAAACTTTATAGGGCTTCCATCACGCTTCCGAACGGCAAGCGCAAGTGGATACGTTCTGTCAGTCAGGAGGGATTGGAACAGAAAAAACAGGAGCTATTGACACAGATTGGAGCTGGTCTAGACGTTTCTGACAACTCTACTTTTGGAGAATATGCCGCGCTCTGGCTTCGCGTCTATAAGGTGCCGTATCTTCGGCAAAACTCTTTGCTTGCCATTGAAAACGCGCTGAACAATCACATTTATCCGTATCTGCGGGACGTGCCGCTCAAAAAGGTCAATCAGATACAAATTCAGCTTGTCATTGCGTCTGTATCCAAAATGAGCAAGAGCCTGAATAATAAGGTAGTGCAGGTGCTTCGCGGGATTTTTAATGCAGCCGTGGATAACAACCTGATTGCAAAATCGCCAGTCCCAGCAACCTTGCGACTCGGCGGCAAGACAACGCAGGAAGAAATCCCACTCACCGCTGAACAGTCTCAGCGCCTTTTGGACGCGACAAGAGGGACGCGGGCATATCTTTTCTGCCTGTTGGCACTTCAAACCGGTATGCGGCGCGGAGAGCTTTGTGGGCTGATGTGGTCGGACGTTGATTTTCCTGCGGGTGTGATTCATGTTCGGCACAATGCGCTGCTCACAAACGCGCAAACGACCGTCAGCGACACCCTCAAGACCTCTGCCGCAGTCCGGGATATTCCGATACCGCCCACGCTGTTTGCAGAGCTTGTAAAAGAGCGCAAGGGCGCAAAGAGCCTTTATGTGCTGCACATGGAAGATGGGAAACCGCTTTCCAAAAGCAGTCTCAAGTGCCTGCTGCAAATGATTGAAAACCGCACGGTTAATAATCCTGACGACCTTTGGACGACCGCGCCGCACTCCAAGGTTGTCCGCACGTTGGATTTTCATGTTCATCCGCACCAGCTCAGACATACTTACATCACGCGGCTTTTTGAAAGCGGGCTGGATATCAAGGAGATTCAATATCTCGCAGGACACGCCACGGTTAATATGACGCTGCGCGTTTATACGCATTATCAGCACGAATCGCGCCAGCAAAGCACCGCGCAAAAGGTCTGTGCCGCATTTGGCTGAAAACAGGTGCCACATAGGTGCCACATTGGAAGCGTGCCACAGTCACATTTTCGGCACAAAAGACGCTTCAAAGATGTTAAAAACGTGTTTTAAAGTAAAATCAAAATTATGAAAAAGATTCAGAAAAGCAGTATGAATCTTGTTAAAAAGCTGTTTTTAAGCAAAGAAAAACCGCACTTCCGAAGAAGTGCGGTATGTGTGAGCTGAACACTATGGATCAACGGACATTTCATTGTGCAAAGACCGCTTTCCTGAAAATATGATACCGCCGTAAGCTAAAAAACGCAATCAGTTTTCTGATGGATTTTCCTCCAGCCGCAAAATCCGATGATCCTCTGTCAGTACACGCATTTGCTGAATGGCAATTGCGTTGAGCTTCGCCAGACGCTCTGCTTGTGAAAGGCCGTCGCTTATAAATACAGCGTTCAGGTTTTCCAGATTTGAAAGGCACACGAGCTGTGACACGTTTGCGTAGTCGCGGATGTTGCCTTTCAGCCCCGGATTCTCATCGCGCCACTGCTTTGCAGTCTTGCCGAACAGCGCCATATTCAGCACATCGGCTTCACTGGCATATACCAGCGACATCTGCCGCGCCGACAGCTCCGGAGGGATAAGATTTTCTTTGATTGCATCCGTGTGGATGCGGTAATTGATTTTCGCAAGATTGCGTTTGATGTCCCAGCCGAGGAGCTGCTGCTCCTGCTCCTTCAGCCGTTCAAATTCCTTGATCAGATAGATCTTGAATTCCGGGCTGATCCACATTCCGAATTCAAACGCGATGTCCTTATAGGCGTATGTGCCGCCATATCGCCCGGCGCGCGCCTTCAGACCGATGGCATTGGTTTTTTCGACCCATTCCTTCACGCTGAGCTTATAGCTGTTGAGTCCTGCCTGACTTCTAATTATGGCGAATTCGCCATAATTAAAATCCGGGTTGTGGATCTGCTCCCAAATGCCAAGAAATTCAACGGTATTCCGATTCCGGAGCCAATCAGAGATGAAGAAGTCGCCATCCTTTGCTTTCAGCATATCGGTCAGGGAAATATAATCCTTATCATCAATCGTGGTCACGGAGATCTCCGCGCCATTGACCATGAGCTTGTTGTTCATTGGCGTACCTCTCTAACATCGTGCATGAAGGCTTCTTTGGTTTTTCCTATGGATAAAACGAAGAAGCACATCGTACAACGGAACTACAAATAGTGATTGGGATGGTTGCCGCCGCGATGCAATGGCAGTATGCCTGCGCAGCGCAGAATCTTTCCGCTTTTTATCAGTATAGCAGGTATCTGGCGCTGCGTCGAGAGATTTTTCCAAATGTGCGGCAGATTCTATCATTTCCAGAAGCTCTGCCTTGGATAGACCGCCCGCGTTGGCTTTCCGGAGATACCACTGTCTTGTATCTCTTGTCAGCTCCGCCTCCATGATGACCACGTTCAGCGTCCAGCCGATTTTCATTGCCAGCCGGAGAAGCGGTTCGTCATTTTCATAGAGCTTACAAAAATCGCGCATCCGGCGCACGTTGCGCGGGGAAAAGCCTGCGCGGTCAGGGAAATTCGCCTGCAAAAACTCTGCGGCTGCGACTGCTGCGCCTTTCTCCGGACGCTGGTTGACTGCCTTGCCGATGGCGCAGACTTCCTCCATCTGCGGAAGATTCCGCAAGAGAATTGCGGTTAATTCTTGGTACATGGCGCTGTAATCGGCAGGTTTTCTGATATTCATGGCTTCTCCTTTCCGCGCGGACGCGCATCGTATATTTCGTCGTTTTGCGAATAGCCGGGCACTAGATTTTGTGGTATGATTGCTCCCGTTGTGTGAAAACTTTGCGGGAGGGCAAGCATGATGCAGTACACCGATAACGAAGCCGCCCTGATCGGCGGCCTGATCTCGAACTATTTCTTTCAGCCGTCTGTGGATGAAACGCTCCGCGAATCCTATCGCCGGGTGCTGCACCATCTGCATGAGAATACGCTCTCCGCGTCTGATTTGAGTCGAATTCAGAATGCGCTGACATTCCTTTCACCCCTCTGTCTGGAAGGACGGGAAGCACACAAGGATATGATGGGCGCAACATTAAAAACAGACGCTCTGCTGAGAGCCAGCAGATAAATGACCTCCCGCTGCACCGCAGCGGGAGGTTTGCTATGTTTAGCTTACGATAGGCTTTGAACCAAGCCAGTCAGGCGGCAAATATGCTTCTGCCAGCGCGTGCGCAGTATCAAACAGCTTGTAGCGGTCTGCGTCATCGTCAAGATCAAGGGCTGTCTCAAACAGTTCCCATACGATCTGCATGGCCTTCTTCGCCCCGTCAGGAGCAGAATGTCGCGTGCCAGAATCTGCCGCGTCCTCTCGCGCTCCCACGTCGCCAACACGCCGCGTTTGTTCTTCCTGCGCGCGTGTCTGCCTGTTTGCCGTTTCGTCGGCCGGGATGCCCCACGCTTTGCCGACGATGCTGATGCTGTGAATGCAGGTATCGGCAAGTTCTTTGCCGCCTTGCACCTGAACTTGTGCGATGGCCTCATCTGCTAACCGTTCCTGCAGCACTTTTGCGTTTTCAATGGTCATATTGAATCCTCCGGTATGTTTCGGGCCTTGCCCGTGCCAACATCATGGCGCATACGCTCGGAATGTCTATTCAGCAATATCAACAAAACAACCTGCTTAAATTCTACGTTTTGCCGAGAGCGAAAAAGGGCCGCTTTCTCGAAAAATTTCCGAAAAAGCGGCCAAAAATCGCGTGGGTAAAGGTTCAAGTCCACTGATTTTGCCAAAACGCTTTTTGATATCTTTTTTTCCGACTTCAAAAATTGGGTGCAAAAAAACCCGGAAGTCGTTGAAACTTCTGGGTTTTTCGCGTAGATATCTTTTTTGGTTCTACTAGATGGTGGACAGTACAGGACTCGAACCTGTGACCCCATGCACGTCAAGCATGTGCTCATACCAGCTGAGCTAACTGTCCATCGCGGGAGTTATTATACAAAAGCTCCCGGCATTTGTCAAGGACATTTTTTCGTTTTGCCCTACTTTTTCTCCAGGTACCACGCAATCAGCAAATCTGCAGCCTCGCCGTAGCTCTGCACGCCGGCTTCCTCGGAGAAAGCCTTGAGATACGTATCGTTGACCTTCGTAGCCGCGTCCTGGACCTTCCCCTCGTACTGCGCGTAATGGGTATTGGCCGCCTGAATGTCTGCGCGCACGCCCTCTTTGAGGCTCTGCCAGATTTCGCTTGCCGCTGTTTTGTCGGCCTTATAGAGCGCGTTGTGGCAGTAGACATAGGCCGCGATCGCGCCGGAATACTGAAACTCCGGGCTCTCGTTTTCCATGCACGCAAGATACGCGCAGAAATTTGCGCCGTCCTCGGCGGCGACCGTCTGCCGGTGCGCAAGCTCATGGCACATCGTAAACGGGAGCCAGACTTCGTAGGTGTCCGGGTTCACGCAGGCTTCCCCCGTGAAGCAGATGAAAATACCCGTAATGCCGAACTGGCTGAACATGCGCCAGGTTGCAAGCTTCTTGACCGGGTCGTGAGAGCCCGTGAACAGCGCATAGCGCTCTGCCAGTTTGTCATAGCCCGCGCCGGCTTGCTTTGAAAGTTCCTCAAAGGACGAAAGCCGGGCAAGTCCCTGATCATCCCGCGAAACATCGTCCGCCAGAGCGTTCACCTGAGCAGCATAATATCTCGTCGCGTCCGTCAGCTCCTGCTTCGTGTACTCGCGCACGGAAAGACCCAGCTGTTCGCCGACCGTGGGGCCAAAGTGGTTGAGCCCCCAGAGCGCGACAAACAGGAACAGCCCCACGCACACGCCCAGCACAATTCCCGCCAGCCAGCACAGAAAGCTCCTGCGCTGCGTGAAGATGCGCACGAACGTGTATAGGAGCCACAAAACCGCAAGCCCCGCCAGAAGCTCCCACACAGCAAGCGGAATCGCCCTCGTCACCGAGCTGATGGCGGACAGGAGCTTTCTGGAGAGCTCCGGGTAAAACGAAAACACCAGCGCAGGCGCGTATTTTGCCGCCAGTACAAGAAGCACAGTCAAAACAAGAAAGATGGCTGACAGCAGCAGCCTTCCGATGGTTCTCAAGAAAAACGTTCCTTTCCGATTGGGATACGAGAGAGTATACCACAAATTCCGAAAAAACAAAAGATTGTCTTGCCTTTTTCTTTCCAGCGTTGTTGACTTTGAGACACTTTTCATTATAATGTATCTTATCAAATCACGTCAGGAGGACGGATGTAAGCATGAAAAATTCCGAAAAGACCCTCGATATGATCGTCAATCTCTGCAAGAACCGCGGCTTTGTCTTCGCGGGCAGCGAAATTTACGGCGGTCTGGCCAACAGCTGGGACTACGGCCCGCTCGGCGTCGAGTTCAAGAACAACGTCAAAAAGGCATGGCTCAAGAAGTTCGTGCAGGAAAGCCCGTACAACGTCGGCCTCGACGCGGCCATCATCATGAACCCGCAGACCTGGATCACGACCGGCCATGTGGCAAGCTTCTCCGACCCTCTGCTCGACTGCAAGGCGTGCAAGGCCCGTCACCGCGCCGATAAGCTCATTGGAGACGAGCACCCCGAGGTGAACGTCGATGCGATGAGCTTTGACGAGATGGACAAGTTCATCGCCGAACACGAGGATGTCGTCTGCCCCGTCTGCGGCAAGCACGACTTTACCCCCATCCGCAAGTTTAACCTCATGTTCAAGACGGCCATCGGCGTGACCGAGGACTCGTCTTCGACCTGCTATCTGCGTCCGGAGACCGCGCAGGGTATTTTCGTCAACTTTGCGAACATCCAGCGCACGACAAGACGCAAGCTCCCGTTCGGCGTCTGCCAGATCGGCAAGGCCTTCCGAAACGAGATCACCCCGGGCAACTTCACGTTCCGCACGCGCGAATTTGAGCAGATGGAGTGCGAATTCTTCTGCAAGCCCGACACCGACCTCGAGTGGTTCGCCTACTGGAAGGACTACTGCAAGAACTGGCTGCTGAGCCTTGGCATCAAGGAAGAGAACCTGCGTCTGCGTGACCATGAGCCTGCGGAGCTTGCGTTCTATTCCCGTGCCACGACCGATATCGAATACGCCTTCCCGTTCACCGACTGGGGCGAGCTCTGGGGCATTGCCGACCGCACGAACTACGACCTTGGCCGCCATCAGGAGGCCTCGGGCAAGAGTCTGGAATACTTTGACCCCGAGACGAACGAGCACTATATCCCGTACGTCATTGAGCCGTCGCTTGGCTGCGACCGTGTGGCGCTGGCGTTCCTCTGCGAGGCGTACGACGAAGAGCACCTCGTCGACAGCAAGGGAAAAGAAGACGTGCGCACGGTGCTGCACCTGCACCCGTTCCTCGCGCCCTACAAGGCGGCCGTCCTGCCCCTTTCCAAGAAGCTCTCCGAGCCCGCGCGGAAGATCCAGGAGGAGCTCTCCAAGGAATTCATGATCGACTTCGACGACTCGGGCTCCATCGGCAAGCGCTATCGCCGCGAGGACGAGATCGGCACGCCGTACTGCATCACGGTCGACTTCGCGACCGTCGGCGATGAGAACACCCCGGCCGACAACGCCGTCACCATCCGCGACCGCGACACCATGGAGCAGGTGCGCGTTCCCATCGCGGAGCTCAGAAGCTGGCTGCGCGAAAAAGTCGCATTCTGATACCGCATTTCACCCGGAACTGAGGATTTTCTCGGTTCCGGGTTGTTTTTCACAAAAATGCAGCTTTCTTTTGGCGCATCCCACAAGAAAAAGTCCGCTTGTCCGGTAGAAATTTCAGTAGGTTTCCTGTATAATAAAAATAACTATCCGCCGCGCCCCGGAAACGTTTCCGCGTGCGCAGACCGGAACTTGCCTCCGCAGTCTTTTGCGGCGAACAAAGGAGTGAAGAATTTGGCCGAATCGGAATATGTCATTGAGATGCTGAATATCACAAAGGAATTCCCCGGCATCCGCGCCAATGACAACATTACCCTCCAGCTGAAAAAGGGGGAAATTCACGCGCTGCTCGGCGAAAACGGCGCCGGCAAATCGACCCTGATGAGCGTGCTCTTTGGCCTGTATCAGCCCGAGAGCGGCGTCATTAAGAAGAACGGACAGGTCGTCAGGATCAGCGACCCCAACGACGCGAACGACCTCAACATCGGCATGGTACACCAGCACTTCAAGCTGGTCGAGTGCTTCTCGGTGCTCGACAACATCATCCTCGGCGTGGAGCCCAATAAGGCGGGCTTTTTGCAGAAAAAGCAGGCGCGGGAGAAGGTTCTCGCCCTGTCGCAGCAGTACGGCCTGCGCGTCGACCCAGACGCAAAGGTAGAGGATATCTCCGTCGGTATGCAGCAAAGGACCGAAATTCTCAAGATGCTCTACCGGGACAACGAGATTCTGATCTTCGACGAGCCGACGGCAGTTCTGACCCCGCAGGAGATCGACGAACTCATGCAGATCATGAAAAATCTCGCAGCGGAAGGAAAGTCCATCCTTTTCATCTCCCACAAGCTCGCAGAAATTATGGCCGTCGCCGACCGGTGCACGGTACTGCGCAAGGGTAAATGCATCGGCACCGTCAACACGCGCGAGACGACCATGGAGGAGCTCTCTTCCATGATGGTCGGAAGGCAAGTCAATTTCAAGGTGGACAAGCAGGATAAGGTGCCCGGCGAGGTCGTGCTGGAGGTCAAGAACCTCACGGTCCCCTCGAAGCTCCACAAGAATAACGCCGTCAAGAACGTGAACCTTCAGGTGCGCCGGGGCGAGATTGTCTGTCTTGCCGGTATCGAGGGCAACGGCCAGACGGAGTTTGTCTACGCGCTGACAGGCCTTGAAAAGCAGTCGGCGGGCGAGATCACGCTCTGCGGCAAGGACATTTCCCACGTGTCCATCCGCCAGCGCTCGAAGGACGGCATGAGCCACATTCCCGAAGACCGGCACAAGCACGGCTTAGTCCTCGATTTTACGCTCGAGCAGAACATGGTCCTCCAGCGCTACTGGCAGCCGGAGTTCCAGAAAAACGGCTTCATCAACTTCCCCGCCGTCCGGGCGTATTCCGACCGCCTCATCGAGCAGTACGACGTGCGCTCGGGCCAGGGGTCCAGCACGGTGGTGCGCAGCATGTCCGGCGGCAACCAGCAGAAGGCGATCGTCGCGCGCGAGATCGATAAGAACCCGGAACTTCTTGTGGCCGTGCAGCCAACAAGAGGCCTCGACGTTGGCGCGATCGAGTACATCCACAAGCAGCTCGTCTCCGAGCGCGACGCTGGCAAGGGCGTTCTGCTCGTGTCTCTGGAGCTCGACGAGGTCATGAACGTCTCCGACCGCATTCTCGTCATGTACGAGGGCGAAATCGTCGGTGAGTTTGACCCGAAGAATGTGACCGTGGAAGAGCTCGGCCTGTATATGGCCGGCGCAAAGCGGATGTAAGGAGGGCGCAAAATGAAAAAGAAAACACTGCTGCAGTCCTCCGGCTTTGTGACGCTGTGCGCAAGTCTGGTCTGCATTGTCATCGGCCTTCTGGTGGGCTTTTTGGTTCTGCTGCTGCTTGGCGGCGAAAAGGCCTATTCCGACGGCTTCAAGCAGATCCTGCTCGGCGGCTTTTATATGATGCCCTCCGGCATCGGCAAGGAGATCGTTACGGCGGTGCCGCTCATCATGTGCGGTCTTTCCGTTGCGTTCGCGTTCAAGACCGGCCTTTTTAACATCGGCGCGGCCGGTCAGTATACGGTCGGCGCGTTCGGCGGCCTGGTGTTTGCGCTGCTGCTGCACGCGCCGTGGTGGCTCTGCCTGATCGCTTCGACGGTCTTTGGCGCCGTCTGGGGCGCGATCCCCGGCATTTTCAAGGCTTACTTAAACGTCAACGAGGTCATCACGGCCATCATGTTCAACTGGATCGGCCTCTACGGCTGCAACACGATCATGTACGGCCGCGGCACAGGCCCGATGTACAACGCCAAGCAGTCGAAGACCTTCGCCGTCACGGGTGACAGCATCATCCCCTCGAAGCTTTTCGGCTGGGACATGTCGGAAACGTTCGGCTACAAATCCTGCACGATCGCAATTTTCCTCGCCATCATCATCGCGATTCTTCTCTACGTCGTCATCAACAAGACGACCTTCGGCTACGAGCTCAAGGCCTGCGGCTGCAACAAGAATGCGGCCAGATACGCGGGCATCAACGAAAAGCGCAGCATCATCCTCTCGATGATCATTGCGGGCGCGCTCGCGGGCTTCGGCGCGGGTCTGTACTACCTCTCCAACGCGGCGCAGTGGATTCCTGGCGACTCGACGGCGCTGCCCTCGGAGGGCTTCGACGGCATCTCCGTCGCGCTGCTTGCCTCGTCCGACCCGATTGCGGCGATCTTCTCGGCCATCTTCATTTCGCACATCTCGACCGGCGGCGGCTTCATGAACGCGTCTTTGTTCCCGCCCGAGATTGCGGACATTATCTCCGGCATTATCATCTACCTCTGCGCGTTCTCGCTGCTGTTCAAGAACCTCATTGTCACGCTTTTCACGGGCAAGCACAAAAAGCAGGCGGCTAAAGCGCCGGACGCGGAAAAGCCAAACGGAAAGGAGGCGCAGTAAGATGCTTCTGATGCTCAAATACGCGCTGCTTTCGGCGACAGTCCTGATGCTCGTGGCACTCGGCGGCTGCTTCTCGGAGCATTCCGGCGTCATTAACCTCGCGCTCGAGGGGATCATGGTCATCGGTGGCCTGGTCGGCACGATGGCGCTGAACCTTCTGCCCGCCGACATGGCGAACGTGTGGAAGGTCACGATCTCCATCTGCCTTTCCGCGGCGGCAGGCGTCCTCTATTCGTCGCTGCTCGCCTTCTCGGCCATCAATCTGAAGGCCGACCAGACCATCGGCGGCACGGCGCTGAATTTGCTTTCAACCGCCATTGCCCTCGTCGTGGCCAAGCGCTACAACGGCTCGCAGTCGGCAAAATTAAGCTACGACAATTCCCCGTTCATCTTCCAGATCGGCGGCCTCACCGTGAACGTGTTCCTGATCATCGGTCTTGTGCTGCTGGCCGTCTCCATCGTCCTCCTTTACAAGACGCGCTTCGGCCTGAGATTGCAGGCGTGCGGCGAGCATCCGCAGGCGGCGGGCTCGGTCGGCATCAACGTCTACAAGATGCGCTGGGCTGGCGTTCTGATCTCGGGCTTTCTGGCCGGTATCGGCGGCTTTGCCTACATTGTGCCTGCCGTGCAGACATGGAACTTCGAGGTCGGCGTGGCCGGCATGGGCTTCCTCGCGCTGGCGGTCATGATCTTCGGCCAGTGGAAGCCGGGAAAGATCGCGCTTGCTGCCATCTTCTTCGCGATCTTCAAGTCGCTTGCAAACATCTACGACTCCATCGGCTGGCTGAGCGCGCTGCATTTAACGAAGGAGCTCTATAACATGATGCCCTTCGCGGCCTCCATGGTCATCCTCGCCTTCACCTCCAAGCGCTCCAGAGCGCCGAAGGCTGAGGGTATCCCCTATGATAAAGGGCAGAGATAAGCATTTGCACTGCACCCGCTGGTTGTTCGTAGGGGGCGATGCCCACATCGCCCCATTGAGTACCACCGAATTCGCCGAAGATTTCCATAAAACCGGTGCATGCCGCCGGGTCGATGTGGGCATCGACCCCTACGCACCTCCCGGAGGTGCGCGGAAATTGCGAACGCTATCGGCAAAACGTTTTTGACGTTACAAAGGAGAACTCTCTATGAGAATGGTTGATTTGATTGAAAAAAAGCGCGATGGGGGCGTATTGTCCGACGAGGAAATCCGCTTCATCATTGACGGCTTTACCAAGGGCGACATTCCCGACTATCAGATGTCCGCGTGGGCGATGGCCGTGTTTTATAAGGGCATGACCGACCACGAGACAGCCGTTCTGACGGACGCGATGATGCGCTCGGGAGACACGATTGATTTGTCGCGGTTCGGCACAAAGTCTGTGGACAAGCACTCCACGGGCGGTGTGGGCGACAAGACGACGCTCATTTTAGCCCCGATCGTGTCGAGCCTCGGCGGCAAGATGGCCAAGATGTCCGGGCGCGGCCTTGGACACACGGGCGGAACCGTCGACAAATTAGAATCCATCCCGGGCTACAAAACGACGCTCTCGGCCGAAGAATTCATGCAGCAGGTAGAAGACGTCGGCGTGGCGGTCATCGGTCAGTCCGGCAATCTGACCCCGGCGGACAAGAAGCTCTACGCGCTGCGCGACGTGACGGCGACGGTCGACTCGCTGCCGCTGATCACATCGTCCATCATGTCCAAAAAGCTCGCGGCGGGTTCTCACTCGATCGTATTGGATGTGAAGGTCGGCTCGGGCGCTTTCATGAAAACGCTGGGCGACGCACGGAAGCTGGCAGAAAACATGGTCGCCATCGGCAAGGCCTGCGGGCGCAACGTGCGCGCGGTGCTCTCCAACATGGACGTTCCGCTCGGCATGGCCATCGGCAACGCGCTGGAGGTGCAGGAGGCGGCGGAAATTTTGCAGGGCCGCGGATGCGACGATCTGCGCGGCGTGTGCATGACGCTGGCAGCCAACATGGTCGAGCTCTGCAACGGCTGGGATGAAGCGTTTGCAAAGCAGCAGGTACATGATGCAGTTGCGTCCGGCAGGGCCTTTGCGCAGATGAAGCGCTGGATCGCGGCGCAGGGCGGCGACGCATCGGTTCTCGAGGACTTCTCGAAACTGCCGCAGGCCTCCGTCCGCCATGAGATTCTCGCGCCGCAGGACGGCTGGATCTGCCGCATGGATACGCAGAAGGTCGGTGAGGCTTCGAGCCTTCTTGGCGCGGGGCGCATGACAAAAGAGGACACGATCGACTTTGCCGCCGGTATCGTTCTTTCCAAAAAGACCGGTGATTACGCCAAAAAGGGCGATGTGCTCGCAACGCTTTACACCAACAAGGCCGCTTCCCTCGCGGAGAGCGAGGCGATGTTCCTGCGTGCGCTTTCGTGGAGCGAGGAAAAGCCCGAGCCCGAGACGCTGATTTTTGATATCATTCGATAAAGAGAAAGGAAAGAAGCTATGTCTGATGTGATCGTAATCGGCGTTGCCGGAGGCACCGGCAGCGGCAAAACCACGCTGGTCAAGGCGCTTGTAAACCGATTCGGCGACAACATTACCGTCCTGAGCCACGACAATTACTACAAGCGCCACGATGAGCTGACCTACGAGGAGCGCACAAAGCTCAACTACGACCATCCCGACGCATTTGATACGGATATGATGATCGAGCATTTGCAGCAGCTGCGCGAGGGCCATGCCATCGAGTGCCCGACCTACGACTACACGATCCACAACCGTGCGGCCGAAACGATCACCATCGAGCCGCGCAAGGTCATCGTGGTCGAGGGCATTTTGATTTTTGCGAGTCAGGTCCTTTGCGATCAGATGGACATCAAAATCTTCGTTGACGCGGACGCGGATGTGCGCCTGTGCCGTCGAATCCGGCGCGACGTCAAAAAGCGCGGCCGAACCATTGACTCCGTCATCGAGCAGTACCTCACGACGGTCAAGCCCATGCACGAGCAGTTCGTCGAGCCCAGCAAGAAAAACGCGAACCTCATTGTTCCCGAGGGCGGCAAGAACCTCATCGCGCTGGAAATGATCATCAACCGCATCCAGAAACACATCGATATGGCTTAATGGCTTAAATGAAAAGCTTACGCTTTTCATTTAAAGGGACTGCACCTCGACTGCGCGCATAATTTTGCGCCTTCGGCGCAAAATTCCACACTCGCGAGGTGAGCAATATGTTTCCGGTCGGCAAAGCCGCCAGATAACATGGATTTCCAATTTATTTTGCCATCTGCGGATGGCGAAACTCTACGAGGTTTTTACGAAAGCAGGACACGCTGTGTCCTGCTTTTTTCTGCCGATTTATAAAGAGTTTTTCCATTTGCGACAAATTGACAGGGCTTTTTTTGTATGCTATCATAACAATAATTAGTATGGAGAAGTGTTGTTATGATTCGTTTTGCAAAGCCGGATGACTGCGCGGCGATGCTCGCCATTTACGCGCCGTATATTGAGACAACCATCACCTTCGAGCAGGAGGTCCCCTCACGGGAGGCGTTTTCCTTGCGCATTGCGGATGTGCAGCGGGAGTATCCGTGGATCGTCTGGGAAGAAAACGGTAAAATTCTTGGCTATGCGTACGCACACAAATTTGCTGTCCGTATCTCTTACCGTCCGTCGGCAGAGCTTTCCGTCTACCTCAGCCCCGACGCGCGCGGAAGAGGCATTGGCCGGAAGCTCTATGAGGCGCTGATGGAAATCCTGCGGCTGCAAAACGTCAAGTCGGTCTATGGTATCGTCACAACGCCGAACCCCAGAAGCGAGGCCATGCACCTTGCGCTCGGCTTTTCGCGGGTCTCGACGCTCCATAACGTCGGCTATAAGCAGGGCTGGCGCGATGTGTCGTGGTACTGCAAGCAGATTGGGGAATATACGGAGCCGCTTGATCCGTTCCTTCCGATCGGAAGCGTAGACCCCATGCAGCTGACCGCCATTTTGAACCGGTTTTCCTGAACCAGAAAGGACATCCCATGGATATTCGCCTGATTGCCTTCGATCTGGACGGAACGCTGCTGCGCTCCGACAAATCCATCTCTCCGCGCACCATGCAAGCGCTCTTGGCCGCGCGGGAAAGAGGCGTGCTGCTCGTTCCATCGACGGGCAGACTGCTGCGCTCGCTTCCCGAGCCGCTGCTGGATAAAAGCCTGACCCGCTACCACATTCTCGTCAACGGCGCGCAGGTTTACGACAGCTTTGAGGACAAAACGCTTCTGCGAGAGGAGTTAACGCCTCAGCAGGCCATGTGTATGCTCCATTTTCTCAAGTCGCGCAATGTCCTGCGCGGCGTGTATATTGACGGCCTCGGCCACATGAGCCGGGAGGACTTCTCGGAGATTGAAGCCGTCGCCGCGACGCCCGCCACGGCCGCGCTCATGCGCCGCAGCTATCAGACCGACGAAGACCTCGACGCTGTAACCGCGCAGCACGACTCCGTGCAGAAGATCATCGCGTTTTTCCGCAACCCGGACGACAAGCAGGCGACCATCCGCGAGATCACCGCACGCTTTCCGGGCTACGCGGTGTCGAGTTCGCTCGGAAACAACATTGAGATCAACGCCAAAAACGCCACAAAGGGCAGCGCCCTGTGCTTTTTGTGCGAAAAAATCGGTGTGCCCATCGGGCAGTGCATGGCCTTCGGCGACGGCACAAACGACTATTCGATGCTCCGCGCGGCAGGCTTCGGCGTGGCGATGGGGAACGCGTCCGAGGAAGTTCAGTCCTGCGCCGACGCGGTGACGGAAACAAACGAGGAAGACGGGGTTGCGCGCATGATTGAGCGCGTGCTGGAGCTCTAGGCATGGGACGGATCATTCCAGTTACGGACTTTGACGACCCGGCGCTCGATATCTATGCCCGGCTGAGCGAAAACCAGCTGGTCTGCCGTGAAAAACCTGAGGACGGACTTTTCATCGCCGAGAGTGCGCTGGTCATTGAGCGGGCGCTGAACGCAGGGTTTGAGCCGGTGTCGTTTCTCACAGAAACAAGGCTTCTTCCCAAGGCGGAGGCGCTTCTGGCCAGATGCCCGGCGGAACTTCCGGTCTATACGGCGGAGCTCTCCGTTCTCGAGCGGCTCACGGGGTACGCCCTCACGCGAGGGATGCTCTGCGCGATGCGAAGACCCGCTCTCAGGCACGCGGAAGACCTTTTGCAGGGCGCGTCATGCGTCGCCGTTTTAGAGGATGTGATGAATCCCACGAACCTCGGGGCGATTTTCCGTTCGGCGGCGGCGCTCGGGGTGGAGGCCGTGCTGCTGACCGACAGCTGCACCGATCCGCTTTATCGGCGCTGCCTGCGCGTCAGTATGGGGAACGTCTTTTTTGTGCCGTGGGCGTATCTGCCGGATGATCAATGGCAGGCGCTTCTGCACGAAAACGGCTTTGAGAGCGTCGCGATGGCCCTGCGCGAGGACGCGAAGGTCCTGTGGGACCCGGCTTTGCGGGAAATCCAAAAGCTTGCCGTCGTCATGGGCTCGGAGGGCCCGGGCCTCAAGGCCTCTACGATCGCATCGTGCGATTACACAGTGACAGTTCCCATGACAAACGGCGTGGACTCTTTAAACGTTGCCGCGGCCAGCGCCGTAGCGTTTTATCAGCTCGCGCTTTTGCGGCAGCATCCGCTTTGAGAATGCTGCCGCTTTTTCTTATAATACCGCTCTTGACCGTTCTTGCGTAGGGGTCGATGCCTCTGCGGGATTCACGAAATCCCTGCAACTGTGCGTAGGGGTCGATGCCCACATCGACCCGGC
>OFMP01001043.1_pt1 | contig 15724 bp, 13 predicted proteins | sample 1541841 | NCBI WGS metagenome assembly OFMP01 (sample SAMN04209226, study PRJEB22552) | human gut metagenome | biome: gut; material: feces | host: Homo sapiens | place: USA: Oklahoma
ATCTCTCCTTTTGTTTCCGCCTGCATAATCATTTCCACTTTCTTCCGATGGAACTCGCAGACGATGCTCTCCAGAAATCCCTGCTTCAGATAAAATTCCGCCCTTCTATAAAGTTTTACAAGAGCCTCCACTCTTTCATCAAATAACTTGTCCTTTTCACTGACTATCATCTGTGCCATTGCGTTTGCATGTTCCATAACCAATGCTGTTCCCATTACATTTCCTCCCATAATAAAAGCTGGCATAAGAAATTTCTTCTCACACCAGCACGATTCTTTTATTCCTCTGTGATGATCTCACTGCTTAATTTTCCATGTACCAGATAGCGATAATTCCGTCTGGAATTGACACAGGTAGACAGCGTAACTATCCGATCCGTTGCCGACAGCTCGGTGCCGGTATCATAATCCCTATAAGAAGACACCGTATCCAGAAACGTCTGAAAATCTTCCGCTTCCGGGAAATGATACCTATATCCCTCACTTCCGGTTCTTCCCGCATAGCAGGAAAAGATACGATACTTGAGGATCTTGTCCGGCAAATAGAGATAAAACTCCGGATGTTGTTCAAATAGCTCTTGGTCCTGGTACTTATCCAGAGTTCCGAACATGCTCCCGTTTTTCATATTATGCCCGTACACGATCGTATTCTGATCCGTAAAGTCCGGCTGATTATGGCAGTCCACAAAGATGCTCCCATTGATATTGGATTCTCCTGAAAAAAGGTGATGAAGATAATATGCATTATCTTTCCCCTGTACCACCGGATAACTAATGTCCAGTGCCGGAATCTGAATCCACGCTATGACATCCGGATTAACCGCTTTTAAACCTGCAAAGTCAATTTCCAGATACCTGCTCTGAGGTTCCTCCTTCTCTTTCTCGGGTTCCGGTGATTCTTCTTCCTCTGGTTCCTGAACATATTCCTGCAGTTTCTCGTAACTTACGTCCCCTTTCTGATACTTCAGATAAGCACCAAAGAGTTTTCCTGCCGCTGCGAGAAAAACAAACAACAGGCAGATAATGAGTCCTGCAAGCACCGTATTTCCTTTTTTTCTCATGATTATTCTCCTTTCGGAAGAGCCGAAGTCTGCGCTCCGGCTCCTTCCTTCTGTTTGATGGCAACTAAATAGTCATCTATCCCCTTAAGTTTCCCGTTCCACTCCCCGTTCTCGTCCATATCCCAGACCATTCGGTTCATCGGCAGGGAAAGCTCCCGGCAGATTTCATAGACCTTATTGCAGCCGTTCTGGATAATCCTCCGTTTCTCCGCCTTATGCTGGCAGATAACAGGAGAACGCTCAAAACAGACCGCACACTTACTGTCATGGTGATTACAGGCTACTTTCATCTTCTTATCCATGTCATACGCCTCCAAAAGCTGTTTCATCCCATATCCTTTCATCCGCTCCAGCACCGGTTTCAGATTCCGGTACTGGTTCACTCCGGCAACGCACACAAAGGTAGCGCCGGACAGATAATGGGCTATGGTCCCTTTTAAGGCTCCTTCGGTCAGATAGACACGTTCTGCGGCAAGATCACCGATCACATGTACCGGACTTCCGGAGGAAACTCCCTGGTCATAATTGACACTGGACAGCCAGATATATTTTTTCGTGTCAGTCACATGATCTACCCGGATCTGAAAACCCTGGATGAACCCGTCCAAAGAAACTATGGGAATCAGGATTCCTGAGTTTTCTGCTTTGAAGTTAATCGTCCAGTTTCCGTCTGTATCCCGGTAGAATCCCGGCACGCCTTTCACCATATATCCTTCTTCTGCCAGCCTTTTGACCAGCTTCTTCATTCCAAACAGCGGGACACTCCGGTAACGCTGTGCTTCGATCTGTTCCGGTTTTAATCCTCGTCTTTGCAGATCCTCCTGATGCTTCCTGTTAAGCGTGAGCATGGACAGCATTCTCTGATACGTCCGGTGGATTTCCTCTATGGGTGCAAGCTCTGCCGTTGCCTTTTCTTCCTGTACCGGCGTTGCTTTGATATAATCCGTCCGGTATTCTCCTTTTCCTAATGCTTCCCGGATCTGCTGATTTGCTTCGGAGAGTGTAACATTGTGCAAATCCGCATAAAGCTTCAGCATCCCCCCGGACGCATCACAGCGGTTGCACCGGAATACATTCTTTTCCACATTGATATTCAGTTTTCCATGCGTCTCTCCACAAAACGGGCAGTCATAATAGTTTCCCCGCCGCTTTCTGAGATGCAGCACCTGCACCACATCCAGTATTCCATAATCAAACCCAGACATATCATAATACATCCCGGTCTCTTCCTCCTTTCCCCCGCAGAAAAAAGCTCTCTGCGGGGTTCTTCCTTAACCAGCCATCGGCATTGCTTTTTGTAAAATTACCTTTGCTGCCGCCGGAACCAGATTGTTCGGTCCGGAATATTGCTCGGCAAACCACTGGATCGTTGACGGGCTTTCAACTGCCACCTGTCCCATGGTCTTTCCGCCGTATTTTCCCTTTCCCGGAATCACAGTCCCGACTGCCATTTCATAGTTCATGTGTTTCATCAGTTCTTCTACCGGAAGGGACGTATCCAGATTCTGTAATGCTCCCTGCAGCATCTGTCCGGTCTTTGGCGGCGTAGAGGCAGCCGGAGCGGAACCGTAGCCAGGCATTTGTCCACTGCCATGGTAAATGGTGCTTCCCGCCGCCTGTGCCTGCTGATAGAACTGATTCATCATCTGCTGGCCTGCATATTCCGGCTGACCTGGCATCTCTCCATAAGTTGGCATAGGGGCATTTGGCATGACACCCGAATCCGGCATGGCTGCATTTTCCATGGCACCTGAATCCGGCATCTGTGGATTCTGATATGGAATTCCGGCATCTACCTGTGCAGGATCATTTTCCTCTCCCACATCCGCAAACTGCACACCATATCCGGCATCCGATAATGCCCTTCCTACGGCTGCTGTTTCTGCCATTTCCAGAAATTTGTCTCCAAACTTCGGGTCATCGCTCCGGAATTTCTGCGAAAAGGAATTGGCTACATAATTGTCTTCCTGATCACATTTATCCAGATAGATACGTGCTTCCACAACTGCCATGTTCTCTGTGAAAGTGATAATCCGGCTGATGATCTTTCCTGCCGGATTGACCAGACGAAACCATAGCTTCCGGTATTTCACATCCAGATAAAGCTGCTCCTCCTGCCCTTCTTCTCCAATCTTTCTTGCCAGTTCCATCGGATGGAAGCCATCCACACGGTTTAAAGCGGCAACTGCCTCTGATTTCTTATACAATAATTCTTTCATTCTCTGCTCCTTTCATTTAGAAAAGCAGACGTTCCCCTATATAAGAGTAATAGTCCGCTTATTTCAAAAATTGAAAAATATTTTTAAACAACAAGTTTTAACTGCTCCATTTCCGGTTTCTGTTCACTCTGATACTGATCGTAATACTGTACGATCCGCTCACTCAGAATGGTGTTCCTTGTCCCGCTGTCATCCGTATGGATTGCCTGACAGACTGCAGCCCATTCCCCTACCAGATAAACCTTGCTTTTCGCTCTGGTCACTCCGGTATAGAGAATATTGCGCTTCAGCATCATATAAAAGGCTTTTACCCAAGGGATGATGACAACCGGACATTCGGAACCCTGTGCCTTATGGATGGTTGTTGCGTTAGCATGTTCGATCATTTCCATCTGGTCAGCTTCATATTGCACCTGCCGCCCATCCGGGAATCCGATCACTGCCCTGGCATTTCCATCCTCATCCGTGATACAGTCCAGTATCTTGCCCAGATCGCCGTTACTCGCCATCTCGGTATTTTTATTCTGTAAAATCTTATCGCCAACCCGGAACACCTGACTGCCGATATGCAGTTCCTTCTTCCCTGCGATTGGCGGATTTACAAAATCCTCCAGAGATTTGTTCAATTCATCCACTCCGGCAGCACTGCGTTTCCGATACGGAGTCAGGATCTGTACCTGATCCATGCCGTTTTTTGCAATCTCGTCCAGATAAATCCTCCGGACAATCTCTGCCGCTTCATCTGCTCCTTTACAGGCAATGAACTGAAAATCCTCCCCAAAGCTCAGATTAGTCTTATTCTCCTGCATCAGTTTTGCATTATAAGGGATGCTGCTCAAAGCGCCCTGTCGGTAAACCAGATCCAGTACCGTGACCGGAATCAGCCCGCAGGCAATCAGTTGCCGGAACACATCCCCGGCTCCTACGGATGGAAGCTGGTTCTTATCCCCGACTAAAAGGACTCTGGCATGTCTGCTAACCCGCCGGAAAAATTCATAGGCAAGATGCATGTCCACCATGGACACCTCATCTACATTTAGAAATCCGGCAGACAGGTACTCAAAATCCGGTTCAAAATCCGTATCATCTCCCAAAAGCCCCAGGGCCAGATGCATCGTGGATGCATTTTCACAGCCGGTACTCTCCACCATACGTCTTGCCGCACGTCCGGTCGGAGCCATAAGCTGTACCTCTGACCTGCATAACGCCTGATGGATATAGAGAATCACCTTGAGAACCGTTGTCTTTCCGGTTCCGGGACCTCCGGTAATAATACTGATGGGATGTGCAAACACCATCCGCACTGCCTGTTTCTGTGTTTCTGACAGCGTGATCCCCAGTGTCTTCTGTGCCTTTTCCAGCTCCAGTTCAATGGACAACAGAACCGGCTTTTCCAAAAGCCGTCTCGCTATCATGGAAGCAGTCTGCGTTTCTTCTTCATACTGCCGGATAGAATAGATCCGTTCTTCCTCCACTACAATGCTTTTTTGCAGCACCAGCCGGTAAAGCACCTGACTGACATCCTGCTCCGATACTGCCATGACCTGCAGATCCCGGTTCAGCATTTCCAGTGCTTCCCTGATAACCTCCTGACGCTGCTTAAACAGATGTCCATCTTTCATTGCCTGATTCATGATATGTCCGATGCACCCGGATATCCGCATGGGATCATTGAGTGCACAGCAGCACTGTCTTCCGATCGCATCCACAGTCAGAAACCCGAAGCCTTTGACTGCACTCAGCATGTAAGGGCGGTGCCGGATAATATCCACCGATTCATTTCCGAATTTCTTCAGAATCATATTCACTTTTTTGGGTGTCACCTTAAAAGGCGCCAGAAACGTCATCAGTTCCCGGAACACCTGGTTTTTTCCATAGGACTCCACAATAGCAGAAAGCTTCTTCTCGGAAATCCCACGGATCTTTAAAAGTTCTTTCGGACTGTTTTCCATGATTTCCAACGTCTGAAGCCCAAACTTCCGGAAAATAGTATCTGCCATCTTGGGACCGATACCTTTGATTGCACCGGAAGAAAGGTATCCTAAGATACCCTCCTTTGTCCGTGGTACAACCTCCATGAAATTTTCCACCTGATACTGAGTTCCATGCTCTCCGCTCTCCCATCTGCCTTCCATCTCAAGCTCAATCTCGTCTGTAAGCGGAAGACCGAATCCAATCGCTGAGAAGCCGATGATATTCCGGGATGCCAGATATTTGTCTCTGGCTGACAGGGGGACAGACGTATCCTGTGTGGTGAATATGGCAATCGTATACCCATTCTCCTCATTCTGGAAAATCTTATGTTTAAATCTGCACCTCATTGTTTATATCCCTCCAGCTTTTTACCCGCATCCGTTCATTTAGTTTTCTCATTACGCCGCCTCCTTCTTAATTCGGAAAGTACGGCTCTCCGTTGTTTTTGTATATTCCTCATAGATATCCGGATGCTGGTTTTTCAGCTTCTCCATCTGGTCTTTCCCAACCGAAGTACGTCTGGTCGGATTATAGGTAATACGGTAACGGTTCGTACCGTCCTCCAGCACTGCCTTGCAGCCCTGCCCCAGCTGTTCCACAAAAGGAACACTGATTGCCCGCTGTTCTGCTTCGATTTCCTTTTTCCGTTTTTCCAACTGTGACTTTTCCTCCGAAAGGGTAAGATACTTCTCAAGATTTTTTGATTCCAGACCGGAAAGCACAATTTCCGGAATAGATTTGTCTGCAAAACCACCATAATTACGGATATTTGCCAGAACCAGATCGGAATTCCCGTTATGCGGCGGTACTACATTTTTCAATACATGTTCCTGCCAGAAATACGTTTCCTGATCAATGATGTCTTCTTCCTCAATCAGATCACGCTCAATGGTGCGATACACAAACTCATTCTCGTTATTTCCATACAGGCATGCGATAAAGGCTTTCTGCATATTCATCACAGACAGATAATGCCTTACCTGCAGCACATAATGAGCTGGAATACCCTCATCAGCCCACTTATCTTTCGCATTATAATTGCAGGTTTTACATTCCAGAATCGCAAATGTCCCATCCGGCATACGAACAAAAAAATCCACATCTGCAAGCATGAACGGATATAATGGATGCCGGAACATGACACGTACCGGAAATACTTCCAGTCCGGTCTTTTTGGAAAAGATTTCTGCCACCAGATCTTCCAGCCGGTGTCCGACTTCCTTGGCAACCCAGTTGCTTTCCTCTTCCTCCTGAATGACCGGCTGCACACCTGTTTTGTTGTAAAACAGATCCCGGATAGTGGCAAATGGAGAGATCCCCATGATTGCCGCTACATCACTGCCGCCGATTCCTTTTTTGCGGTATTCCAACCAGTCTTCTCTTGACAGGTTACTGATATCCACAACCTTTTCCGGTGTATACTCTGCTTTGTTATTCATTCCAATTCCTCCTAACATTTGACTGCTCCATAAACGTCATATTTTTTCCAGTCTTTTATAAGCGCCTTCGTAATATCCTCCTCCAGCTTCAGGATGCCCTGTCCGGACATTCCTTCACAGGCTGCAAAAAAGGAGGCTTCATTCATGGCATAATAAAGATCATGTGCCGTACAGGCACCTTCCCCGTTCTGGGATACAAATAGCTCCACCACCTCATTCCGGATCTTCTGTTTAATGCCAAGTTCCTTCATCAGCAGCTTCAGGCAGTTCACCGGATTACGGATCTCAATGTCCATAAGCTGAGTAAGATTCTTCATCGCATCCACATAGCGGGCGCATACCTGCTCCAGATTTTTCCGGAAGTCCAGAATCGTTGCCCCTTTATCGTGAGCCAGCTTGATTGGACTTCCCAGACTGATAACGCCGTTTGGTCCGTCTGTCAAAAGCATCGGATACAGATTTGCACCGCTCGCTGCCACGTCAGATGTGGTAAAACGAAGTGCCGGTGACAGGATCTTCTCATCCATTCCGTGTGCATCCAGTGCTTTTCGGTAAGTATCCAGAAGTTCCTGACTTCCTCCGAGCTTCCACATGGCAGATACAATGGAATGGTCATAGATACCAGAGCCCTCCATGTAAACACTGCCTTTGAAATTCAGATTCAGATATTCGCAGGTTGTCTCAAACATGGCTTTCATATCAAGGATGCAATAATCATGTTTATCCCCGCCATGTACTGCGGAAACCTTTCCGTCCGCAATCTTAATCAGGGCATCCCCTTTTGCAACCCGCAGGCAGTAATTGACTACCTTCGCATATGTTGCCTTATCCAGCTTGCGAAGCCCGTCTCCATTGACACCTGCGCGGCTTAAAATGGTGCGGATGGCACAGTCACGTACCGGATAGGATTCTCCTCTCATTTTCAGTACAAGCTGCGTATTCTTCTCTGTATCCTCCAAAATTTCTTCCATGGATGCATCTGCCGCATCCAGATTTTGAGCCTCCTTTTCCAGTGGTGCCAGCCGTAACGTATTCGTTGGCTTTCTGATCCATTTGGCATTTCTTCCTCTCTCTGCCAGAAACTCCAGCAGATCTTTTACTTCTGCAAAGGATCTCTCAAATCCATCTGCATACACTCTTGCTTCATTCATGTTCTTATTCCACCTTTCTTAAAATAATATTTATCCATCAACAGCCGAAGCTGGTTGTGGCATGCAACTATGCCGAAACCTAAATGTAAGCACAAAAAAAGAATGAAAAGAGAGTCTTTTCTCTGTTCATTCTTAAAAGTCTGGTTTCTTCCTGAAAAAACAAAAGTGCCACGCAGCCAAAAAAGGCATACCGTGACACTCACTACAAACATAAACTACTTATGCCAGGAATCAGCTCCTGCTGTTTCCTGTAAGTTTGGAGATTCTTATGAATCCCGAAACTCCCCAAAAAGGGTGTGCATAAAATAAACTATATCAGTATACTAGCACAAGATATTCCTCATGTCAATTCAGGCTTATACTATATATGGTGTTTATATTTGTTCAAAATACTACATCTATTTTTCTACTACGAATTCAATCTTCTCTTTCAGATACTCCCGGCAGCCAAACCGAACCGTTCCACACTGCTTTGACTCCTCTTTCGCCTTTTCATTACAGCAGTCCAAGTAGGGACAATCGTTACATTGATTCCGCAGTGCTTCCTTCGCCCATTCAATTTCCTGCTCATTTCCTATAATCCGCACAGACATCCACTTCCTTTGCTATCATCATACCCCAAAATCCATTTTCTATCATCCATAATTTCTTTTTTTGTATCATTTTAGTAAATTACGGTTATATTACGGAATAATCACTATATTTCAAATATATCTCTATTTTATTCCGTAATTTGCTGTAAGTAAATAGTTTAAAATGTGGAAGAGAGGTGTAAATGTATGGATAAAAACTTTATTGGAGAACGCATCAGCGAACTGCGTTTAAAGAAAAATGTATCTGAATATCAGATGAGTCTGGATCTTGGCAAAAATAAAAGCTACATCCAGTCCCTCACTTCCGGACGTTCTCTGCCTACCATGCAGAGCTTTCTGGATATCTGTGACTATCTGGAAGTCACTCCTCAACAGTTCTTCGATTCAGAGCTGCACAATCTTCCTCTGATTGACAAAGCAACTGATCTGATGAAACAACTCGATGACGAGGATATGCTTGCGCTCATTTCCATGCTGAATCGTCTGGCTCTAAAACGCAAATAGATTTCCGTGGCTGCCAAATCAAGGCAGCTTTTATTTTTATCATTTTTTCTTAAAATTTTTCAATCTTAAAGAAAAGCCCCCTATTCCTTAATTGAATGGGTAATATATCCATTCGCCGTACCTTGAAAACAAAAGAAATCTTTCGGGAGATTGATATAGGTGACTGCAGATAGTTTGCATCTTCGCACGCCTGCAGCTTAATAGTTACAAAGTAACACCGTTTTACGTGGCCGGAACGGGCATAGGAACTGGCTTCTGAAAGAATAACATAGACTTTTGGGATTTTAGCTTATAGCGCTTTTATTAGAGAACTTTTACTCAAAATTTGATATAATAATAGACAGGTATCAAGTTGATTCCCTGTCTGTGGAAAGGAGATTCATGATAACTGTAACAAAAAGGGATTTGATTGAATTAGGCTACGGTCCTTCCTTTGCTGCTGATATTATCAAAAAAGCAAAGGAACTTATGGTAGAAAAGGGGCATACCTATTATCAATCCAGAAAATTAGACAGGGTTCCAAAAGAAGCCGTTGAAGAATTATTAGGGATTACTTTGCCCGATAAGCAAGAATGATCGTGCTTTTTGCATTTTAGTAAGGAGTGAAATCATGGCAAAAGATCCAATTAAAAAAGCAGAAAACGGCACTTATTATTTTCGAGCCAACCTCGGATATCATCCTGTAACCGGAAAACAGATTCAAAAATACCGCAGCGGATTCTCAACAAAAAAAGAAGCCCGTGCCGAGTATTCCAAATTGATTCTTGCATCAACGGAAGAATTAGCTGATAAGAAGGAAGACATTACCTTCAAAAAGTTTATTGAAGAAATCTATCTTCCGTGGTACAAAACTCAGGTGAAAGAAAGTACCTACAAGAATCGTTACTCGACCATTCAAAAACACTTTGCCTATTTCTACAAGAAGAAAGTGTCCGAAATAGAAGCGATAAATGTACAGACCTGGCAGCTCAAGTTGGCAAAACAATTCAGTCCAAACTATGTACGCATTGTTCAGGGAATGTTATGTTTAGCTTTTGACCGGGCGATTATCCTCGGACTTGCAAAGAAGAATCCTGCCCGCATGATCGGCAATATCAAATCTAAAAAAGTAAAGATCGACTTCTGGACTTTGGAGGAGTTTCAGAAGGTAATATCCCTGCTGTACAAAGGTGACTACTACGAGCACTATCTCTTCATCTCGTTCTGGCTTTTATTTATGACTGGAATGCGTATTGGAGAGGCTGCCGCCTTACAGTGGGATGATATTGATTTTGAAACAGGTATGCTGATTATTAGTAAAACACTGTACTATAAAACAATGAATGACTACAAATTCGTTGAACCTAAGACGCAGGCAAGCAACCGTACCATTTATATTGATGCTGATACCATCAAGGAATTACAAGAATGGAAGGCGGTCCAGGCAAAGGTTTTACCAAATTGTGGATTCGTACTGAGTTATAACAGTACACCCACCAGCAAAACAACGCTTCCAAGAGCATTAGAGAAATTGGCAAATTTAGCTGGTGTCCACAGAATCAAAATTCATGCCCTGAGACACCCGTATGTCAAGCTCACGACAAAAAATAAATTAGCTGCCAAAGCAGAAATCCCAAACTACCAACATGAATTTGATAGCTTGAGATTCCTGCTTTTTTGCTTGGATGTACAAGTAGCACATGATAAGCAGAAACCATATTCTTCAAATGTTACATATGTATCTTAATGCGAAAAATCAAAAAACAAGTGATGTAGTGTTATTTCTTGATTATCAAGATCCCTCATATGTTGTGAGGAATATTGCGGTTCCACATAGCGTAACTCCCGAGACAAATTATTTACTGGCGCAATTTTTGCAATTTCAGAAATAAGTTCGGCTACAATTTCGGGAATCTTACCACTTAACACATACCCTATAATCGAGGATTCTGATGACTGTGAACCATACCGTCCCGAGGTATAGTTTTTAACTCCTGTTTCGACATATCTTTTGATTTTATCTTTCTTGTGATTGTATAGATTTTTGCATTCTGCACCAAAATAACTGTTTGAAGTATTCCAATCACGAAAGCAAAAATCAATCGTGGGCTTGTATCCACGCTCTTTCTTTAATGTGGAATCTTGATATTGATGTACCGGTCCAATGCTGTTTATTCGTAGGATAGTCGCTCTATTTTCAGCGGTCCATCGCAACGAAATTTTCCCATACCATTCTTGCGTAATATCATCTTCTTCAGTATTTTCAGTGATGGTAATGTTTGTATCAGCAATTATGTCGTGATAACCCTGCCATAGAATCAATAATATTTCGTTGACTCCAGAAGGTCCAAGACGCTTTGCTAAATCATCTGGAACCGCTGTTGATGCTGTTATATTTCTTATACTGCTCATTGTATCACCTCCACGCCCTAGAAATATCTTCGAATATCTCATCTGCATCCCTGCAAGCAGCGGAATAGGTCCAATATTTACGTTGAGACGGCTTAATGATAAATATCCTATTCGGCTGGTAAATTCGGAGATTTCGCCTAATGAATATCATTTTCTGGTTATCGACCACTGCACCGTCCAAGCTCATGAGGATTTCATTCAACCTATCATCGCTTTTTGCAAAATTTAGCCCCCTATCGTTTTGTTGTCCAATATTTAAAACAAGCACAGACAATGGAGCATCGCCAAAATATAGATCTCCAGTTAACCCTGTACTTGCTCCAAATGTATTCGTCAATACCTCACTAAGGGAATCATAATACAGTTTGTAAGCATTGGGGTTGCACAACTCTGAACACTTGATAGAAAATGCCTGTGCAATTTGCTTGTCACCTATGACGCGATTTGCTTTTTTCAAGTACTCTTTCGTTTTTCCAGTAATGTTACTCTGCCAGGGTGGATTACCAATAATGACATCATATCTTCTGTTATTAAAAGATTTATCCTCATCGAAAAAATCACTTGAAATCAAGTTGTTATCTAGTAGGCGCGGAAATGAGAGCTTATCCCAAATGCTTCGTGGATCGAGGAAATCACACATAGCTAAGCTAAGGCTAAACGAGGCAACTCGAATAGCTTCTTCATTAATATCTACACCGAAAATACTGTTTTTCAAGAGAAGATTCAGTTGATCACAGTTGATTGTATGAACATCATTTTGGGACATCCATCTGCAAACAAGTCTTCTATATGCCTCAACTAAGAAAACACCCGAACCGCATGATGGATCAAAAAAGGATGTATCTTTATATTCGCCTTCCCACGGATATACTTCATCCATGACCAAGTTGACAAGATGGAGAGGTGTATAATATGTTCCCTTTTCATCATCTTCTTCTGACAAATGAAAAAACAGCTCATAAATACTGCTGATTAACTGAATGGGGATAATGTCAAAACTGTAAAGTGGCCATAATGTGAGCTGTTTGCTCTCTAATTCGCTATCACCTAGAATAAATGTGCGTAGCTCATTCAAATCATCTTGAGTAATAATCTCTGCTTCAATTTCTGAGACTTGCAGTGTATCACCATTAAACTTCTCCTTAAGTGTTCTGAATAAGTTATAAGTTGCCTCTTTACTGTTTAGAACATCGGTATACTGTTTCGCTGACTTCATAAAATTGCAATAAAAATCTTGCGGAAATACTGTTTCTCCGTTTGAATCTTTTCGTTCTTCCAGATATTTAATAAAAATTGACCGATTGAGCAAGACGTGAACTACGCCCGTGATCGTTTCTTTACTTGTATCACATCTTTTACTGATTTGATTGATCAGCGTTCTGCGCATTATTCTCAAATTTGACATTAATGTGGAATCAACTCGGCTTTGAACATCGAATCTAGTCATGCTTTGCCGCCAATATTCTCCGCTTTCAATTAATGAGCGATGATACTTCTTTAGTGCAAGTCGCTGTGAAGCCAATCCATTAGTCAAGTTTAATGTTTCAATTATCCCTGCGTTAGGATCAAGGTTTCCGTTCTCAACGACTCGTGGTGTTTCGTAGTTGTTATAAATCAAAATCTCATCTGGAGTCACCACAAATAGCAGCGGAGCCTCTCCAAGATTCCAAGAAAGGCGATGTAACTCTGCAACTTGTTTTGCATCATATTTTTGGATAGCAGAAAAATAAATAAGCGGAATTTTAGCAATCCCGTTCTCATCACGAAGAAAATATACAGCGTCAATTCCTATCTTTTCATGAACTTGTGTATAAAATAGTCTTTGAAAGGAGGTCATGCTCTGCAAACTGTCTTCTGTAGCTAAACCGGTACTGCTATTTATATCGAGACATTCAAATATTCCATTTAGCAATTCACCCATACTTCTGCCTCCACATTAATTTCTAATTTTTTTAATTAATCACATACTGCTCGTTTGATACTTGGTAATGTAAATATAAAATCAAGACAAGTATAGAGCAGCGTTTCCATATGGTGTAATTGTCCAGTGATAAGTTCGAGCTAAAGTTTTTGCTACAGCATCTGGATTTACTTCTACAAACTCATTGAGAGTGCTACAAAATTTCGGCTTTACAAAAATCCCTCTAAGAACGCGCTGCAATATTCCTGCCTGTACAAGACGGTTCAAACTTTGTCGCACAGTCGCCGAATCAGCAATATCAGCGAAATCGGAAGTGGCAAAGGTAGTTCCGTCTTCTGCAGCCAGAATTCGTTTACGTATTTGTTTCATATATCCACTATCCAAAGAACCACCTCCTGCAAGATGTCACGAATATTATACATAATTCGCGACATCTTTTCAACATCTCTATAACCGTTAAGGTGCTTATTTCATCAGATAATACGCAAATATGGCAATTCAGTAGAGGTAAGCGTAGTATCACTTAATATTATTTAGAATTCAATCGCCCATTTGACGGTAATGTTTTTGTTTGGATATATTATAATTTCATTAATACAGTCCATAATCTCGCTGAGAGTGATTTCTTTGTAACTCGCCTTTAATAATTTGCGGAACACCTGGTACTGTTTTTCATAAGCTGTTTTGCTTGTGATAATATCATTTCGAATTACTTTCTTTTCGTTCGCTGCATCTTGGACTACTCGAAATTCATCTTTGCTGATTTCTCCGTCAACAAACCTTTCGTAATGACGAACAGCATTTCTAAAAGCCTCTTGATATTGACTGTCGGATTGATCAATCTTGTTATTAAGACGCATCAGTTCTTGCTTATACTGCGAATCTGAAATGAAATGCTCCTTTACATACAATTTTAATTGATAGTAGATAGCACGCAAAACATCTTCCTCCCGTACATACATACCGGTACATTTGTCTACACCTAAACGGTTTTTGGTAATACAGGTGAAAAAATACCAATCAGCATGATTGGTTCCATGTTTACGCTGCATTTTTCCTCCGCAGCACCCACAAATGACTTTACCCTTTAAAATATTCTCCGTTGATTGCCCGTGCTTGGCGATATTAAATGCTTTTTCCTGGAATGATTTTTGAATGGCATCAAAAGTATTTGTATCTACCAGAGCTTCATGTGTTGCGGATACAACTCGCTTTTCTTTCCCTTGTACAAGCATACCGGTATAAGTTCGATTGGTCAGGATATATTTGACTGACCTACTATTCCAGTTTCCGTTACCGTTATCATAATTTCCGGATAAACCGTTTGCTCTAGCATATTGAATTGGTGTTGGAATTTCTTTTTCATTTAAGTAGCGAACTATGGCGGTTATGCCAATGCCATTAGCTGCTAACTCAAAAATTTTTCGGACAATAATAGCCGCTTTGGGGTCAGGTATAAGTTGGTCATGGTTGTCTTCTGCTTTTTGATAACCAAAAGGGGCTCTTGGTCCAATAAATATACCCTGCTGTGCTTTCATATCTAAAGTCGCCTCCATTTTCTTTTTAATTTCAATAGATACTTGTTCATTAAATGCGTTTGTTATTGGTACGCGGATTCTGGAACTGTAAGGACGTTCTTGGTTAGTAATACCATCAATCGTATCAAGCTGATCGTTTACAGATACAAATCGGACTCTGTTAATTGGAAAAATGACTTCAATATAGTAACCGGTGATAATGTAGTCTCTTCCCAAGCGAGAGAGATCCTTCACAATGACACAGTTGATTTTGCCCGCAAGGATGTCTTCGATCATTTCTTGAAACGCAGGACGGTCAAACCGTTTGCCGCTAAAACCATTATCAATATAATAATGAGATATAGGAATTTGGTGCTGTTCGCCCCAGCATTCGATGATAAATTTCTGGTTTTCTATAGAACTGCATTCTTCTTTATTTGCAACTGAAAGTCGAATATATCCTACTGCAACAGGAGCAGAAGATTTCAGTCCTTCTGTATATTGATGTTTCCTGCTTTTTCGTGTCATGAAAATACCCCTTTCAATAGAAAAGGCTACGGCAAAAACCGTAGCCACTGGCAATATCATACCATATGTCATTTTTTGCTTCCACGAGTGAATATCCATTTGTCGCTTCCACGAGCTTAGACATTCGCATGCTTCCCTGCTTATCAGCATGGGCGAAAATCCACTGCTGATTAAAGAGCGTCTTGGACATGAAAAAATACAGACGACACTAGGAACTTATGGTCATCTGTATCCAAACACCAATATTGAGATTGCAAAGAAGCTGACCGGGGTTCTCAGCTACCAGTCAGCTTCTCAAAGTATTGCTAATTATACCAGTAATCAGCATACTGCAATGTATCACAAAGAAATATAAAAATGCAATGATAATGCAATTTCAAACACCCAAAGCCGCAAAGCCCCGTGGTTACGGGCTTTGTAGCCCAGC
>OFMP01001048.1_pt1 | contig 15644 bp, 10 predicted proteins | sample 1541841 | NCBI WGS metagenome assembly OFMP01 (sample SAMN04209226, study PRJEB22552) | human gut metagenome | biome: gut; material: feces | host: Homo sapiens | place: USA: Oklahoma
ATAGGAGAAACTATAATCATAAGAACTTTATTATCACTGCATTAGCTTACTTTGTTTTAGACTAAAAGTCCTTATTGGGGGGATCCTTATCTTATCCGCTGCAAGTCCCGGATGACAAAAGGCGGCAATATATCGGAATAGTCAGATAACGATATATCATGATATGGCTGACCGCATAAGATGTGACATCGAAATAGGAATAGACGGGGATATGTTGATAGCGGTATAACGGGTTAGCCGGATAGCGATATATCATGATATGGCGAACCACATAGGGGGTGACATCGAAATAGAGATAACTAAAGCTATGCCGATAGTGGTATAGCGGACTAAAGACTACAGAAGAGATTCTCGAAAATCAATGAATTATGCTGTCAATCAATGATATTTTAATTTCTGATTCTTTTATATGGCTATATAGTTATAGCAGTATAGTGGGAAGACGCATGTTCTGTGGGGAAACATTTACATTCAAAAAACCGGAAATGCGGAAAAAATGGCAGAAACCGTATGCATTTTTCCCCTGACAAAAGGCTTTATAGCACTATATGGATATAGCGTAATATTCAAATCGTTGTCCCCATTAGGGGACAGCAAGTTGTGTTTTCGTTTAACGAAAACAGGACGGTTTAACGGAGAATACACCGATAAACCGTTACTTATTTCAAGCTCCAGCGTCGCTTTTTACATATCTAATTATAATTCATTTGAAATCACAAAACAGATTGAACCGAATGTGGTTAGTTTGTCTGTTTATTTCATGTCCGAATCATTAGTATGCTATGTTGCAAAGTTCGTATTCATTATGAAAAAATCCGCTTACGAGAACAAGATATTCAGGTAATTTGCCATCCTTTCCCCAAAGAAGTTCGATGTTAAAAAGTTCAGAAAGCGTTTTGGCTATGTCAAATCCGAAGGCTTCGAGTGACGGACGCACTTTTTCCGGGTGTCGGCATGGTGTGCCGCAGTTACGCGTACACTCGTTATCTGAGCAGTGAAGACATTTACCTATATAGGCAAATGAACGCCCTCCATATTTCCGTTCCATATCCAATAATTCGCTCTCGATTCGTATCCGTTCCGGTAAAATGAGTTTTTGTGTATATTCAATCGGAATATCTTTGTCTTCAGGGATTATCTTCGTTGCCATAAGATGTGCATACTTGTATTGTCGGAGAAACGATTCCGTATCAAAATCAAATGGAGGACACCCCCAACTTTTACCGTAATTGGTACATTGTTTGCAAAGTTCAAGAAAATGTGGTTCGTCACGGAATTCGGCGATGTATCCTTCAACAGTGATGTCTGAAGTAAAATTTTCTACAGTGTATATACTCATTGTTTCAAAATCATTGTACCGCATAAGGAGTCGAAACGGATGTTTTCATTTTGGAAAAGTCTGTCAATGTATCCGCTTTTCTGCATTTCAGACGCGGTCAAGCAACTTAAATTCGGGGTATCTAACAATGCTATCGAATCGCACATGGACAACGCGATGTCAAGTTCATGTGTCGAGAACATGATACATTTTTTCTCGTCGTGGACAAGCCTACGAAGCAACGCCACAAGTTCGTAGCGATTAGGCATGTCAAGAAAGGAAGTCGGTTCATCAAGGAGAATGATAGGAGTATCCTGTGCCAATGCACGAGCAATCATCACACGCTGGCATTCGCCATCCGACATTTTATCCATCGTGCGGTTTGCATAAGCCTCCATTCCCACCGAAATGAGCGATTGCATGACTATCTCCTTATCTGTTTCTTGCATCCTACCTATCCAGTTGGTATAAGGAGCACGGCCTATGGCTACGACATCCTTGCACCGCAGGTTGGCGATGCGCGTGCGCTCGGTCGTGACGACAGCCAGCGTTTTTGCCATATCTTCGGTTTTCATGCAGGCGATGTCGTGCCCGTCGAGAATGATTTTTCCGGAATAACACCGGTTCAGACCGGCTATGGCGCGGAGCAACGTCGATTTTCCTGTCCCGTTTCTTCCGATAAGGGCTGTCAGTTGACCTTTTTTTATCGTGGCATTTACCTCGTGGAGCAACGAGTTTTCTTTGTAACCTATGGAAAAATGCTGTAATTCTATCATGCGGTGATGGATTTGTTGCGTAAAACCACCCATACGACGATTGGGATTCCCAATAGAGCTGTAATGGCGTTGATCGGCAAGGTGAATATTTTAGAAATGATGTCGCAAAGAAGCAATATCGATGCTCCCGAAAGAATTGTTCCGGGCAGAAGGACATGATGATCGCTATTTTGGAAAAGCATTCTTGTGACATGAGGCATAGCGAGACCTATGAAACCTATCGGACCGCAAAAAGCGGTTATCGTTCCGGCGAGCAGCGTTGTCGAGAGAAACAACAGGCTGCGTGAACGCCGAATATTCAGTCCCATTGTTACGGCATATTCCTCTCCGAACAGCAGGAGGTTAAGCGGTTTGATGGTCAGTACAGCCAACAGCAGTCCGGCAAACACCGATGGAACAAGAATCAGAAGTTGTCCGGAGGTGACGTCACCCAAAGCCCCCATCGTCCAAATGACAAAGGCTTTCAGCGATTCCTCTTTGCTGAGGTACTGCAATATCTGCACGACAGCACCTACGCCCGATGAGAACATCATGCCCAGAATCAGGATTACCATGATGTCTTTTATTCGCTGTCCGACGGCAGTTATCACGAGCAACACGACAGCCGCACCCACCCACGCTGCTCCGGCAATGCCTATTGATGAACCGATCCCGGCAAGTACCACAAGTGCCACACCGAGACTTGCACCGGAACTGATGCCAAGGACATAGGGACCGGCAAGAGGATTACGGAAGAGGGTCTGCATCTGAAGACCGCTGACCGATAAGGCAGCCCCGGCCAACAGTGCCACTATAGCTTTTATGAGGCGTATGTTGAGTACGATTTTTTCCGTGGCACGGGAACAATTTCCCCCGGTCAGTGCTGCCCATACATCGCGGATCGGAATGTTGACAGCTCCCACGGCCAAGTCCAGTAAAAAAAGACCGACCGTGAGCGTAATCAATATGGAGAATAATATAGTCGAACGGGAACGCATCTATTTCAGTTGCTTGTAATACACACACTCTTCCTGCACCAGTTCAGGATGGAATATCTTCACGAGGTCGCGGAGCACGATGTCAGGATTCACGACGGCAGACTCGTAATAGTCGTTACCCCCGGCTGTGTTGGTACGGGCGTTGTTGTTATACACCTCTCCATTTTTGAAACATCGGGTATCGGTGAATTTCGGACATGATGCCTTCAAGTCGTCAAGGGAGTTCGCCATTCCCACGTTCAACCACATGTCCGCATCCGACGCGAGCAGATATGCTTCTTCTAAGTCAATGGGGATAGAAGCGTTTCCCGTGTTCTTCTGGTAGATATAGCGGCCTCCCGCATCAGTAATCAAGCGGGCTACATAACTTTGGGTTGAAGGCATGAACCACGAGTCGCCATAGGGAACATTAAGCATAACCGAAGGAGTGCCGAGGGTACTGTCGGCCACTTTCTTTTTCAAGGCGTTGTATCTGACCGGGATTGCGGCAAAGGCTTTTTCACCCTTCTCACGTTTTCCTGTGACTTCTGAAAGCACTACCATCCATTCGGCCTTGCCGAGAGGCGACTCTTCAAGATAATCGCCGACATACATGAACGGTATGTCGAGTTCTTCGAGTTTGCTTTCCATTGCGCTTGCGCCGTTCACCCCATAGAGCAGAACGAGGTCGGGATCGAGCGAGAGCAGCAACTCGTAGTTGATGTTCCCTTCATAGCCGACATCGCCAATACTGTCGCGGCGGGCTTGGATGTCTGGGTTGGAAATGTAGTCGATTCCCGAAACGCCGGTTATACACCGGACTTCACCGATTGCGTCAAGCATGGCGATATGAGTGGAAGACATCGCCACGATACGTTTGGCGTCTCCTTTGAGTACCTGTCCTGCAAACCCTTCGGGAACCTCTTCACCGTTGCGGACGATAAACAGCCATGTGGTTACACTGTCCGCTCCCTGCCAGGGATTCCTGACGGTTATCAGTACGCTTTCCTTCCCGCCCGCCCCTTTGATGTCGAAGCCGGAGGCATATTCGGGAGCATAAAGCAGCAGGTTGAAATCATTGATTTTTGAGCTTTTGTTGTGGCAGCCTGTAAATGCCAGAGAAAGCAACAAAATCAGGCTTAAATTCTTTAATGCGTTCATATTGATGCAGATTATCGTTTACTATTTTTGTTTTTTCCGAACTTGGGTGTTATGCCGATGAATATCTCGAAATTGATGCCCGGCATGGGACGGGACAATACGGAAAGGTATTCTTCATCGAACAGGTTGTTGATGCTGCCCTTTAGCGACAGATCGGCCCATCGGAAAGAGAGCTGTTTTTCCAGTGTCACGTTATTCATGAAGTAAGGGGGCAGATAGCCCGTCAGGGTATAGTCATTACTCGACATGGTATAACGCTGGCTGTAATAACACCATTTGTAAAGCAGGCTCCATGTCCGCCATGACAGACGTCCGGTCACCGTTGCGGAAAACTCCGGCACGTATGGCAACTGTTTGCCGACGGATTGGTCTGCCGGACTCATCGGTTCGCTCTCGTTGATCGAGGGAGTCCACGAGAAAGTTCCGTTCATATCCAGTTTCCAGTCCTTTCCGAGCATTATATCAAGGTGGGCGTTGGTCTCTGCCCCGTAAGCATGTACCTTTTTGAGGTTTCTGGGGGAGAAGAATCCCTTGGTTGTGGGTAGCCAGATGATCCAGTCGTCGATGTGCGAATCGAACCAGTTGATACCACCGCTCAAAGCATATACATTTTCTTTCCCCACCGAGAACGACAACCCCACGTCGTATGTGAAGCCGTGCTCGCTTTTCAGGTCGGGATTACCGCCCGGCAGAAAATAGAGGTCGTTCAGCGTGGGAAAACGGTAGTTCCGGGAGATGGATGCTTTCGCCACGATATTGCCTTTTTTCGACAGTACCCCGTCGATGAAGAAAGCCGGGATAACCGGGGCCCATTCCGTACCGAACATATCCTCGCGAAGGACAAGCGAGGCGGCAAAATGATCGACAGGCCGCCATTTCGCAGAAACGGAACCGGAAAACTCGACACGTCCCTTGTCATACCCGACAACAGCCTTGTTACCTTCCTGCGAGATGATATTTTTGTCCGCGCTTTCCACCAAATGCTGGTGTACGGAAACACCGGCCGTGAACAGCCATTTCTCTGAAGGAGCATAATCCCCGTCCGCACTTCCGTAGAACGTGTTAATCTTACTGCGTGAGCGGGTCATCGAAGCCATTTCGCCGTTTCCCTTGTCCCGCTTGTAATCATAGGCCATCCATGTGTGTATATAGCCGCCTTTTACACCGACCTTCCATTTCTCCCGCACGCGATCCCACGAGAGGACGCCGCGAAACGTCTGCTCCCTTTGGCGGTTCTCGAAGTCCATGTCGTTCCCGTAATCCGTGCTGAGCATCGCCAGTTCCCGGTTGGAATTGATATACCAGGCGTTTAGCCCGAACTTGTCGCCTTCGCCCGTGTTATAATAAATTTCCTGCAAGACGTGCAGATCCTTATAAGCCCCGCTGCGGTTGCGTTCCGTCGGGTAATAGGAACCGATGATGTTCTTGTCCTCGTCATAGATGTTTTCCTTCTTGTCCCGGTTTCGGTATTTGTAGTCGTTGGGGGAAGAGGAATACACCACACGGGTGGAGGACTGCCAGTGTTTGTCACCGTAGGTCAGGCGGAGAAACTCGTCGAACGTGCTGAACGACCCCACTCCCTGCACGTACTGCAACCCGAACCCTTCATGGTTGGCCGGAGAAGTGGAGAGCCTGACCAGACCACCCAAGCCGCCGCCCGTTTCGTTTACCGATGACGTTCCGTGCAGCAGCGAGGCATCATCGATAAAGTAAGAAGGGATGGTGGAAAAATCCGTCATGCCCAGCATCGGGTTGTTAATGCGCATACCATTCCACGTCACTTGGGTATGCGAGGGAGAGGTACCCCGGAAAGCCACGGTGGATAACGTGGCGCGTCCGTAGTTCTTGACAAAAACGGATGAGTTGAATGTCAGCACATCGGCCATAGACAAGGCGATGTTCTCTTTCATGGCGATGGAATCGAAACGGGTTCGTTGCACGCCTATATCCTTCATAGGTCGTTTGCCCACCACCGTAACCTCCGGAATACGTAGTACCCTTTTGGTAATGCTGACGGAATTTTTCTGCTGGGCGGCAAGCAGAAAGGGCAGGCTTACCCCCACGAACAATAGAATAAGATGTCTTTTCATTTTTGTCCTCCTTCCTCGTTATTTCCAGCAGAAAGCTCCCGGAATGATTCCCACGTAAAATTCATCGATCAGCTTGCCTTGCGGCGAATAGCGATACACGATACCTTGTTGCTGGTAATCAATAGCGTCGGCCACATATACCTCCCCGTTGTTGGGATTGACCGTAAGGCCGTAGTATTTGGTGTCCCGAAACTCCAGAAAAGGCCGGACGGGAACACGGTCGGCTTCCACCGGCATTCGCCAAATATCGTTGTTGATCCAGTAAAGTGTATCCCGTGTACCGTTGAGCTGGACTTCCGAAGGCCAGTCGCCCAGCTTAAACTTGAACTGTTTCTCTACGGTGAAAGTCTCGGCGTCTATACGATAGAGAGACGGTGCCTCGTAACCGTATGGGCTGCCCTCGTAACCGCCATCCGTGATGGTCCACATCTTGTTGTATTTGTCCATGACCAGCGAAGTAGGTTGTATGCCGATGGTCAGTTCGTCCACGACCTTGTCCGTCTCCGTGTCGATTTTCAGGATGCGGTTCTGGTACGACCAGCAGTTCACATAGACGTACTTGCCGTATTGTACCATTTGTTCGGTGGAACCCGATTCCATGTCCATGTCTGGACATTCGATATAGCCGGTAATCTCGTATGTCTTGGGGTTGATGATGAAGATACGGTAGTCCCATATCTGCGTCACATAGGCTTTCTCATCCGACAGAAAATGGATATACCGGGGTGAGGTGAAACCTGTGATACGGCCCACTTCCTTGAAAGTATTGATGTCGATGGCGAAAATCACATGCGAGTTGTTCACCACGATCCAGCCTATACCGTCCCGGATAACCATAGACTGGGCCACATCGCCCAACTTGAACCCGTTGGCACGGTAAAACACTTCATTCTCCACTTCGCACGTGGCGGGATCGTAGTAGGAAAGCGTGGCATTGCTGTACTGGAAATTCCCCTCGTTGGTAATGAAAAGACCAGAGGCCGATACAGAGAAATCTTCCATCTCTCCGTAATCCCATTTCATGCAACTGCCGAAAACTGGCAGGCAGAAAAGAAAAAGGCAAATCCGTTGTATTGTTCTGCTCATTGTCATTCGGATAAAAAAGAGTACCCGAATCATTACGGGTACTCTGGTTAAGGTATAAGGTTTAATCCTGCTGCGTATATTGTTTGTCCTTCATATTTTGGAAGGTTGGGTTATACCCACATTTCGTCACGCTCCAACTTTCCCCCGTAATCATTCCGTTTTCTATAAACTTGCCGAAGAAAGTGTAGTCGGTAAATTTCGTCAAACCGTCAAAAACAACCCCATGCAAGGTCTCCAACTTCTCCATGGAAAGTGTTTCCTGAGAAAGAGAAGTCGCACTTTTTATCTGTAGCGTACCATCTATAGTCTGTAATTTATCACAAGTAATGCCTGTTGCTTTATTAACGAACAACCCTTCACCTCCTACGTGAAGCAATTCCGGAATATCCAGCGATTTACTTTGTAAAGATATTGCTAACGAACCCTCTCCCTCTTTATAATATACAGGAGAAGCTGAACAACAAACTTTGGATAGTAAGGGCAAGTTACAACTGGTAAAATTTCCAGATAAATAGAACTGTCCTCCCACTTCTTTCAAGACTGGCATTGTGATTGAAGCAAACATGGGTATTTGGATATATCCATATCCATCTATGATTTCCAAGTCGGGAAATTTGGCATTGCTTCGCATTTGGCCTGTCACATTTAGATTTCCATATACATGTTGAATTGTCGATATGGTATAATCGGTATTGTTGGTGGTTGGCTTACAAGTGAAGTCTTTGATATTCTTGAACGTGATTTCAGGGAACTTATTATTCGTGAGACTGGTGATGACAAAATTTACATTTGACAAATCTTCGGCTGTTTCAATTTTGGAGAGCTGCACCTTGTTTATAATTTCAATCTGGGGCGCTGTTTCTCCGAAGGTTTCAAATCGGGCGTTCGGCAACAGCAGTGTTCCGCTCACATCTTCAAGATAATCCAGCGTGATGCTTCCAAGTGTGGTGATCTTGCTCCAGTCGGGAAGTTGTTTGAGTGCCGTGAAATTCTTTATCTTTATCTGTCCCTTTATCGTTGTCAGTTTGTCCATTCCACCGAAAGCCTGAAGCACGTCATTTCGTTGGGGAACAAAACTACCGGTAGGAGGAGCTTCCATATTGGCTTCCATAATAATACTTCCGTTTACTGTTTCGATTTCCGGAAGGTTGATGGTTTCCAACATCACGGGGACGGTATGGAAATCAAGGCCACCGGTCTCTTTCAGCTTAAGGAAGCTCATGGAAGTCAGCTTGGCAAGATTGTTTACGGACAAGACCCCTCCGACACTTGTCAGTTCCGGTATTTCCAAAGACGCAATCGAACCGGCTGCTGTGTTCTCTTCATTGAGTCCTTGAAGATTCAGATCCTGACCTACAGTAGTCAGAACCGGAAACTCAAAACTCTGTAACGACGACGCATTGAACATCACGCTTCCTTCAATAGTTGCCAGTTTCTCGAATAGGACATACGTCACTTGGTCGTTATATACCGATATGTCTCCGGAGAGCGTTTCCAATGCTTTCATGGAAATCATGTGAAGTTCCGTAGCTTTCGAGGCGACATCGGTCGAACCTACCTGTAAACCTCCGGCAGAAACGATATTATCCAACCCTGTCAAGTCTGCACCGTTGTAACTGTTACGAATGACAATGTTGCCAGTAACCTCTTTCAAAGATGCCAATGCAGATATGTCAGTGATTTTTTCTGCCTCTTCCGCATCAGAGCCGATAATCAGGTTCCCTTTGACAACGGTTGTTTTGGTTGCGGCAAAAGAAGCTACCTCCTCGGTGGTCTTCAACTCCACATCTCCGTCAGATTCTATCTCGCTTTTCACGACCTTATAGGTATATTCGCGGGCATCTCCGTTATAGGATGTCACCCGGAAGGTTCGTTCGTTATCCCAGTCCGTTACCGTTTCAGGATCAGGTATGATTGTTGCAGAAGTTGTGTACTTGAATTCCACTTCGGCGTTGTTCAGCGATACCGTATAGGGAACGGTTATTGTTACTGTATTGTCCGTAATGTCGGCCGTGTACGATTTCCCGTCCACGGTCATCACGACCGATGTGATGAAATTTTCATCTGCATCTTCAGGTATAATTTCATCGTTTTTGTCACACGCTCCCAAAAAGAACAAGGATAGGAGCATGGGAAGAAAATAAATTTTCATACTTGTAATTTTTATTATTTGGTTAGATCCTCAAAAGAAAATACCTCCGTAGAAACTTCGCCCAGCCAGCCGCTTTTGGCCAGAACACCGCATTGTATTTTGATAAAGTCAATATATTGCAGATTGGCTTCCGTTCCATCGGCATGGATGGCATTGGAAATTTTGAAACCGTTCCTTTGTCCGCTTCCATCCACCGTACTGCCGCCTTCTATCTGGTCGTTTCCGAAATTATCCACGTACCCCCAGTCATAACTCTGATTATCCCAATAACCGGTTTGAGAATCTTGGGTGTTGCGGGCGGCCAGACAAGTGCCTGTCAGGGTATAACTGTTTTCCGAAATCCAAGCCGGATAATAATAGTCTTGTGTATGATAAGCGGACAGATAGTCTACCCAGCCGTTTCTACCGTCGGAACTGATCCATTGGACATCCATTTTTTTGCCTTCCGGACGGTAATAGGTCACTTCAAAATTCTGTATTGTTTCTTCCTTGCCTGCTTCAGATCCTTTCAGTTCGTACCACTCGTCATCCGGCAATCCGTTTCCGTTTATATCTTGCATGACCCATACGATACCCGGTTCGGAACTGCCGTCAAAGGCGTTCCCCTGAACACAGAAATCATATTGGTTACCCGAATTGGGAATACTGTGGTCGAAGCCGACGATGATATAACCCCCGAAAGAACCTAAAGAGACGTGCAGTTTGTCTTTCAAACGCTGTGTTGCCCATGCGACAGCCGCTTCAGGGGATGTTTCGTTGCCGGTCATACCGCCTATCGTGCTCGTCTCGTTGATAAATTGGCCGGGAGCTGGGGTATATTCATAGACTTTATTCCAGAGCTTGGAACTTCCCGAAGCCCGGAAGCCGTCTTGTTCCTTTTTGTCCACACAAACGACTTTTACGGTGGCAGTGACAGCCGTTTTCCCTTTGTCGATATTCCTGCTTATTTTTTCCGTCGGTGTGTCTTCCGACACAGTACAGGAGACGGTGTATTCTCCGGGTGCGGACGGCGTGAACTTGAACATGCGTTCCACTTCTCCTTCCATGACCTGACCGTCCACACTCCACTCAAAACGGGGATTGTCGAAATACTCCAACAACGGACGCAGGAAAACAGGACGGTCGGCAAAAGTGTACCTGTCCGTGGATGTTTGCAGGTAAGACGGGGTCGGGAATTTGACAACGTAGGGCATCGTTTCCACGACCTCTACGCTTACGTCTTTCGTTGTTGTCCCATCTATATTGGAAGCGTTGATTGTCACCGTATAAACACCGAGTTCTTTTTCATTGAAAGTATAAGTATTCTCGGTGGAAACGATTTTTCCTTCCCGTACCCATTCGATTTTGAACCCTTCGACATCCGAATGCTGAATATCGGGAGTAAATGTGTAATCGGTATTCCGGACGACTTTTAGCCCCTGCGAAGGTAGTGCCAGTGAGATGACCGGAGGGGTGAGTTCTTTCACTTCTACTTTCAGTTCCTCTTCGGCATAGCCTTCCGCATTGTCTACTCTTAGTTTGACATAAAAATCCCCGCATTCATTCCATGTACGTTGAAGAGACGGACCCGAAGAAACCAGCGTACCGTCTATCGTCCAAGCAAAAAGAGCATCTTCAACATTCTGGTATGTCGGGGCGATAGTCAATTCGTGATCGACCTTGACCGTGTAAATACCGGTCTCGCTGTCAAGTTCTATTATAGGTTGTCCTCCTACTTCTTCGGTAATGACTTCATCCTTGTTGCAGGAGGTGAACAGCATACAGGCAGAAATAATAAAATAGTGAAAACGATGCATGATGTGTGGATTTTAGAAAAATAACAGGGATACCCCCGACAGAAGGGATATCCTTGTATTCTTTTTATTGTATGGTGATATCATCAATACAGATATAAGCCGGAGTATTCAAACCGTATGCTCCCGAATCCGAACCCTCGAAGTTGAATTTCACACTTTGCACCCCTTCGGCATTGATTTCCCAATAATCCCATGTCGTGATAGGATCAACCTGTTGTTGGCCGTTACGATAATCGGCTAAAAGACGTTTGTAAGTGCGGATCAGACCGCCATTCGCATCATAACATTCCAGATTCACTTGGAAATACCCTTTCATCTCTTTCAGAGGAGTCGCTACCCCCGTAGAACCGAACTGATTACCATAAGTAATGACACCATAAGTGTATGAGGTGTTGCAGATCCACAGGCCGACCAATTTCCGGGGAACATTGAAATAAAATTCTGGTTTAGCCATCCATGCCTGATTGTAAGCATCCACATATCCGTAAACGACACCGAAATTGGAACCGCTGTGCCCGGCTTCCTTATTCTGTCCTTCCGCTTCCACCGCAGTGTTATAGACAGAACATTGGTTTAGATAAGAATACCACCAGTCTCCGGTATTTCCCGACTGATTGGAGCGGATGTTCCAGTTGGAAAGTGCGATGCCGCCGCTGGAATACTCTGTGCTTCCACCTACAGTATTAAACATTGAAAGGAAGAGATATTCTTCCGGAGTATTGTCGTAAATGGTGGTTACTTGAGGATACCCTTGGTACGAATAAAGATTTTCTCCGGCCGAGGTAGGTCCTGCTAACATGCCGGGATCGAAATCATCGAAAGTGATAGTTAAAGTACCGTCCGAATTTGTCACAGCACGGGTTTGCGAAGTTCCGGAATCAACCGGGTCCATCAAAAAGTCATCGTCCGAGCTACAGCCAGAGAACAAGGCGGTTGCGGTAAATAGACAGGCACCTGCCAGAAAGCGTAATTTTCTTTTCATAGGTCACTCATTTTAATGTAAAACATATTATTAACAAACACAAAAAATTCCCGTTCGTGCGGACTTACACGAACGGGAATATGTCTGTCTTCAAATATTGAATGGCCGATGAGCTATTCCTTATTTGATTACGACCCGTATATCCCGCAGGTGTAAATCTCATTCCGGTCATGGCAGGTCTTCTGACTCGTCCCGGTCATCGTGCCTTCCCGGTATTACACCAGTGGCAAAAGTTCGATGTCCGTTTTTGTGGACTCACAGCAGCGGGTACTGTCCCGGATTTTCACCGGGTTCCCTTTTCATTCGGAAGGCGTAAACCTCCCGAAACCATTTCCCGACTGCAAAATTATCTATATTACATATCAATTCCAAATAATTCATAATATTTATAATAAAACACACAAAGCATGACAACCGTACTGTTTTAATTAGAGCATTCAAGTTTACGACAAACGAAGACGGTAATTATCATACACAATATCCATAAACCAACAAAACAGCTTGCCATTTTCCATAACAATGCGTTCTGGAATAGATAACTGTTAGCTGCAATTATGCAAGCAAAAAAAGCAGACAGAATAATGACTATTAATATCATGCACCAGAAATTAATCCTATAAATTTATGGAAAACAAGTAAGGGAATGGAAGTTCCGTTGCCGCATGGATGCAGGTGAAGGACCTTCTCTTTTAACGTTGGATACGCCAATGCACGCCAACGGAAGACTCTGATATTATCTGTTTGGAAAGGATATAGGATGTGCGTTACTTTGTCGCATATTCAGAATCTTAAAAAGAATTTTAGTATGGAACTGACAATTATTGAAACAAGCGCGTATTAGGAGTTGAGAAAGCTGGTCAGCACGCTGGTCGTACAGATGGGCGACTTCCAGAAAAAGATTGCCCCGCCTGCGCCGGACAAGTGAATGGATGCGCAGGACGTATGTGATGGACTTATGCCCAAACACTTTCTGAAGAGTTTCCAGCAGCATCCCCTTGAGTATGGCCAGAACGGCAAATGCGTGGCGTCCGATGTGCGGGGTGACCTCGCCCCGGAGTTGCATTTCCTGCCTATGATTCCAAGACTGAGCCGCATGGCATTGTATTCACCTACCGGAAAGACACATTCGGGGAGTCTTTCTTTTCATCCGTACCCCTATATTTTTCAATCAGTTCAATAGCAATGGGCAATAATTTTACGACATACGCCACTCCCGTTTTTATACGGTTGCCCATCAGCCATGTACCGCCGTCGGAGTCGGTATGGATATTATCGTATGTTATGGCTTTCAAGTCCACATAGGAAAGACCGGTGAAGCACATGAACAGGAACATGTCGCGCATGGCACGCTGGCGTTTGTATCTCGGTTCTATATGGATTATCCTTTGCAGTTCCTCTTCGGAAAGGAAAGAACGCCTCTTGTATTCGGGCATACACTCGAATGATGCGAACGGATGAACCCGTATCCAGCCTTTTTCCTGCGCGATATACATCAGCCACTTCAAGGTATTGACACGCCCGAAGACAGTGGAGTTTGCCAAAGCGCATGTACCGAGCATCCAGTTGTAGTAATCCTCGATGAATGATTTCTCAAGTTCTTCGATGACAATATCCTCTGCATTCTTCTTGCTTTTCATGAAAAGCAGGAGACTCTTGTAATCGGCAACCAGACCGCAGTAGGTGCTTTCGGCTTTCTCTATGCCGATTTTCTTTTTATACGGTTCCAGCTGTTCCCTGAAAAGGTTCATAAGGGTGTGGCATTCCTCTGAGAAGCCGACATAGCGGTTATAGACTTTCTTGGCTGTAACAAAACTGTCGTGGTCGCAGATGTACTGGTAGTGCCTGGTGATTTGCGCCTTGATATTGTCAAGCTCCTGATTGAGTGTACGGGCCTCCTCGGACTTGCCTTTGGCCCGGTTGGTTTTGACGTCCCACAAAGCGAGGGACACTTCTTTCTTACAACTGAAACCGGCTTGGGTTCCATTGATGGTGATACGGCCCATAATCGGTGTCTTTCCGTTTTTTACAGACTGTTTATTCTCAAAACACTTAGCTATACATGGTCTGCGATAAGCTAAGAGAGATTCCCCTTACACAAAAGCATGGCATCTCCTTGTCGTATCTCGCCTTTATACTTTTATGTATAGTAGTCTACCGGATCGAATGAACAAGACCTATCCCATACATAAACCAATTTAGACTGCTATGTTATTTTTGAGGAAGAAGATGGAATGAGACCAGATACCCTCTTTAAGGCTGACTGTAAGTCGATTAAATGTAGAAAAAGATTGCTTTTGTCACAAGTAAAGTGTATATTTGCATTGAAAGAATCGTTCTTTGACAGAGGCAAAAGAAAACAGAATATTGTAATTCGCTCGTTTCTAAATCGTTACCTGATATTAATTAAACAGAAATAACTGTTTAATTTTCAATTAGATAGAGATTGTATGATGTTTCGCCACATATGAGCTGAGCTTCACACCTGGCAGCAACAGAGACGCTATTTTTTCCAGTTTCAGATTGAAGCCACGAAGAGCCCGAAGATAATCCATATACAGTTCTTTATCCTTTTTCACCTTCCCGGCCCGTTTCTTCTTGCTCTCTTGTCTGTGTAGAATCGGAAAGAGATAGATGGAATCCGGATTCTTGCTTTTAAACTCTTTCATCAGTTCCATCGCTTCTTTGGGAATACGCACCGTCATCTGCCGTCCTGTTTTGTGGCGGCTATATACAATGCGGTTCCCTTTCACATCTTGTTTACGCAAATAAGCGAGGTCAATGAACGGCATTCCTCGGAATAGGAACATCAATAAAAAATAAGCCAGCACACACCGCAGATCCGAAGGCAATTTTCTTAAGTCTGTACACAGCAACGTATTCATCTGTTCCAGTTCCAACGCCCGTTTAGTCTGTGATTCCACTTTTGTGTACACGTCATCAAACAATTTCGGGTTATAGGGCAGCACCTTTTCGCCGACCATCCGGTGATATACCGCCTTCAAGTTCCGCATATAGGTGGAAATGGTATTCAAGCTCAACCCTTTAGGCTCTCTTTTCCGCTTCCTCATTCCTTCCCGTCTCATCCATTCTTCATACTCCTTCAACCTGCCTGGCGTAAAGACCTCATCCACCGGCATCGGCATTCCTGCCCCACCGTAAAACTCCGCGATAGATTTCAACGCATACGTATAGGTATGTGCCGCCGAGCGCTTCTTATCCGCTTCCAACTGCTCAATCACCGTCTGCATATAAGATGCCAAATCCGGCATCTTCATGGGGCTCCCCATTTCTACATTCTTTTCTTTTTTACTCATAGCCTCTAACTTA
>OFMP01001060.1_pt1 | contig 15511 bp, 14 predicted proteins | sample 1541841 | NCBI WGS metagenome assembly OFMP01 (sample SAMN04209226, study PRJEB22552) | human gut metagenome | biome: gut; material: feces | host: Homo sapiens | place: USA: Oklahoma
AGTATCCGGCTGAATCTTTGTTTTTCTGTCGGAGGAATCTTCGGTTTTATTTTTTTCAGAGGAAGCAACAGGCTTTTTGAGTCGTCCTTCACACAGTTTCTGGAAAAGATCCAGGATGTCGTCTGCACCGGTAACAGACGGCCCTTCCGTCTGGGAAGGAGCAGTTTCATCGGTACCGGCAGCAAACTTGGAAAAACGGGTATCCAGTTCTTCCGGGTCTTCTACTTTTGTGATGATCAGTACGATACTGTCCGGTGTAATCGGAATTGCTTCAATCATCAGTGGAACATTGTCGGCTTCAAAACCAAACTGATCCTGAGCCTGTAGCATCATATCACGAAAAAGATCTTTTGCTTTTTCGGATCCGTAAGCCAGTTCACTTAACTTTAGCTGGCGATCCGCCAGATCTTCGCTGGTCAGTGTGCAGCGGATCTGGGTATCATTAATTTTTTCTATTTTCACAGATATCACATCCTTACTATCAACCATTGTTCTAGAGCGTGTCTGAAATAACTGTATCATTCACTTGTCTGCGAATCCAATTGTACAGTTTAAAAAGCCTCAGCGTAGCTAGCTACAAAAAGAGCATATTGAATCATTGTTATTATATACTATATGCAAACCGGATGTAAAGGATTAAAATCTCTGCATTTGTTATTTCACAGTAGTTTCTGCAGGTGATAGAAAAAGATTGCAAACCGTACGGAAGAGGATTTTCGACGAATAAAGACAGAATTCAACAATTTTGAGAAAAATGTGTAACATTTTAATGGTTTTCGGCCTTTTTGTAATATTCTTCTTGCATTATAGGAAAAATCAGGTATAATAAAAACCAGAAGAGGTGGTACGGTTCCTGGAAAGGATGTGAGGCCAGCCACTGTTTTGATAATCTATAAACATTTCAAAAAACGTTTCAACTATTTACAATTTTATTCAATTCATTAGCGTATAATATCGTATTTTCCCCAAAGTGTAAAAATGAATGTAATTAATTTAATTGATGGGACGAGTGTCATCTTTTCGAAAAATAATGGTGCTGTGCACTTAAGAAAGGATCATATATCACAAAAAACATGAAAAAAAATAAGAAGCAAAAGGATGATTTTCGAAAGGAACTGGATGCTTATCAGGCACAGGGGATTCCGTTGTGGCTGGACGGAGAACCCAGCAGTCCGAAGGAAATCTGGAAAGCACATAAGATCGCAGAAGATATTTCCTATATGAGAGATTACGTTCCGGATTCTTACGGACGTTTGCTCCGGCTGGAGTTCGATGCGGTGAAGAAAGAAGACATCCACGCAAAGTTCGAGGATGGCGTCCTGCACATCGAGCTGCCCAGCTCTAAGCAGACGAAGGCTTTGCCTGAGAACCCGAACCTGATCGAGATCGAGTAAAACGCCGGTCGTGTGCGCCAAAGCACAACGCACATAAGATGCCCCCGGAGAGCTGTAACAAGCCCTCCGGGGGCATTTTTGTTTCGCTATCTTTTCCGCAAGGGAAAATCATGGTATACTGAGAACAGCAACTCGGAATTTATGGAGGTACTTCACTATGGAATACAAACGCTTTGGCGGTAAGCTCCTTGTCCGCATCGACAAAGATGAGGAGATCGGTGAAACAAATTTGATTTTAGGGGGACAAAGATGAGTGATGTAAAAGGAAAGACCGGCGCAGTCTTGAGGGAGACGGCAGTCCTGACCGGGGCGGTGGCGATCATTGCGGCGGGCGTTTTCTTTTTTCTGGTGCCGAGCCATACATCTGTCAGCAGCATTTCCGGCCTTGGCATCGTGCTGTCCAATTTTGTGCCGCTGCCCTTGTCGGTCATTACGATGATCCTGAACGTCGTGCTTCTCATCATCGGGTTCTTTACCTGCGGCAGAGAATTTGGCGCAAAGACCGTATACACCAGTGTGCTGCTGCCGGTGTTTCTGGGGCTGTTTGAAAAGCTGTTCCCGGAGTTCGGCTCGATGACCGGCAGTCAGGAGCTGGACGTGCTGTGCTATATTCTGGTGGTCAGCATCGGGCTGAGTATTTTGTTCAACCGCAATGCATCCTCCGGCGGGCTGGATATCGTGGCAAAGATCATGAACAAGTACCTGCACATGGAATTGGGAAAAGCCATGTCTCTGTCGGGAATGTGTGTGGCGCTTTCCGCGGCCCTGGTCTACGATAAAAAGACCGTGGTGCTGAGTATCCTCGGTACTTACTTCAACGGCATCGTGCTGGACCATTTCATCTTTGATAACAGCATCAAACGCCGCGTCTGCATCATCACCGAAAAAGAGGAGGCGCTGCGTCAGTTCATCCTCCATGACCTGCACAGCGGTGCGACCATGTACGAGGCCATCGGTGCATACAATCTGGAAAAGCACAACGAGATCATTACCATCGTGGACAAGAGCGAATATCAGAAGCTGATGAACTTTATCAACCGGGAAGACCCCAAGGCTTTTGTTACCATTTACAATGTGTCCAGCATGCAGTATCAGCCCAAGATCTGATCGGCGGAGAGCTGCCGCAAAGGGCGGGCCTTTTGCGGCTTGCTCTTTGCCATAGCTGCGTGGTATACTCAAGTCCGGAAATATCAAAGCGCATGGAGGTAAAAAGCATGCTGACCTATACCTATGTTTCCGAGGGCAAATTTGAACTGATGGAAAAACCAAAGCCGGTGCTGCAGCACGAGCGGGATGCCATTGTAAAAGTGACCCTTGCCAGCATCTGCTCCAGCGACCTGCACATCAAGCACGGCAGCGTGCCCCGGGCGGTGCCCGGCATCACGGTAGGGCACGAGATGGTGGGCATCGTAGAAGAAGTGGGCAGTGCGGTGACCAATGTGAAACCCGGCGACCGGGTGACGGTGAACGTGGAGACCTTCTGCGGAGAGTGCTTTTTCTGCAAAAAAGGCTTCGTGAACAACTGTACCGATCAAAACGGCGGCTGGGCGCTGGGCTGCCGCATCGACGGCGGGCAGGCCGAGTATGTCCGGGTGCCCTTTGCGGATCAGGGACTGAACAAGATCCCGGACGGCGTCACCGATCGGCAGGCGCTGCTGGTGGGCGATGTGCTGGCCACCGGCTTTTGGGCGGCACGCATCTCGGAGATCACCCCCGAGGATACCGTGCTGATCCTCGGTGCAGGGCCGACTGGCATCTGCACGCTGCTGTGCGTCATGCTGCACAGCCCCAAGCGCATCATCGTTTGTGAAAAGGACGCAAGCCGCCTGCAGTTCATCCGTCGGCACTACCCGCAGGTGCTCACCGTGCAGCCGGAGGACTGCGCCGCCTTTGTGCGTGCCCACAGCGACCACGGCGGGGCCGATGTGGTGCTGGAGGTGGCAGGGGCAGACTCCACCTTCCGGCTGGCGTGGGAGTGCGCAAGACCCAACGCCATCGTGACCGTGGTGGCGCTGTACGACAAGGCACAAACCCTGCCGCTGCCGGAGATGTACGGCAAAAACCTTACCTTCAAGACCGGCGGCGTGGACGGCTGCGATTGTGAAGAAACGCTGCGTCTCATCGCAGAAGGCAAGATCGATACCGAACCGCTCATCACCCACACCTACCCCCTGCGCCGGATCGCAGAGGGCTACGAGCTGTTTGAAAAGAAACGGGACGGCGTGATCAAGGTGGCAGTGGAGTGCTGACGGTCTGCGCCAAGGCACAACGCACATAAGGTGGCCCCGGAGAGTTGTAACAAGCCCTCCGGGGCCATTTTTGTTTCCCGACATCTTTTCCGCAGCGGCAAGGCGTGGTAGAATAAGGGCAGAACCAATCCACAGGTGAGAAAATCGAACTTCAGAGAGAGGAGATGTTTCTATGCAGTCTGATGAGCTGAAACGCCGGATCTCGGCAGGCAGAGGAGATGCTTTGGCTGATCTGGTTTTGAAAAATGCCAGAATTGTCAATGTGTTTACCGATGAGATCGACACCGCTGATATTGCCATCAGCGGAAATTCGATCGTGGGCGTGGGCACGTATCATGGCCGGAAAGAAGTTGATCTGCACGGCAAATATGTCTGCCCGGGCCTGATCGATGGGCATATCCACATCGAAAGCTCCATGCTCTGTGGTCCGGCTTTCGAGCAGGCAGTGCTGCCCCACGGTACCACTGCGGTGGTCACAGACCCACACGAGATCTCGAACGTTGCGGGGCTTGAAGGCTTGGACTTCATGCTGGAAACGACAAAAAATCTGACCCTTTCGGTTTATTTCATGCTGCCCTCCTGTGTGCCGGCCACGGATCTGGATGAATCCGGCGCGGTGCTGAACGCAGAACAGCTGCGGCCTTACTACGGCGATCCCCGCGTGCTGGGGCTTGCGGAGCTGATGAATGCCTACGGGACGGTGCGCTGTGACCCGAAGATCCTGCAGAAGATCAGCGACTGTACCGAAGCGGGAAAGATCGTGGATGGCCATGCACCGCTCTTGAGCGATAAGGACCTGAATGCTTATATTGCGGCAGGCGTTCAGTCTGATCACGAGTGCTCCAACATTGAGGAAGCCATGGAAAAATTCCGGCTCGGACAATATATCATGATCCGGGAAGGAACGGCTGCCAAAAATATGGAGGCCCTGATGCCGCTGTTTCGGGAGCCTTATTGCAGCCGCTGCATGCTGGTGACGGATGATAAGCACCCCGGTGACCTGCTGGACAACGGACACATCGATTCCAACATCCGTAAAGCGATCCGGTTGGGGGCGGACCCGGCAGTGGCCGTCAAAATGGCGACGCTGGTTCCGGCACAGTATTTTGGGTTCAAGCAGCACGGTGCCGTGGCACCGGGGTATGCTGCCGACCTCATTGTAGTATCGGATTTTGAATCCTTTACGGTCGAACAGGTTTACAAGAACGGCACGCTGGTGGCCGAGCACGGAAAAACGCTGAAACCCGCACCGCTTGACATCGACCGTGTGAGATTTTCCCACGTTATGGATTCCTTTGATCTGGATGAGATCGCACTGCAGGACCTGGAACTTCGGGAAAGCGGGGAGCAGGAGCGTGTCATCTGCCTGAACCGGGGCGAGCTGCTTACGGAGGAAAAAATCATCCCGTTCCAACGGCATCCGGGCAAAGCTCCCGGTGTGGACCCGGAACACAACATCGTAAAACTGGCTGTTTTTGAGCGGCATCATCACTCCGGCCATGTGGGCATTGGCTTTTTAGGAAACTTCAGCCTGAAATGCGGAGCCGTTGCATCGAGCATCGCACATGATTCCCATAACCTGATTGTGGCAGGGGACAACGATGCCGATATGATGCTGGCCGGCAACACTGTGCGGAAAAACAAAGGCGGACTTGCGTTTGTGGCAGATGGACAGGTCGTGGCAGAACTTGCGCTTCCGGTGGCCGGATTGATGAGCACCGAAAGCGCAGAGAGCGTTGCGGCGAAAATGCAGGCGCTGAACGATGCCCTCAAGGCACATGGTGTAGCGGAAGACATCGGCATTTTTATGACCCTCGCCTTCGTCAGCCTTCCGGTCATTCCCAAACTCAGACTGAATACATACGGCATCATCGATGTAGCGCAGCAGAAAGTCGTTCCGGCTGTTTTTTAATACGCGATAACAAAAATACTGCCGGAGACCGACCCGAATGGTCCGTCTCCGGCAACAGAACAGTTCGTTCCTACTCTTAGAAACGAGCCGCATCAAGAGAAAAATTGACGGAAATTCTTATTTGATAAATCGGAATTTGACAAAGGAGTGTGATTATATGGGTAAAGCGATTTTGGCAGCAATCGTTACATTGATTGTTGGTTATTTAGGTACGGTCGTAGGACTTGAACTTTTAGGTAATTGGGTTGAGTTTGGATTGCTCATTGCTATTGCAGTAATGGGTGCTTTTATCATCTACTTCAATGACAAGAAGTAAGACAACTTCGCATTTGTGGAAGTTATAAAGGGGTGCATCATGGAAATCGAGTATAAATAAACAAAAGATTTCACGGCCGATGAATTGCAGAAACTGTTTTTATCCGTTCACTGGGAATCCGGCAATTATCCAGAAAAACTTGTCCATGCGATGCACAATTCCACACGAGTTATTTCTGCGTGGGATGGTGATAAGCTGGTCGGGCTGGTTCGCGCGCTTGATGATGGAGAAACAGTCGCATTTTTGCATTATCTTTTGGTGGACCCTGCTTATCAGGGACAGTACATTGGAGATGAGCGGATGAAACGGATCATGAGTTTCTATCAAAAGCTTCTGTATGTGAAAGTTATGTCGTCTGATCCTAAAACGATCCAATTTTATGAGCGATATGGCTTTCAACAATATGATAATTACTCTGCAATGGTGCGGAAGCACTTTTTGTGAGTTGGTATGATGGATCGATTTGCAGCTAGCAAGGAAACCGTAAGGAGTACAGAGCATGGATGCAAACTGTACCAGTAAAAGAAGGAAAGTCAAGAGTATGGAAACGGTATACATTGCAGGCGGGTGCCTTTGGGGCGTCCAGCATTTTTTTGACACGGTGCCCGGTGTACGGACGACCGAAGCCGGGAGAGCCAACGGAACAACAAACACGCTGGACGGCCCGTATGATGGATACGCAGAGTGCGTTAAAGTGGTCTTTGATGAGAAATGTACCAGTGTTACAGAGCTTATGGAGCATCTGTTTGAAATCATCGACCCGTACAGCCTGAACAAACAGGGCGTTGATGTTGGAAAAAAGTATCGCACGGGGCTTTACAGCACAAATCCCGGACATCTGGAAGAAGCAAGAGCCTTTATTGACAGCAGGAAGGACCGGGATAAAATCGTTGTGGAAGTGCTGCCGCTGACGAATTACGTCCGGAGTGCAGAGGAGCATCAGCATCATCTGGAGCGGTACCCGGAAGATTGCAGCTACTGTCATATCCCGGATGAAGTCTTAAACAAATACAGGAATCAGTAAGCAAAGGAAAAACGAAAATGCGGGGATTGGGAACGATCATCAATGCGCTGGCCATTGTGATAGGCGGTGTGCTGGGTATTCTGTTCAAACGCTTTCTGAAAGAGCGCTATCAGGATACAATCATCAAAGCCACGGGCTTTTCCGTGGTGTTTCTGGGAGCGGCGGGAACGCTCTCCAAGATACTGACGGTTAGGCCAGACGGAACTTTGAGCACCGGTGGCTCTATGGTCATGATTCTATCGCTGGCGTTGGGTGCGCTGCTGGGTGAACTTATTGATCTGGATGCACAGTTTGAACGCTTTGGCGAGTGGCTCAAACACAAGACTGGCAGTGACGGCGACAACCAGTTCGTCAACGGCTTCGTGTCGGCATCCCTGACGGTGAGCATCGGGGCCATGGCCGTCATCGGCTCCATTCAGGATGGCATCTACGGCGACCATTCCACGCTGGTAGCAAAAGCGATTCTGGACTTTATCATTGTGCTCATCATGGCGTCCTCCATGGGCAAGGGCTGCGTGTTTTCATTTATTCCGGTGGCAGTGTTGCAAGGTGCCATGACGGCTCTTGCGGTAGTGCTGTCCGGCTTTATGACGGACGCTGTGCTGAACAATCTCTCGCTGGTAGGAAATATTCTGATTTTTTGTGTGGGCATCAATCTGGTATGGCCAAGAACCATCAAGGTGGCAAACCTGCTGCCGTCCCTTCTGGTTGCAGTGGCGCTGACGGGGATTTTATGAATCGGAATTTGTTAAATTGGAAAATTAGAATTTAGAGGAGGCAATGCAATGGATATTTCCTATAATTGTGAAAATCAAAAATTTAATTATAGAGTATGTGCCATGATAATCGCGGAAAATAAAATTTTAGCGATGCACGATGAACGTTCACCCTATTTTTATCTTCCGGGTGGAAGAGTTAAGATGGGTGAAACTGCTGAGCAAGCAGTGGTTCGGGAAGTTCAGGAAGAACTTGGTGTAACTCCAAAGATTACACGTCCATTATGGCTCAATCAGGCTTTTTTTACCGAAGATGTGGATAATCTACATTATCATGAACTGTGTATTTATTTTCTGGTGGATATTTCAGAGACAACTCTACTGGAAAGAGGAAACGTCTTTACTCTGACAGAAGGAAAGCATATCCATACTTTTGAATGGCTGGAGTTTGATAGATTGAAAGATGAATATGAAAAAACAATAGCGATTTTTCAAACGTATAATGTTAATTTAAATGATTATCAAGAAATGACAGCATCGTTTACAGATGTTTTTGAAATTCATCATCATGAAAAAAATATATTAAAAGAAAATATGTGATGACAAATTATTAAAACGTGAATTAATTTAGATATGCAAGAGGATAAGGAGAAAGAAATGACAAAGGATGTAGTAGTATCATTAAAGGGCTTACAGCTCGCACCGGACCAGCAGTCGGATGCGGTAGAGGTGATTGCCCCGGGAGAGTATTATATAAGAAATAACAAGCACTATGTGCTTTTTGAGGAGATAATGGAGGGTGAGACCCAGACACTCAAAAATATGCTTAAATTCAATGACAATTATCTTGAGTTCACCCGCAAGGGACCTATGAGTGTACATATGATATTTGAGAAGGGAAAGAAAAACCTGACATATTATTATACACCGTTTGGAAGTATCCAGATAGGTATTGATGCCACAAGCATAGAGGTAAAGGAGACTGAGGACGAGATAAGGGCGGAGGTAAAGTATGCACTTGATGTCAACTATGAATTTGTAGGCGACTGTCACATCAATATAGCTGTGAAGAAAAAAGGCGCAGCAGTCAAAATTGCATAAAAGTCTGCCAAGCCTATGGGGTAAAAAAATATATAAAGCATATATGGATAAAGCATATAAAAAACAGAGCATGTGAGGATGAAAACCATCCCACATGCTCTGTTTATGTACATGAAAATTAAATCATGATATTATTTCTGCTTGGCCTTTTTGGCAGCCGCTTTAGCAGCTTTTCTTTCAGCCTTTGCAGCCTCCTCAGCCTTGAGCTGTTCGTTGGCCTTGCTGTAGTTTTCTGCCATTCTTGCACGGAAGCCTTTTTTCTTCTTAGGCTTCTCAAGAGGTCCTCTGATACCGCGGACAGCTGTGATGTAGATACCGCTGACAGAAGCCTTAACCTCTTTCTTTAAAGGAATCTCATCAAAGATCTGCTCGTCTGCGATAAGAGTCATGACTCTTGGTCCGACCTTGGCCTTGACTACAGGCAGCTTTGAGCGGCGCATAAGCTTTGGTGTCTGCTCAATAATCTGCTGTGGGAGACCGGCATCCTTTAGCTTCATACGCTTTTTGTCAATGATTAGCATATTGACAGTCTGCGATGCTGCAGCTATCTGCTCGTCCTGCTCTTCCTTTCTTTTTTGTGCTTTTTTACCGAGGATTGTTAATACTATAAATGCTACCACAAGCACTACTGCGATAACAATAAGTACGATTAATGCTGGATTCAAAACGTATCCCTCCTAAAAATTTGCTTATTTAAATTAATTTTATCAAATATGCTAAAAAAAATCAATCTTTATTGCAAGAATAGGTAAAACCGTAATATAATAGAACTATATTTTGGGAAAAGTCTTTAGAAGATGCAAAGGGGTACTTATTAATGAAGAAAATTGCTCTTTTGGCTGATGGCTGGAGAAGATATGTAACATATTCGTGGGTTGAGGGTATCATGGAAGGCTCTAAAGAGCTGGGACTGGATGTGTGCATGTATTTTTACAACACCAACGGAACCTGGAGTCAAGATCCAAAGTTTAACAAAGGCGAGTATGCGCTGAACGATTTGCCTGATTTAAACAGCTTCGACGGAGTGGTATTTGACTGCACCAATACGATCAACCAGGATGAGATACATTATATGGTCAGAAAGCTTCAGTCGGTAAATGTGCCGGTAGTGAGTATCGGGTATAAGGTTGATGGGTTTTACTATGTGGGCGACGACAATAAGAGGCTGTTTCGCAAGGTGATGGATCATATGTACTATGAGCATGGCTGCAAAAGCTTTGTGTTTGCAGGTGGTCCGCCGTATCATTATGAGAACAGAATGCGTTTTGAGGCTTTCAAGAAGGCTTTAAGTGATTATGGCATACCACTTACAGCTGATAAGTATATGTTTGGTGATTTTGATTATCAGACGGGTGTCAGGTATATGAGTGATTGGCACGAGAGCAAAAAACCGTTACCGGATGTGTTTTTATGTGCAAATGACAATATAGCAGCAGGACTGTGTGCGACAGCAGAGGTTCTCGGATACAAGGTACCACAGGATTTTAAGGTCACAGGCTTTGACAATCTGGATAAGGCTGCGTACTTTAACCCACAGATTACAACAGTGGAGCACAACAGGGGCAATATAGGCAGAAAAGTTCTTGAGATATTTAAGGAGCTTTGGAATGGCACGGGTGATGCTTCTGATAAATACCTTGATTCTGAGTTTATCCCGGCTGAGAGCTGCGGATGCCCTAATACCGGCAGAGTGGATTATCGTAATTACATAAAGAATATTATCAAAGGCTCCGTTGCAAAAGAGCAGGAGGAGGATGCAGTAATGATCCTCCAGAAAGAGCTCGAGGAGTGCAATGAATACTATGATTTGTTTGAGAGATACTCTGACTATATACAGAGCATGAAGTGTGACGGAGTGTATGTGGTCAGTGTTTCTGATCTGGCAGCTGCAAGGAACAATGCACACTTTAGGAAGCATGGCTATGATATTGACGACGAGGTTGTACTCTATGCGGATGACAAGGACAATGGAAAGCTTGAGTTTAAGAGTGTAAATGACCTTATGCAGTACATGCAGAGTGTAGATAAAAACACCTGCTATATGTATTACTCGCTGCATTTCAGGGACGAGATAGTGGGCTATGTAATACTCAGGAATCCTGAGTTTTTGTACGACCATCCTGAGCAGTTTGATATACAGTCGGCCTTGCTCAAGAAGCTTGAGAATCTTTTTAAGCAAAAGGTACTTGAGAATACAAATAATGAGCTTAAGAATCTCTACAACCATGATGCGCTCACAGGCCTATACAATCGTGTGGCATGCAATGAGATGGTCATTCCTATGTTTGCTGAGCTTGAAGACCAAAATGTCGGTTGCACCATAGTATTTCTCGATGTGGATGATTTCAAGGACATAAATGATACATACGGACACCAGTACGGTGACGAGCTTTTAAAGACTGTGGCGAGGGTGCTTGATGAGCAAAAGCCTGAAGGAAGTATGGTATATAGATTCGGTGGAGATGAATTTATTGTGTTTATCCCCGGGGACAGACATGACACTGCTGAGAAGTATATAAAGCGCGTGTATGATATCATGGAGCAGCACAGCCTGTTTATCAGTCACGGCATCATATATACGCAGCCGGGCAGTGGTAAGAACTTTGACGATTATCTCGTAAGTGCTGACACAAAGATGTATCAGCTTAAGCAGCAGCACAAGCAGAAAAAGGATAGCAATTTCTTAAAGGGAGTGGATATTTCATCCGTTCCTATGATGGTTGACAATAATATACAAATAATGGATAGGGAAGGTCATGTGTGCAGGGTATTTGATTTTTTAAAGCTGAATAATGTAAATTCAGTTCGTCTGCGCATATGGAATGAGCCTGATAAGGTGCCGGAGTCTAAGGGGTATTGCAGTCTTACATATGTTCTCGAGATGGCTCATGTCATTAAAAAATACAAAATGCATTTTCTGCTTGATTTTCATTATTCGGATTACTGGGCAGATCCGGGACAGCAGAATAAGCCTGATGCGTGGAAGAATTTAAGCTTTGATGAGCTGAAGGAGGCAGTGCACAAGTACACATATGATGTGCTATACAGATTAAAAATCATGGATTGTGCGCCGGATATGGTTCAGATTGGCAATGAAATAAGGAGTGGTATGCTGTTTCCGGATGGTGCAGTGCCACAGTACAGGCAGCTGGCTGCGCTTGTAAATGAGGGAATCAGAGCTGTCAGGGAGCTGCTCCCGGAGACAAAGGTCATGATTCATCTGGATCAGGGAGGCAGATATAACTGTATTATGCCTTGGCTTGATTCTATGTTTAATGCGGGCATGCTGCCGATTGACGCGATTGGTCTTTCATTTTATTCGTTCTGGCATGGTACCTTCATGGATTTGAAGGATACTATGAGCAGGCTCATAAAATTATATAATCTGCCGGTTTATATTGTGGAGACAGCTCATCCGTGGAGGCATTGCAAGGGAGAGCATATCTCGAAGGAACTCATGGAGACTGCAGGCCTTGATGCAGGCAGCGCAGAGCAGAAGAAGTCTCTTGAAATAATCATGCAGATAGCAGCAGAGGTGTCAAAAGATACCGGAAAGACCGGTGTATACTACTGGGAGCCTGTCGGTGTGCCTGGTAAAGGCATGGGAACCTGGTTTGAGAATATGGGTATGTTTGACGAGCATGGCAGGGCTTTGCCGGGCTGGGATGCAATCAGGGACTTTGATCCGAAAAATCCTCCGATTAAAGAGCTTGATAAGTATATTGAATCACTTTATGAGTATGAAGAAACACCGGAGGTGGAGGATTTCATGAAGCTTCTTATGATTCATGGGAATCTAATCTCAAATCCTGAATTTAAGGATGGATTTAATAATTGGCAGATTGAGACAAGCCTCGAAGAAAGACAGTATACACTGGGTAAGGATGGAGTGTTTATCTCTTCGGATGCCAATTTTGACTATTCGATAAGCCAGACGGTGGATATTGAATATACCGGTGAGTATATAGCAGCGGTTGAATATAGAGGAACCAATACAACAGGTGTCGAGGTCGAGCTGTTTATGGATGTGGAGGATGAAAGCGGCGTTCATACATATACAAGCGACATTTTCCCTGCTGATGTCAGGTTTGTGACACATCTGCTTAAGCCGGTAAGGCTACAAAAGAATGCCAGGGTGACAGTAGGGCTTAGGATGCATACGCCTCCGGTGTTTGCAAAGATAAAGAAAATTTCACTCGTTGTAATTTAACCTGATATGTGATATTGTAGATAGGTATAGTGTTTTGCGGATGCGTTTTTGCCGTGGCAGGGCATTGTACATATAAATAACATGACTTACAGATTTCAGGAGGATTCCAATGAGTGAGAAGAAGAATACAGGTAAGAAGGCAGTCATAGCGGTGATTGTGATTGCACTTATCGTGGTAATTATTGCGCTTGCTGTTGTGATAAGCAACAAGAGCAAAAAGGGTGGCTCAAAGAGCACAACAGAGGCAGGCACCGAGGCCGGCAGCGAGACGATGCGAAGCGGACAGTTTGACATAGACTACGCAAAGCAGGTTACAAAGCTTGCAGACTATTCAGGCGTTGCAATTACTGTCTCAAACGATTATGAGATAAACGATACAGCAAAGCAGACATATCTGACCAATGTGCTTCAGTCATATGGTGCAGATGCGTACAAGCAGGTTACAGATCGTGATACAGTTGCAGATGGCGATTATGTCAAGGTTGATTACACAGGATATAAGGATGGCAAAGCATTTGATGGTGGTTCTGCTACAGATGTGATGCTTGATGTGACAAATAACAGCCAGGTCGGCGGTTCATCCTTTATTGATGGATTTACAAAGCCTATAATCGGAGCCAAGGTGGGTGACAAGGTTAAGGGTGACGTGACTTTCCCTGAGGATTATGGCAATGACGACTTAAACGGACAGACAGTTACATTTGAGTATACAGTAAAGGGCATTTACTCAGCAGATCCTGTTGCACTTGCTGATATGACAGACGAGCAGGTCAACACAGTGTTTGGAAAGGCCGGAGTGACAACTAATGCCCAGCTTACCACACAGATTGAGAAAGATTTGAAGCAGCAACTCTACAGCGCTGAGGTGGACAAGATAAAGAGCTACATGATTGAAAACAGCACAGTCGAGATTCCTGATGAGTATCTACAGGCCAGACTCAATGAGTATATTGCTTCATTTACCAAAGAAAATGTCAAGGATGGACAGACACTTAAGAAATATTTAAAGTCCAACTACAACATGACAGTGGATCAGGCCACAGAGAAGTGGAAGGAGAATCTGACAGACCAGATAAAGACAGAGTTCATCTTTGGGCTTATAGCTGAGAAGGAAAATATCAAGATGGATGATGATGCCTTCAACAGCTATGTGGATTACATCGTATCAGCCAGCAATGGTCAGTTCAGCAAGGCTTCTGAGGTATACAAGTATTTTGGAAGCGGACACAAGGATGAGGGAAAGACATACCTTAAGAACCAGTACCTTGTAAACAAGGCTATTGATACAGTCACAGAGAAAGCAAATGTGACATTTGAGGATGGCAGTGCAGCGCCGGATACTTCAAGTAGCAGCGCGGATGCCGAATAATAACGATAAATATGCTGTCTGTGGTGATGCGCAGGCAGCTTAAATGGAGGATTAGATAATGGAACTTACAAACATACGCGAGATTTTCCGCAACAAGGACAAATTCGCTGACAAAGAGGTGACTATCGGAGGATGGGTCAGAAGCAATCGTAATTCAAAGAATTTTGGATTTATCGTGGTAAACGACGGTACATTTTTTGAGCCAATCCAGGTTGTATACGGAAATGGCTTAGACAACTATGATGAGGTTGGCAAGATCAATGTCGGAGCTGCAATTATCGTAAGAGGTACACTTGTGCTCACTCCGGATGCAAAGCAGCCATTTGAGATTCAGGCCGCTTACGTGACTGTTGAGGGTGCATCCACACCGGATTATCCTCTGCAGAAGAAGAGACATACATTTGAGTATCTTCGTACAATCTCACACTTAAGACCTCGTACCAATACTTTTGAGGCAGTTTTCAGAGTGCGCTCACTCTGCGCATATGCTATTCACAAATTCTTCCAGGAGAGGGATTTTGTGTACGTGCACACACCGCTTATCACAGGAAGTGACTGTGAGGGTGCAGGAGAGATGTTCCAGGTGACCACACTTGATTTGAACAATCTCCCTATGACAGAGGATGGAAAGGTGGATTTCTCAAAGGATTTCTTTAATAAGCCTACCAACCTCACTGTTTCAGGACAGTTAAACGGCGAGACATATGCTATGGCATTCAAGAATATCTACACCTTCGGACCTACCTTCCGTGCGGAGAATTCAAACACCACACGTCATGCGGCAGAGTTCTGGATGATTGAGCCTGAGATTGCTTTTGCAGACCTTGAGGATGATATGATGCTTGCAGAGAGCATGCTCAAGTATGTTATCAACTATGTGCTTGAAAATGCACCTGAGGAGATGGCATTTTTCAACAATTTCGTGGACAAGGGACTCCTTGACAGATTAAGAAATGTTGTTGAAAATGATTTTGCCCGTGTGACATACACAGAGGCTATCGACATCCTTTCAAAGCACAATGACAAGTTTGATTACAAGGTATCATGGGGCTGTGATTTACAGACAGAGCATGAGAGATACCTTACAGAGCAGATTTATAAGCGCCCTGTATTTGTCACAGATTATCCGAAGGAGATAAAGGCCTTCTACATGAAGCTGAATGACGACGGAAAGACCGTTGCAGCAGTTGACTGTCTTGTACCGGGAATCGGAGAAATCA
>OFMP01001093.1_pt1 | contig 15206 bp, 10 predicted proteins | sample 1541841 | NCBI WGS metagenome assembly OFMP01 (sample SAMN04209226, study PRJEB22552) | human gut metagenome | biome: gut; material: feces | host: Homo sapiens | place: USA: Oklahoma
AGATGATTAAATTTCTCTCTCATAAGCACACCTCCACTTCTTTAGCTTCATTATATTTGAAAACGGGGGAAAGGACAAATCTGCAAAAGGGACAAAAAATAAGCGTACCACTATTTCTAATGATACGCTTATCATATTTAACTGTTAATCAAGGTCTATGAATACCCTTACAGTGGTATCTCTCCACTGATTTTTCCTTACATACTGTCCGTTAGCCTTCCGATAGGCTGCTGCCTGCTCGAAACTAAGCGGCAATTCAAAGGAAAGAGAACTCCTACCTATTTGCGATAGCTGCCTGAGCAGCAGCAAGACGAGCAATCGGAACACGGAACGGTGAACATGATACATAGTCAAGACCGATCTTGTGGCAGAACTCAACAGAAGAAGGATCGCCGCCGTGCTCACCGCAGATACCAACATGGAGCTTGTTGTTTACAGGCTTACCGAGTTTGATAGCTGTTTCCATGAGCTTGCCAACGCCTGTCTGGTCAAGCTTAGCGAACGGATCGTTCTCGAAGATCTTAGCATCATAGTAAGCGTTGAGGAACTTACCTGCGTCATCTCTTGAGAAGCCGTATGTCATCTGTGTAAGGTCGTTAGTACCGAAGCAGAAGAAGTCAGCTTCCTTAGCAATCTCATCAGCTGTAAGAGCAGCTCTTGGGATTTCGATCATTGTACCAACTTCGTACTTGAGGTCGATGCCTGCAGCAGCGATTTCAGCGTCAGCTGTTTCAACAACAACCTTCTTAACGAACTTGAGTTCCTTAACATCGCATACGAGCGGAATCATGATTTCAGGCTCAACTGTCCAGTCTGCGTGTGCCTTCTGAACATTGATAGCAGCACGGATAACTGCCTTTGTCTGCATCTTTGCAATTTCAGGATATGTTACTGCAAGACGGCAACCACGGTGACCCATCATTGGGTTGAACTCGTGGAGTGAAGCGATGATTGTCTTAATGTCTTCAACGCTCTTACCCTGAGCAGCTGCGAGCTTCTCAATGTCAGCTTCCTCTGTAGGAACGAACTCGTGAAGCGGCGGATCAAGGAATCTGATTGTTACAGGATTGCCTTCGAGTGCCTCATAAAGAGCCTCAAAGTCGCCCTGCTGATAAGGAAGAATCTTGTCAAGAGCAGCTTCTCTTTCTTCAACTGTATCTGAGCAGATCATCTCTCTGAATGCAGCGATTCTGTCCTCTTCAAAGAACATATGCTCTGTACGGCAAAGACCGATACCTTCAGCACCGAGCTCACGAGCCTTCTTAGCGTCAGCAGGTGTATCAGCGTTTGTTCTAACCTTAAGAGTTCTGTACTTGTCAGCCCAAGCCATGATTCTGCCGAACTCACCTGCGATTGTAGCGTCAACTGTTGGGATAACGCCGTCGTAGATGTTACCTGTAGAACCGTCGATTGAAATGTAGTCACCCTCGTGGAATTCCTTGCCAGCGAGTGTGAACTTCTTGTTAGCTTCGTCCATTGCGATGTCGCCGCAACCAGATACGCAGCATGTACCCATACCACGAGCAACAACGGCAGCGTGTGATGTCATACCGCCACGAACTGTGAGGATACCCTGTGAAGCCTTCATACCTGTGATGTCCTCAGGTGAAGTTTCAAGACGAACGAGAACAACCTTTTCGCCCTTAGCGTTCCAGTTTTCAGCATCTTCGGCTGTGAATACGATCTTACCGCAAGCAGCACCAGGAGAAGCGCCGAGGCCCTTACCGATTGGTGTAGCAGCCTTAAGAGCAGCAGCATCGAACTGTGGGTGAAGAAGTGTGTCAAGGTTACGAGGATCAATCATTGCAACAGCTTCTTCTTCTGTTCTCATGCCCTCGTCAACGAGGTCACAAGCAATTTTAAGAGCAGCCTGAGCTGTTCTCTTACCGTTTCTTGTCTGGAGCATATAGAGCTTCTTGTTTTCAACAGTGAACTCCATGTCCTGCATATCTCTGTAGTGGTTTTCGAGTGTCTGACAAACATTCTGGAACTGCTCGAAAGCTTCCGGGAACTCTTCAGCCATCTTAGCGATTGGCATAGGAGTACGAACACCTGCAACTACGTCTTCGCCCTGTGCGTTGATGAGGAACTCACCCATGAGCTTCTTCTCACCTGTAGCAGGATCTCTTGTAAATGCAACACCTGTACCGCAATCGTCGCCCATGTTACCGAATGCCATTGACTGTACGTTAACGGCAGTACCCCATGAATAAGGGATATCGTTGTCACGACGGTAAACGTTTGCACGAGGGTTGTCCCATGAACGGAATACAGCCTTAACTGCGCCCATGAGCTGTTCCTTAGGATCGTCAGGGAAGTCCTGACCGATTTTCTCTTTGTATTCAGCCTTAAACTGGCCTGCAAGCTCCTTAAGATCGTCAGCTGTAAGCTCTACGTCGTAAGTAACGCCTCTCTCAGCCTTCATCTTGTCGATGAGCTCTTCAAAATATTTCTTACCTACTTCCATAACTACATCGGAATACATCTGAATGAATCTTCTGTAGCAGTCCCAAGCCCAACGAGGGTTGTTTGACTTCTTAGCGATAACTTCAACAACATCTTCGTTAAGACCAAGGTTAAGGATTGTATCCATCATACCCGGCATTGAAGCACGAGCACCTGAACGAACTGAAACGAGGAGGGGGTTCTCCTTGTCGCCGAACTTCTTGCCTGTGATCTCTTCCATCTTCTCGATGTACTCGTTGATCTGACCCTGAATTTCAGCGTTGATTTCTCTGCCGTCCTCATAATACTGAGTACAAGCTTCTGTTGTAATTGTGAAGCCCTGTGGTACAGGAAGTCCAAGACCTGTCATTTCTGCAAGGTTGGCACCCTTACCGCCGAGGAGCTCACGCATGTTAGCATTACCTTCTGTAAAAAGGTAAACCCATTTGTTTGCCATAACTGGTAATCCTCCTAAAAATAAATTAAGATATACGGCTGTGGCAGACTTACCCCTTGGTAAAACCTGCCTGCTTGTATAAGCCTATCGAATATTATAACAAACTTTGGTCAAAATAGCTATATTTTTTTCAAACTTTTTTCTTATAAAAAACAGGTTTTATTTTCGGCAATATTGTATAAATCGTTTAAAATGCCTTTTTTTGCCCGATTTTTGTAATTTTCTCTTGAAATTTGTGATTTTTGTGAGATAATATTATGGTATGAACGAGTGCCTTGTGACAGGACTGTCTGCATCTTTGTTGTTTTGTCACAGATAAAAGGAGAAAAAATGAAGAATTGTGCCGTTATCCTCGCAGGCGGCGAGGGCAAAAGAATGAAATCCGACAAACCGAAAACATTGTCGGAGGTGCTCGGCAGACCGATGCTCTGCTGGGTTATGTCGGCTTTAAGGAAAGCCGGTATTGATGACATCTGTGTTGTCAAGGGCTTTAAAAAAGAGTGTGTCGAAGAGTATCTTTCAACCCTCGATTTTTCCGTTGAAAGCGTGTTTCAGGCTGAAAGACTCGGAACAGGTCACGCTGTGATGATGGCAAAGGATTTCCTTAAAAAGCACAGCGGCAATGTTGTTATTCTCAACGGCGACGCTCCGTTTATGGACAGCAAGACTATTGAGGATTCCCTAAAGGCTCACATCGAAAACGATTGTGTCGCAACGGTTATTTCCGCAAAGGTTGACGATCCGACAGGTTACGGCAGAATTGTCCGTGACGAAAACGGTAATCTGCGTGCAATTGTTGAGCAGAAAGACGCTGATGAGGAAACTCTCAAAATAAATGAAGTAAACTCGGGCGGTTTCTGGTTTGACTGTCAGCTTCTTCTTTCGGTTCTCGACAGAATCAAGTCGGATAACAGTGCAAAGGAATATTATCTTCCCGACGCAATCAAGCTTTTGCTTGAGGACGGAAGAAAGGTCGGAGCATTCACGGCTCAGTGCAGCGACACTGTTTTGGGTGCAAATGATCCGGCTCAGCTTGAACAGCTTAACGAAATTGCAAGAGCAAAGGGTTACAGCTGTTAATTGCTCGGTTAATCATTGGTAAACATATACTACACACATTAAAATTCAAAGGAGTTATTGCAATGAATTTTCACGGTAAGGACATTAAAATTTTCACCGGCAGTTCAAATGTTGATGTAGCTCAGGGAATTGCAGGCTGTCTCGGTCTGCCGCTTGGTAAGAGTGACTGTACACAGTTCTCAGACGGCGAAATCTCTGTTTCTCTTCACGAATCTGTTCGTGGCAGCGACTGCTTTATTGTTCAGTCAACCTGTGCTCCCGTCAACGACAATCTTATGGAAATGCTCATAATGATTGATGCCATGAAGCGTGCATCTGCTGCAAGAATCACAGTTGTTATGCCATACTTCGGCTATGCAAGACAGGACAGAAAAGCTAAGGCAAGAGATCCGATCTCGGCTAAGCTTTGTGCAGACATCATCACCTGTGCAGGTGCTGACCGTGTGCTTACAATGGATCTTCACGCAAATCAGATTCAGGGCTTCTTCAACATTCCTGTTGACCATCTTCAGGGTGCATCACTTCTCGCAAACCATATGAGAGAGAAAATCGGCGGCAACAATGATGATTATATCGTTGTATCTCCCGACCTCGGTTCTGTAACTCGTTCAAGAAACTTCGCTTCAAAAATCGGCACAGGTCTTGCTATTATCGACAAGAGAAGACCAAAGGCTAATGTTTGTGAGGTTATGAACATCATCGGTGACGCTAAGGGTAAGAAGGTTATCCTTGTTGACGATATGATTGACACAGCAGGTACTCTCTGCAATGCCGCTAACGCTATTGTTGAAAAGGGCGGTGCAACAGAGGTTTACGCTTGCGCTACTCACGCAGTTCTTTCCGGCCCTGCAATCGAGAGAATCCAGAACAGCGCAATCAAGGAAGTTGTTCTTCTTGACACAATTCCTGTTCCGAAGGAAAAGATGATTGACAAGTTCACAATTCTTCCTGTTGCTCCTACATTTGCAGAGGCTATCGCAAGAATCTACAACGACAAGCCGTTCACAGCCGCTTTCGGTTGATAAGCGAACAATTTAATTATGTGAATAAACAGGCGGGTTTTAACTAACCCGCCATTTCGCTGTTTTACTGCAAATTTTTCAGGAATAAAACGGTACAATATGTGAGGGTGATTTAATTTTGTTTGGTATAGTTTACGGCTCCGATTCAGATAACAAAATAATGAACCGCTTTGTCGATGAGTACGAATTGTGGTGCAATGAGGGCAAAAATCCGGATATTGCGTCAATCGACCTCGACTTTGCGCTTGACCTACAGAAGAAAAGACTTGACGAAAAGGGTGTAAAGATTCAGACCGCTTTTACCGATAAGGAAACGGTGAAGAATGAAGTCCCCATAAATGCTTGTACTGCCTACGATATGGGCGAATGTAAGAGTAACATTGCGTCAAAGACATATGAGGTTACGGAGAAATACTTTAAAGACGGAAAGAAAAAGAAAAAAATCAAGGACAGATTTTTCTTTTACACAATGATTACAAGGCTTGAAAACCGAAATTCCGAGGTTGCGTGTTCGTGTCCGAACTGCGGTGCGGTAAGCAGTGTAAGAGAGCTTCTCAACGGTTGTAAAAACTGCAAAACTCGCTTTATTATGGACGATTTGTTCCCGAAGGTTACAAACTTCTACTTTGTAAAAACCTATTCGCTTGCGAACAAGTCAACGAAAAAGGTGCTTGCTCCGTACCTTCTCGGCGGAATTGCCGCCGTTGCGGCATTTACGGTATGGGTGGTTGTAAAGGACGGAACTTTTGATCCCGCAACCGCAAATATGGTCTATGAAATCGGCATAAGAGCAATCCCCGTACTGCTCGGCGGACTTTTGGCGGGGTACCTTGCATGGGCATTAAAAACGCTTTTTGGACTTTTTGTCGGTGCGGCAAAGAGCATTCCTATGATAGGTCCGCACCTCAATTGTCAGAAAAGACTTCCGTGGCTTATGAAAGAGGTTAATCCCAACTTCTCATATGAATACTTTATCGGCAAGGTGCTTGCTTTGCTCAAGATTATGATTTTCAGCGATGATTACACAAACCTCGCAGTCTATGAGGGCAATCCGATGAAAAATCCTTTCGGAGATATTGTTGACATCAAGTACAGAGGAGTGTCAAAGCTTAATTCGTTCAATGTCACAAACGGATGTTGCTATGTTGATATGACCGTTTACGCAACGACCGTGAAAAACAAAAATTCTTCATTTAGGGTTAAAAACGAAAAGTTCAGACTTACCGTTTGCAGAAGTGTGAACGCCATGGATGACGGAGTTTTCACAATGAAAAAAGTAACCTGTAAAAGCTGCGGCGCAAGCTTTGATGCAACAAGAGAACGCAACTGCCCGTATTGCGGAAATCCTTATCATCTCGGCAACGATGACTGGGTTGTTGTAAGCTTCGGAAAAGGTTAATTTAAATTTCAGAATACATATTAATATAAAGAGGAAAACTGATATGTTCGGAAAAAACAAATCAACGGGTTCAATCGAGTACATTGTAGTGGGACTCGGCAACCCCGACAGAAAATACGAAAACACTCGTCACAACGCAGGCTGGCTTGCAATTGACCGCATTGCCGACAAGCTCGGTTGTGATGTGAACAAGATAAAATACAAAAGCTTTATCGGCACTTGCACTGTAAACGGCGCAAAAGTTATGCTGATGAAACCCACAACATATATGAACAACAGCGGTCAGGCAGTTGTTGAGGCGATGAACTTCTACAAAATCCCACCCGAAAATGTCATTGTAATTTTTGATGACATTTCGCTTGATGTCGGAAAAATGCGTATCCGTTCAAAGGGCAGTGACGGCGGTCAAAGGGGAATGCGCAGTATCATCTATCTCAGCGGAAGCGATAAATTCCCTCGCATCAAGGTTGGCATAGGCGCAAAGCCAAATCCCGACTGGGACCTTGCCGACTGGGTGCTTTCAAAGTTCACTCCCGATGAAATGAAAAAGCTTGATGAAATTTTTGACAATGCCGAAAAAGCAATCGAGCTGATTATTGACGGCAAAACCGACCGTGCTATGAATTTGTTCAACTGAAAAGGGACAAAGAAATGAATAATCTCAACTTTCTTGTTGATGTCCTCAAAGAGTCACCCGTTTTCAAAACGCTTGAAAAGAATGTCAAGCCGGGCAGAACGGTCTGTGCTTCGGGACTTTCAACAATTAACAAATCAAATATCATCTATGCGCTGTGTCGCCTCAAGGGTGTCACGGCATTTTGTCTTGCCTCCGATGAAAAAGAGGCGCAAACTTTGTGCAACGACCTTTCGTGCATGGGACTTCGTGCCTATGTTTATCCCGTGCGTGACTTCAACTTTCTCGACTTTCAGAGCCGTTCGCACGAGTACGAGCACGCAAGACTTAAAGTTTTGCTCAAGCTTATCAATCATGAATGCGATGTTGCAATTGCGTGTGTTGATGCTGCGGCACAGCTTACCGTTCCGAAAAATGTGCTTGAACAGTCGGTTATTGAATTTGAAGAGGGCAGGGAGCTTTCGCTTGAAAAGGCGACAAAGGCACTTACTCTGCTCGGCTACGAACGCTTTGATGCGGTAGAGGGCAGCGGTCAGTTTTCGCTGAGAGGCGGTATTCTCGACTTCTTTATGCCCGACAGCGACTATCCCGTGAGATGTGAATTTTGGGGCGATGAAATTACCGACCTCAGCTATTTTGACATTGAAACACAGAGAAGATTTAAAAAGGCTGACAAAATTACGCTTTCGCCATCAACCGAAATCGTAATTGAGGACAGAGCCGCCCTTGCAGATAAAATTGAACACAAGGCAAAGCTTCTCCGTTCCAAGAACAGCGCCAAAGCCAAGGAAAAACTTTTTTCAGAGGCAGAGCTTATCCGCAGCGGTGCAATGATTGCCAATGCGGACAAATTTATCAATCAGATTTACGATAAACCCGAGTCGCTTTTTGATTATCTCGACAGAAATACCCTCGTTTTTGCGTCCGAATTTACTGCAATTCAGGAACGGGGAAAGTCAATGGACTTTATCAGCAATGAAACCCTTATGCAAGGCTTTGAGGACGGAACTCTTTGCAGAGGTTTTGACCGCTTTGCGCTCACATTCAACGAATGTACCGAGTTTTTGCAAAGTCACGGAACAATCGTGCTTGAAAACTTTGTTCACGGAAGTATGCCTATCAAACTGTCGGAAATCATCAGCTTTTCAACAAAACAGCTCTCGGCATGGGGCGGTTCGTATAAACAGCTAAAAGAAGATGTTGACGGACTTTTTACCCCCGAAAGCAAGGGCGTCATATTTGCAGGAACAGAAAGAGCCGCCAAAAATCTTTGTGACACCTTTAACGCAGACGGCATAAACGCTGTTTACAGCGAGGGTGCGGATAAGATTTCAAAGGGCGAATTGCTTGTTATGCAGGGTGCATTGAGTGCGGGCTTTGAGTATCCGTCACAAAAGTTTTTTGCAATAACCTACAGTCAGGTTTCGTACCGTCCCGAAAAGTCCAAAAAGAAGAAGAAAAAGACGGGACAGGAAATTTACAGCCTTTCCGAGCTTGCCCCAGGTGATTATGTTGTACACAATGTTCACGGTATCGGTGTGTTCGGCGGTATAAGAAAAATTGATACTCACGGAGTTATAAAGGACTATATCAAGATTGACTACGCAAAGGGCGATGTGCTTTATGTGCCTGTCACACAGCTTGATATGGTTGCAAAATATATAGGTCCGAAAGAGGATTCAAGGGTTAAGCTAAACCGACTCGGTTCGGGCGACTGGCAAAAGGCAAAGGCAAGGGTTAAAACCTCTGTCAAGGACATTGCCAAGGAGCTTATTGAGCTTTACTCACAGCGTATGAAAGCCAAGGGCTATGCCTTTTCGGCTGATAACGAGTGGCAGAGAGATTTTGAACTCAGCTTTGAATATGACGAAACTCCCGACCAGCTGCGTTGTTGTGAGGAAATCAAGCATGACATGATGCGTTCGTCGCCGATGGACAGACTTCTCTGCGGTGATGTCGGATTCGGCAAAACAGAGGTTGCACTCCGTGCCGCCTTTAAGTGTATTGCAGATTCAAAGCAATGCGCATTGCTCTGCCCCACAACAATCCTCGCATGGCAGCATTATCAGACGGTAATCAAGCGTTTTGAGGGCTATCCCGTTCGTGTGGAACTGCTTTCAAGATTCCGTACAGCAAAACAGCAGAAAGAAATTCTCCAAAAGCTAAAGCGAGGAGAAATTGATATGATTGTCGGAACTCACAGACTTGTGCAGAAGGATGTTGAATTCCGTGACCTCGGACTTGCAATCATAGATGAGGAACAGCGTTTCGGTGTTGCTCAAAAGGAGAGGTTTAAGGAACTGTGCAAAAATGTCGATGTGCTTACGCTTTCGGCTACTCCTATTCCGAGAACCCTCAATATGGCGATGAGCGGTCTGCGTGATATGAGCGTTATCGAAGAAGCGCCGACAAACCGTCAGCCTGTTCAGACCTATGTGCTTGAACACGATGATGCGGTTATCAACGAGGCAATCCGCCGTGAACTCCGCCGTGGCGGTCAGGTGTTCTATCTTCACAACAATGTTGAAACAATTTCTTCATGTGCCGCAAAAATTCAGGAGGCTGTTCCCGAGGCAAAAATCGCAATCGGTCACGGCAAAATGAAAGAGGGCGAACTCAGCGAAGTTTGGCGACAGATGCTTGAACAGGAGATTGATGTGCTTGTCTGCACGACAATTATCGAAACGGGTGTCGATTTGCCGAATGCCAACACCCTTATTATAGAAAATGCCGACTGTATGGGACTTTCGCAGTTGCATCAGCTCAGAGGCCGTGTGGGCAGAAGTTCACGAAGGGCATATGCCTACTTTACCTTCAGACGGAACAAGGTTCTCACGGAGATTCAGCAGAAAAGGCTTGCCGCAATCAGGGAATTTACAGAATTCGGCAGCGGCTTCCGCATTGCAATGCGTGACCTTGAACTGCGAGGTGCGGGCAATATTATGGGCGCACAGCAGCACGGGCATATGGAATCGGTCGGTTACGATATGTACCTCAAGCTTCTTGATGAGGCAGTAAGCGAGGAAAAGGGCGAGCAGAATGTCACAAAAGACCTCGACTGTCTTATTGATATTTCGGTTGATGCTCATATTCCCGAAAGCTATGTTGAAAGTCTTACACTTCGTCTTGATGTTTACCGCAGAATTGCCGATATCCGCAGTAACGAGGACGCAGACGATGTTATTGACGAGCTGCAGGACAGATTCGGCAAGATTCCGAACTCGGTTCTCGGACTTATCGACATTGCCCTTGTGCGTAACAAGGCTTACTCAATGGGTATTTACGAAATCAGACAGAACGGCACAACACTTATGCTCTTTGTAAACGAACTCAAATCTCCTCAGGTTGCCGACTTGCTCATTGCTTTGGGCGGAAAGGCAAAGCTTGTTGCCGGAGCAAAACCGTGCGTTGCGGTTGAGTGCAAAAACAGCTCCGCTCCGCTTGAAATCCTCACCAAAATTTTCGGTGTGCAGTAATTTTACGGCATGAAACCGTAATTTGTTAAGAAAAAACCTCCCGAAACTACAAAAATGCTGTTTTTCGGTGGAAATTCTCAACAAAATTTTATAAAAATGTAGACAATGACGATTTTTTTGTGTATAATCGTAAGGTACATTATCCTGTGAAAGTGTGTTTGCAGGACACTTTGCATTTAATTTTTCAGAAGGACGGTAAAAAACTATGAAGCCTAATATCAAGGTTGGTTCATTTTTACTTGCAATTGTTATGATGTTTTCAGTTTTTGCAATTGCAGGTTGTACACCCACAACAATCAACAAAGAATGGTCGTATAAGACAAGCGACAACGAGCTTGCCATCGGCGTTTATATCTACTCACTCAATGCAGCTTACAGTCAGGCTGAGTCATTTGCTAAAAAGCTTGACGATTATGATTCGACATCTGACAAGTGGCTTGATGAAAAAATCAAGGACGATGACGGCAACGAGCAGGTTGCAAGAGAGTGGATTAAAGATCAGGCTAAGAAAATGTGCCTCAGCTACCTCGTAGTTGACGAACAGCTTAAAAAGGAAAATGTAAACATCGGTCAGGCAACTATTGACTCCGCAACAAGTCAGGCTGAATCATACTGGAATGTCGGCCCGTATGCGTCACAGGGTTATGTAATGCCGATGAAGAAGCAGTATGAAAAGTACGGCGTTTCACTCGACAGCTTTGCATACTGCACAACTCTCTACAACACAAAGTATGAGGCTCTCTTCAAAGCAGTCTACGGCAAGGGCGGTTCAAAGGAAGTTTCCGACGCCGACCTTACAAAGTATTTCAAGGAAAACTATACGGACTACTCATATCTTCCCGTGAACCTTTATACATCAACAAAAGATGAGGCAGGTTCATCAAAGAATGTTGCAATGAGCGACAAGGAAATCAAGAAGGTTGAGGATCAGCTTAACGGCTACAAGAATGACCTTAACAAGGGCGGTTCTTTTGATGATGTTATTGCATCATACAAGAAGTCAAGCGGTTCGGGAACAGATTCTTCTGTTTCAAAAGTAGAAGTTCTCGACAAGAGCTCAATCGGTGACGAGCTTAAAAAGGCTATCGGCAAGCTTGAAACAGGCAAGGCTGAAACTCTTAAGGTTGGCAGCGGCGACAGCGCAATCTACTACCTCGTTTATAAGAAAGACGTCAACAAGGATGTTGACAGCTATATCGGCAACGAATCAAACAGAGCCGGTGTACTTGCGTCAATGAAGTCAGACGAATTTTCAAAGTACATTGACAGCCTTGCAGAGAAACTCAAGTATGAAGAAAACACTTCGGTTATTGACAAGTATAAGCCCGAACTCTTCTTCGTTGCGGTTGAGCCTACAACATCGGCGTCAACAACATCGGCATCCGATAAAAGCTCAAAATAATTGATATCGGACATACAACAGACGCATTTTCAGATTATTCTGAAGAAAGGGGCTTTTATGAAAAAACATTCAAAGCTTTGCGCAATTTTTCTGACGGCACTTTTGAGCATTTCTGCTGTGAGCTTTTCCGTATCGGCAGTCGGTGAGGAGGTTGATCCCGGCGGAGATTCAAGCGTTATTGTTGATCCCGTAGAGCCGGAACCCGAGCCGGAACCATCACCGGAGCCTGAGCCTGAGCCGGAGCCGCAGCCACAGCCCGATCCTGTGTATCCGGACTCGTCGGACAGTTCATCATATGTAGATCCCGGCTATTCGTCAAGTGATTCATCATATGACAACAACTATAACTATGACAGTAGCTATGACTACAACAATAACAGTTATGACAATAATTACAGCAGCAGTCAGACTTACTACTACTCTGAGCCGTCATATGTAGGCGGCGGTCAGTCCTATGTTGCTCCGTCAAATACTGCTCCGTCAGCGTCGCTCATCAAGTCTGACGATAACATTGACGAAAAAACTCTTTCAAGCAACGACTGGTCGGATATCGCAAAAAATCTTAAAAATACCGACACATCGAGTTCTGACGGTGATGACTTTAACTTCATCAAGAACAATAACAGCAAGGGTGACAACGGTCATTGGATGTTCTATGTTTCACTCGTTTTACTCTCACTCGGTGTTGCAGGCATTGCGTACTTTGTAATTTCAACTGTTCTCAACAGAAGGAAGAGAGTTACGGTTGGCGGCAGAAGTAACGCTCCAAAGAGCAAATCTGTACAGCCACAGCGTTACAGCAGTAACGATGATTATGCCGATGATTACTCATCTTCAGGCAGAAAGTCCGAAAGACGCAGTAAGTACGATACTGCCGAAATTCAGCTTCCAAAGAACAACCAAAAGGGCGGAAGAAGATACAAGTAATTAAATAACTTTATAAAACAAAAGCAGTTCCAAAATCGGAACTGCTTTTTTGTTTGACTGTGTAATTAAATTTTCGCATGACTTCTGTTTGAATGTCAAAATCAGTTTTTGTCATACGGCTTTTTGTATGCCTCTTTGAACGGTTTTACAGTGCCGTCCTTTTCTTCAACGCTTACATTGTCAAGTGTTGCGTTGAACTGTGTGCGGATTTCGCCAAGATAAATTTTGTACAGCTCTTTCTGTTCTTTTTGCTCAGCCTCGGTAAGTCCGTGTTCCTTTTTCTTTTTTGCAAGCTCGTTAATTCTGTCAAGCATCTTTTTATCCATAAGTCAATCCTCCCGACCGTTATTTTGGTTTTGAGAGCAATCTGCTCCAAAGCTATGATATCACACAATCAGCCAAAGTGCAAATTTTCGATTTGTCGGTTGAAAACAAAAATTTTTTGTGCTATCATTCAATTAAAGCCGTTATACGGCAAATTTTTTCGGCGGTGAATTATGGAAAATTTCAGCTTATTACACCCGACAAATTCAAATGCATCCTACAGAACTCTCAACAAAGAGGCGCTGAATGATTTGTCGGTTGATTATATATGTGACGCTCTCACAAAAGAGCAGTATGAACGCAACAGCATAAAGCAGCTGCTGATAAATATTACGGATGACGAGGAAGTTATAAAATATCGTTGCGATGTTTTTGAGGATTTTCTCCGTTTTCCGAAACTTCGTGATGATCTATCCGCACTCCTTGTAAAGCTGAACGATTTGCGTGAAATTGAGCGCTTTCAAAAGGATACCGAGGCATCTTCCTTGTGGCAGCTTGTAAACCGACTTCGTGAAATGGACGGCTATGTCGATTGCATTACAAGAATAAAAAACACGCTTGAAACAATTGAAGTAAAGTCGCAGGGTCTGCTTGAACTCAAGAAAAATGTTCAGTCAATTTACAATGACAGCGGTTTTCCCGAACTGAAAAAGGATATAATAGATACGCTTGCAAAGGCTCAAAAGCTCAAGAGCATTACACTCGGTGTGAATCTTGACGATTTGCTCCGCCCAAAGAGTGTGGGTGTAATCTCACTCAATGACAAAGAATTTACCGACAGCGGTATTCTCAAAAGATTTATGAAGTTTACAAACCGTGACAACGAACTGCACCACGGCAACGATGTTTCGGGATTTTTAAGCTTTCATCCGTCCAATCCGTCAACCTCGCAGTTCGGGCTGGGACAGTTTGTTGTGGGCGCTCAGCAGGATGTAAACCACACTATGAACAGCTCGCTGACCGGCGCAGATCCTATGTCTGACGCACTCAAAAATGTTGTGACCGATATCCTCCGCAGAACCGTAAATGACATAAAATCAATGCTCAACAGATATGTCAATGTCAACGGCTACTCGTTCGTTTCGCTTATGCCCGAAATCATTTTCTATATTCGTTTTGCAGAGCTTTGTGATAAGATGAAAAAGAAAAATCTTCCGCTGTGCAAGGCAGAAGTTTTGCCGAAAGAGGACAGAAACTGCTGTCTTAGAGATGTTTACAACCTCAAACTCGGCATAAAATCGGCAAACGGTGAGAATTTGGATATTGTCACAAACGATATTGATTTTAACGATGATAGGCGAATTTACATTCTGACAGGTCCGAACCGTGGCGGTAAAACCACGATTACTCAGGCGGTCGGACTTGCGTTTCTGCTTGCTCAGAACGGAATATATGTTCCTGCAACGCAGATGAAATTCAGCCCATGTGACAGCATTTTTACGCATTTTCCTGCCGATGAAAACGATACCGTTGACCTCGGCAGACTCGGTGAAGAAAGCAAAAGACTTGCCGAAATTTTCTCCTCGGCAAGCCGTTACAGCCTGCTTTTGCTCAATGAAAGCCTTGCAACAACCAATGTTGCCGAGGGCTTGTATATTGCCCGTGATGTTGTCAAATCAATGCGCTATCTCGGCACAAGGGCGATTTTTAATACCCATATGCACGATTTGGCTCGCAATCTTGACGAGGTGAACACAACCGTAAAGGGCGACAGCAAGATTGAAAGTCTGGTAACAGGTGTCGAAAACGGACAGCGTTCGTTCAAGGTTTTCATCGCTCCGCCTCAAGGTGTAAGCTATGCCAAAGACATTGCCGAAAAATACGGTGTAACCTTTGACAAAATCAAAAAACAGATTGATCGGCGAGCCGACAGCGGTGTGTCGCCGTAACCTTATTAGTGAAGACAGTTTGCAATATTAAAAGCAGATTATGCCCGAGCATATTATTGTAGTTGTTCGTACAAACCCGTAGGGGCGGATATCATCCGCCCGCAAGTAAAGACACAAACATTGTGATAGAAATAAACTATATAAATATCAC
>OFMP01001096.1_pt1 | contig 15150 bp, 10 predicted proteins | sample 1541841 | NCBI WGS metagenome assembly OFMP01 (sample SAMN04209226, study PRJEB22552) | human gut metagenome | biome: gut; material: feces | host: Homo sapiens | place: USA: Oklahoma
TGCCAACGGTTATAAACCATCTTCCCAAAGATTGCAAGCCCTACTTTTCCAATACTTTTCTCTCCCCTCTGCAATACACAGAAAACAGAAGAGGAGCCAGGGTTCGTCCGTTCGCCCCTCTACTCACTCACAACCTTACTATTCCTGACCGCCCCAAGGCTCTCCGGCGGCCTCCGATCTGTGAGAATCACCAGTTACCTGTTTTCTGTATCTGTCTCTAGAATGATCTTACGGATCGGAAGAATACTTCCCGGTGATACCGACAGCTCGTCCACGCCCATTGCCAGAAATTCTTTTGTCAGGCTGGTGTCCGCTCCCAGTTCACCGCAGATACCTGCCCAGATACCTGCTTTGTGTGCATTTTCCACCGTCATACGGATCATGGAAAGCACTGCCGGATGATGGGCATCGTAAAACTTATCCAGCTTCGGATTCTGCCGGTCGATTGCCAGCGTGTACTGGGTCAGATCATTGGTCCCTACACTGAAGAAATCCACTTCTTTTGCAAGCTCACGGCTCATCATAACGGCAGCCGGTGTCTCAATCATGATTCCCAGTTCCACATCCTCACGGAACGGGATCTGTGCCTCACGAAGCTCTTCTTTGACCTCCTCGATGATCACCTTGATCTGCTTCACTTCTTTTACCGAAATGATCATCGGGAACATAATGGCGATCTGTCCGTAAGCAGATGCCCGGTACAGGGCACGAAGCTGAGTCTTGAAGATCTCCGGTCTTGTCAGGCAGATACGGATTGCCCGGTATCCCAGTGCCGGGTTCTCTTCTTTGTCAAGTCCAAAGTAATCCACCTGCTTGTCTGCTCCGATATCCAGGGTACGGATAATGACCTTTTTGCCTGCCATATTTTCTGCAACCTGTTTGTATACCTGGAACTGCTGTTCTTCAGTCGGGAAATCTTCGCTTTCCAGATACAGGAACTCACTTCGGAAAAGTCCGATCCCTCCTGCATCATTTTTAAGTACGGCGCCCACATCGGAAAGATTACCGATATTCGCATAGACATTGATCTTCTGTCCGGAAAGGGTGACATTCTCTTTGCCCTTCAGTTCTTCCAGAAGTGTTTTCTGTCTGCGGTCTTCTTCGCGCTTTTCGGTCATAGCCTTCATGGTCTCTTCATCCGGATCAATGTAGATGGTCCCGGTAAAGCCATCAATGGCTGCCATATGTCCGTCATATTCTTTTGCAAGCCCTTCTCCCAGACCAATAACGGCCGGGATGTTCATGGTCCTTGCAAGGATTGCCGTATGGGAATTTGCTGATCCGTACATGGTTGCAAATGCAAGCACTTTGGACTTGTCGAGCTGAACAGTCTCACTCGGTACCAGATCATCTGCTGCCACGATCACCGGTTCATCTGCCACAACACCGCTTTCCCCGGCATCCGAAAGGATACCGAGAAGTCGGTCCGATACATCTTTTACATCGGCCGCACGTCCCTGCATGTAAGCATCATCCATAGATGCAAACATCCGGGAGAAATTATCTCCTGTCGTCGCAACAGCATACTCTGTGTTGACTTCCTGGGTGGTAATAATATTCTTAATCGAATCCACATAATCCAGATCCATCAGCATCATCTGATGTACTTCAAAAATTGCCGCATTGGCTTCTCCTACATCTTCCATTGCCTTGTCATACAACTCACCGAGCTGTGCGATCGCAGTCTCCTGGGCATCCTCAAAACGTGCCACCTCTGCTTCGGTATCCTCTACATGATACCGTCTTACCTGCTTTTCCTGTCTTTTATAAAAAGCAATCTTCCCGATGGCCACGCCACCAAAAACACTTTTACCACTTAGTGTAATCATAATCCTACAGATTCTCCTCTAATACTTTCTGGATTTCGGCGATTGCGTCTTCTTCGTCTTCGCCTTCAGCTGTGATGATAACCTCATTTCCTTTTTTTACGCCAAGACTCATAACTGCCATAATGCTCTTTGCATTAACTTCACGTGTATCTCCTGCTTTTTTGATCTTAATATCTGAAGTTTTTTTCGCAATTGCTTTTACCAGAATTCCTGCCGGTCTTGCGTGGATTCCCTGTGCATCTGTTACTACATACTTAAATTCTTTCATGATAAATTCTCCTCGTCTTTTTCTTTCATTTTTAGTTTACTTTTTTTACAGCGTTTTGCTTGCCAAAGCGCCGCCATTATTAAAACAGCTTTCGCTGTTCTATTCTACTGTATCTACGGCAAATAGTGGATCGCCGGCTTTAACTTCTCCCGTCGCAAGGAGACGTACTCTCTGATTCTCTTCCAGTTCTGTACAAAGTACCGGTGAACAAAGAGACGGTGCATGCGAAGTCAGGAATGGAATATCGATCTTCATAAGCGGATCCCCCTTCTTCACTTTCTGACCATTTTCTACAAATACTTCAAATCCTTCACCGTTCAGAGATACGGTATCAATACCGATGTGAAGCATCATGCCAAGTCCGCTTTCTGTCTGGAACCCAAGTGCATGCTTTGTTTCAAATACGAAAAGCACTTCTCCATCTTCCGGTGCGCAGATCACAGCATCTTCCGGTGTAACAACAGCTCCGTCACCCATCATTTTTCCTGCAAATCCTTCATCCGGACAGGTTGTAATATCGCCTGCCATACCGGTGATCGGACTGGATACAACAATTGTATTTACCACTTTTTCCTGGGTTTCATTATTTTCATTTACAGTATCTGTATTTTCTTCAGCTGAATTCTCTTCTGACACAGCAGCGCTCTCATAATATTCATCCGGAGCTGTTTCCAGATAATCTTCCAGTTTAGACTTAATCACCGTTACCTGCGGACCATAAATGATCTGGACACCCTGTCCCTTTTTCACGATTCCTCTGGAACCTGTTGTCTTGATGATCTCATCATTTACGCGGGCTGCGTCATGAACTGTGATACGAAGTCTTGTTGCACAACAATCCACATCACTGATATTTTTCTTTCCGCCAAGTCCCTGTGTGATTGCCTCACTTACCGGATCTGCGGTCCCTGTATTCCCTGCTGTTTCTTTTCCTGCTTCTTTTCTGGCATTTACATCTGCCTTTGTATATAATTTTGTCTCTGTATCATCATCTTCACGTCCCGGTGTCTTGAAGTTAAACTTTTTAATCAGGAAACTGAAGATAAAGTAATACAGGAAGAAATAAATAATTCCAACCGGAATGATCCGAAGCCAGCTTGTCTTTGCATTTCCCTGAAGGATACCAAACAGGAAGAAATCAAGTAATCCTCCTGAGAAAGTAAGTCCTACAGCGATGTTTAAAATATGTGCTATCATGTATGCGCTTCCTGCGAGCACTACCTGTACTGCAAAAAGAGCCGGTGCTACGAAAAGGAATGAGAACTCAAGAGGCTCTGTGATTCCTGTAAACATACATGCAAGTGTTGCAGAAAGTAAAAGGCTTCCTGCCTGTTTTTTCTTTTCCGGCTTTGCACATTTATACATTGCAAGTGCTGCTCCCGGAAGACCGAAAATCATGAAAATGAACTCTCCCGAGAAATATCTTGTGGCATCGGCACTGAAATGTGCGATGTTTGCAGAGTCAGCAAGCTGTGCGAAGAAGATGTTCTGTCCACCCTCAACCATATGTCCTGCAACCTCCATCGTTCCACCGACTGCTGTCTGCCAGAACGGCATGTAAAATACATGGTGCAGTCCGAATGGAATAAGTGCTCTCTTTATGATACCAAAGAGAAGTGTTCCGAAATATCCTGTTCCTGTCACCACTCCACCGAGTGCATAGATTCCGTTCTGCACTGTCGGCCAGATAAAATACATTAAGATTCCTACAAAAAGATATACCACTGTTGATATGATAGGCACAAATCTTGTTCCACCGAAAAATGACAATGCATTCGGCAGCTCAATCTTGTAGAAACGGTTGTGCAGTGCTGCCACTCCAAGTCCTACGATAATTCCGCCAAACACGCCCATCTGCAGCGACTGGATACCGCATACTGATGTGATGGTTCCATCAAGCACATCCTTTGCAATGCTTCCGTCTGCAAGGATTTTTCCGGAAATCTTGAGCATCGCATTGATTGATACATTCATAACAAAGTATGCTATGACTGCTGAAAGTGCTGATACCTCTTTTTCCTTCTTTGCCATTCCGATTGCTACTCCGACCGCAAAAATGAGCGGAAGGTTATCGAATATGGCACTTCCAACCGCATTCATGATTACAAGAAGTGCATGGAGTATAGTCTTATCTCCGAGCAGCCACTGTAAACCATAGGTCTCAATTGTTGTGGTGTTGGTGAATGAGCTTCCGAGTCCTAAAAGCAAGCCTGCTACCGGAAGGATTGCGATTGGAAGCATGAAGCTTCGTCCTACTCTCTGCAGAACACCAAAAATTTTGTCTTTCATGAGCTTTTCCTCCTATAAATGCAGGGTATGTACCGATTTGCACCTATCATTCTTTTTGCTCCAGCGACAAAAAGGAGGCACTTATCATACACTAACCCTGTTAAAAGTTATGTACGACAAATGCCTCCCTAAAAGTAACACGTCTGCTTAAGTTTATATCACAGAAGCCTTATTATTTCAACACAATTTTCCTTACGAGTTTATTTTTTGTTAATCATGCTGTTTTTATACATGTTTTTTTGTGAATTATGTCTAATGTCTTTTTTCTCCAGACGCTTCCATGTTTCCACCACCATAAAGCATTCTTCCCCCGTGATGCCCTCTGATGAATACACAGCCTTTTGTATAATGCGCATGTACTCGTCCCAGTGGATTCCGCAATAATCCGGTCCGCAGTATTTTTCCTTAAGGTTAGCCAGATAAAGCTCATCTGTCCTGTTTTTTGAAGGATGTCCCAGTCCTTTGTAGATGCGGTTGTTTATCATTATTGCAGCCCTGCTGTAACGGCCTTTTTTTACCCTTTTTGCAAGTCTTGCTTCCCACAAAATATTTCTTCGCCTTTTGATATAAACTATGATGGCTGTAAGTGCAGTCAGAAAAATCACACAGAGTGAGGTTTTTAAAATCACCGGTGGTATATGAAGTCTCGTTTTTGAGTTCTGAGCATCTGTACGTTTATCCGCACCTGACTGTGAACCATAAGCATTCTCACTTCCATCACCTGACTCATATTGGTTTGAGGCACTGTTTGCTGTAGTATCGTTTGCTGTGCCATCATTTTTTACATCTGTATTTTTAGTATCTTCATTTGCTGCATCTTCATCTGCCGCAGTATCATTCATATGCTCACTATCATTATAAGCAGCACCGGTGTTTGTTTTCTTTCCGTTGACACCAATATAGTCAAACGGATTCTCACCTGTCACATACTCAAAATATCCCGGTGTCATCTCCACCGGAATCCATCCGAAATCATCCAGATATATTTCAACCCAGGCATGCGACTGCGAATCCTTCACCTCACATATATCCTCATCATTTTCACCGGATTTGAAGCTGTCCTCCTTTGCACAGTATCCGCTTACATAACGGCATGGAACGCCCATCTGTCTGAGTATCATCGTGCCAGCCGATGCAAAATGCACACAAAAGCCCTGTCTGCTATTTGAGAGGAAATTATCAACTACATCCTTACCGCCTGTTGAAGGAGGATTTTTGCTGTACTTAAAAGCCTTCGATGTCAGAAACTGCTGCACCAGCTGTGCTGCCGCAATCCTGTTGGCATCATTTTCTCTTATATCGCCTGTGTACATCATATTGCTTGTGAGCTGCCCTGTCCTAAGAAGCAGCTTCGCATCTTTTGCAACAATTCCGTCACCGCCCTGCTTTTCAGTATAGTTTTCCATTACATAATCATTGTATGCCACATAGAAATCATTGTTGACCTCAAGAGGCTGCTCCGGCTCAAGGATAGACATTTCCAGACAACCATCGAAAAAACCGGGACACGCCGACACCTCGATAGTCTTTGTCGCTTTATCCTTTGTGATAACAAAGTCTTCATCAAAATCTATATCACCCTTGGCATCTATACTATATGGGTCGATACAGTACGGCAAATAGGTGTATTTGGTGGAAAGCTTCTCCATCGTGATTGTATACTTTTCGGTGGCCGGATTAGTCTCATCATCATAATAACCATCAAGCAGCGTGGCTAATCCGATTGAATTCTGCCAGGCTGTCATCCTTGAAGCATCATGATACTCTTTTTTCATCCCGGAAAAATCAGACTTTTTAATCCATCTGCCATTCTCATAGGTATCACCGTAGAAGCTTCTCAGATAAATATTAGAAGGTACTCCTGCCTTTGCTTCTACCGTCATCACTGTTTTTTCACTGTAGCTTGGATAGTGATTGCTAACCGTGCCATCCTGCAAATCAATTCCCACGCTGAAGAATGACTTTACGCTGCCCTCCAAGTCCTTTTGAAAGGCAAGCATCTGTGGCTTTTTATCGGCAAGTGTATCAGCAAGAGGTTTGAATGAAAATACACATATGAAAAGTACTGCAGACACCGCCGCCATGTATAAAAACGCCGCCGCTATCCTTAAAGCCTCATTGCCCTGTGCACTGCCATTTGCATCATATCCTGCCACTGTGCGTGCGTTGCCATCTGCGATAAGACACCAGAGTGTACACAGTGTGAGCATAACGACCTCGCTGACACTTGGGCTTTTGCCTATGCACAGCTGTACCACAAGCATAAGCGTTGGAAATAATGTGAGCATGCGTCTTCTTTTAATTTGAACCGCCAGTGTCACCAGCAAAAGCATAACTATAAACGATACAAAGCCAACAAATGCCCCAGCAAAGGCTTTATCTCCCTTTGGACAGACAAATGAAGTGCCATAGTACACATTTATCAGCTCAAGATACCTGCCCTTTACATACAAAAAGCCGTCTTTTATATGCTCTGCTGCCTGCCAGTTTGCAATAAACACTCCAAGCAAAAATACAAGCAGCAGACCCGTATTTATCGCATGGCGCACCCATTTTCTTGTGTCAAGCAATGTAAGCCTGTTTATAAAGCCGCTTATCACCGAAAAAATAAACAGCCACACATACACATAATATGGGCATCTCACATGTGAAACGGTCGTATTCACAACAGACACTGCACACACCGTAAGAAGTACTGCTGCAGCTGCATTGGCAAGTTCAGTAAGCAGGACACCAAGCACTGTAAATGCATTATTATAATCAGGCTTTATCTCATTTGTGTCAGATTTCTGCCATCTGCTTTTCCTAAATGACAATCTCGTTTTTTTCATCCGCTCTGCCAACTATCTCCTCTCCCCTTTTTATCTGAAGTCTTCCATCCACGCTAAGCAGACACACAAGCTTTTCTGCCCGGTACTTTTCCTCATACAAAAAAAGCGCATCATTCTTTGTATCCGGCTTTATTTTAAGAAAACTGTTCAAAAATATGTAAAAGCCCTCCTCGTCATCCACTCTGGCTCTCACAATATCGTTTATGGCGGTATCATACCACGCCACATAATGAGAGCATTTTTGATCCATAAGCGAAAAGGAAAGTGAGACAAGAAGCTTCATAAAAGCATCCGCCTGTCTGCCTTTCTTTATTCCCCTTAAATCTGCTACTATGGCCACCGCACATGCCTTTGGCAGGCTGTTCTCCTTTACCATCAGCTCATCAGTCCTTGCAGAAAGCTTCCAGTGCACACTCTGCAGCCTGTCACCGTTTTGAAACTCTCTGACATCAAACAGCTCCGACGGATCATATCCCGGTCTTATATCATCATATATATCAGAATCCCCAAAGAAATTTCTTACTCTGTCCGTTATCCTGACAGGAATCTCATCAATCTGTGGCATCACCTCAACATTTGCATATTTTTTAACTCTTTTCGTGACATAAAAAAGCCTCGAAAAATCATATAGCTTTATCCTTACAAGCTCAAATTCATAATTGCCGCACAGGTTCACGCTGTACAAAAAATCACTGCCTCCTGACAGCCATTTTGTACTTTTTTCGCCGGATAAATTATTTTTCACCGTTACACGGTATTTTACACCATCGAAGCCTGCCTCCTTCAGCCGGCAGGAAAGACTCACCCTGATACTCTCGCCCTGTGTGGCGATAGCTATCGGAATGTTTATAGCTGCCACTGCCCGATGCGCCTTTACAAGCAATGCTATAAATGTCAGCACCATAAACACACACATAAAGCAGCCAAGCAGTGCCAGCGCAGCATTACCATATATCATCGACATATAAAAAACTATTGCCGCAGTAATTATTCCTATCAAAAAACTAATCACGATTACCTGCCTTTTTCACATAAGTTGTCGGCTGTTTAACAGCCTTTAGTATCTCATCTATCACTGAAAGCTCTGATACGTGTGATACTCTCGCCTTGGTATTTAGCACGATTCTGTGCTTTGTCACATCCGCAAATACAGAAACCACATCAGATGGTATGACATAGCTTCGCCCACTCAGATACGCATATGCCTTTGCCATCCTAACACACGCAATCGTACCTCTCGGACTCACTCCCAGCTCAATGTACGGACTTGTCCTTGTCGCATCAACCAGATCCACAATGTACGAGTAAATACTGTCATGGATAAACACCTGCTCAACCTCTCCCTGCATCTCAACAAGTCCCTGTGCATTCATAACAGGCTTTATCGTATACTCATCAGCCTTCAAACTTTTGCCCTTTGCGATATCCACCTCTGCATCATGTGAAGGATATCCCATGCTCATACATATCATAAACCTGTCAAGCTGTGACTCCGGCAACAGCTGTGTACCGGCGCTGCCCTTTGGATTTTGAGTGGCCATCACTATAAACGGCTCCGGGACCTTCCTGCTTATTCCATCCACAGTGACATTACCTTCCTCCATAACCTCCAAGAGCGCCGACTGTGTTTTGGGACTTGTCCTGTTAATCTCATCTGCCAGAAACAGATTACACATCACAGCTCCCTCACGGTACACAAACTCTCCGGTCTGCTTCTGATACATCGAAAAGCCAAGTATATCAGCAGGCAGCACATCCGGAGTGAACTGTACTCTGTGATTCACAAGCGCCATAGCCCTTGAAAAAGCTACTGCAAGCGTAGTCTTTCCCACTCCCGGCACATCCTCAAGCAGTATATGTCCACCTGCCAAAAAGGCAGCAAATGCCTTGATGATACAATCATCCTTGCCCTTTACTGCCTTTTTTACTTCGTCTATCACTAACTGTGCATTATTCATTTGTCTTATCCCCCGGTTAATCATTTTAAACTGCCGATGATCATCTTCATCATCTTATTCATAAATAGCTATATATATTTTACATATTTAGTATCAATATTTCAACTTTTATCCCTTAAATTAAACAATTCTTAAACCGTATTAATCATCTCTGCTGCTACACTGTTCCGGTGATGACAAGTGTGCTCTCACCCGGTGTGACAACCCACGCTCCGGTTGTGCTATCCTGTGTATAGGTTGCAGCCGGAACAGTGATTGCACCTGCCGTGCTCGAAAAGGTGCCAGTCGCCTCATTGTAAGTGTAATCTGTAGCTGCAGTCCAGGCTGTGCCGTTTAATGCGGCTGTAAGATTGTTCAAAACCGGAGCAAATGTGTCTGTTATAACCACGCCTGTGGTATTGGTTGCCGCAACGCTACCGTAGTTTTGAATCCTGAAGGTATAGGTCAATGTACCGTTTTCCGTCACAGGAACAGGGCTTACCGACTTAGTAATTGCAAGATTTGGTGCAGCCTCGGCATTTACTGTCTCTGCTGCTGTGACCGGAGTGATTCCGGTACCGCTAACTGTAACAGTGTTTGTGACTGCAGCCTCGATGCCAAGAGGAGCATACTCATTTAACGCTGCCTCATAGATGACAGTTGCATTGCCACCTGCCGGGACATTTATGCCTGTTATGCTAAGAGGCGGTCCCTGGGTTACTGCAGGCGCTGCCTGGAGTGTGCCGTTTGTATAGTATTTTGCGGTGTTATTCACATAGGTTAATGGTACAAGAGTGTTGGTGTTAAAGGTATAAGCACCTAGATTGTCAGAAAGTGTCAGACCGTTTATCGCGGTATTTCCGGAGTTTACGATGCTCACCACATAGGTTATTGTATCGTTTTGATTGTAGGTGTTTTTGACTGCTGTTTTCGTAGCAGAAAGCACCTCCAGTATTTCTCCGACTGCTATATTTGAATTGGCTACATTGTTGCCATAACGAAGCTGTGCCTGATTAGTAAATCGTGCCATATATTTTCCATCCTTTCATATATTCAGGTATGGTTTAATATATGACACAAATCTACAAATGCCACAGATTATTTACTGTCCTGTTTATTTTTCTCCACATCAGCCTTTTTGATAAGCTCCAGAAGCTTTTCAAGCTCCTCCTCATCCACGCCGGTGTAGCCTGAAAGCTCACTAAGGCTCGGCTCGAAACCCTTATCGGATTTTAGTTTCTCCACTGCACGGTTTACCAATGAAACCTTTCCTACTACAGTATTCTCGCTCTCATCCTCACCGGTCTGCTCCCTGATACACTCTTTCATAGACTCCTCTATGGCATCCAAAAGCTCTTTTTCCACATCTATCTCATCCCCGCAGCCGCAGAGCTCAGTAAGGCACATGAAAAGTCCCATGTTTCCCTCCTGTACTACGTCCTCAAAGCCCTCTGATGTAACGGCAAGCTTCTTTGCCATGGCAAGCACACTTTTGAGCCAGAAATTTGATATAGTGTGTATCACACTCTCATCACCTGCGAGCAGCTTTTTGTACATATCATCCTGCTCGGCCTTTGTGTAATCAGGTATCTCTTCAAGCTCCTCAAGATACATCCTAAACATAGGTGAATCCGGTATGAGGCTGTCCTCGTCTATATCAGGCTCAGCTTCATTATCCTGCTTGGCCTTATTATTCTTTCCACCTGCTATGGCATCCATCGAATCTCCTTCTGAGTAAATTACATTGTTCAATGCAGCATTTTCAGACGATTCATCCCCATGTAATTCGTCCTCATGTGATTCATCCTCATAATCGCCTGCACTCTCATTCTCCTGCTCATGTGGTGTGATGAGAAATTCAAATACCATATCCTCCTGCGCCTTATTAAGCTCCATATCCTTAAAATAAGACATGATTTCATCTCTGCCTATCGGCTCCGCTGATGTCCTGATAATCTCGGCCACGCTCTGCACTGTCTCTATAAAGGTATTCTGATCTAACATATCTTACACTCTCCTGTCTGATTTTCAAAAATACGTAACTATATCAATCCCTGTATAAAAATAAACAAAATCAAAAGCGGCAGTATGAACTGAAAATACGGCTTAAGCTTCCTTGAAATCTTAAGTCCCGCTCCTGTATTTGCCTCATCTATATACTTATCAAAGCCCCAGCCCCACTTTGTCACACAAAAAAGCAGATAAACCAGTGAGCCAATCGGGAGAAGCAGATTGCTTACCATAAAGTCCTCGCTGTCAAGCACATCCCTGCCTCCTATGAGGTGCAGATTGCTCCACACATTGTATCCAAGTACACACGGCATACTTGCAATAAGTATTATCACACCATTTATTAGCGCAGCCTTGTTTCTGGACCAGCCAAACATATCAATGGCAAACGACATGATATTCTCAAATACCGCTATGACTGTTGAAAAGCTGGCAAATGTCATAAACATGAAGAAAAGACAGCCCCATATGCGGCCTCCCTGCATATTTACAAATACATTTGGCAAAGTGATAAAGATAAGGCTTGGTCCTGCGTCTACCTCCACCCCATAGCTGAAGCAAGCCGGGAAAATGATAAGGCCTGACATTATAGCTACAAATGTATCAAGAGCACATATTTTGGCACCCTCACCTGCAAGAGTGCAGTCCTTTCCCATATAGCTGCCGAATATCTCCATTGCGGCCACACCCAGACTCAGCGTAAAAAACGCCTGATTCATGGCTGCTGTTATTACATTCTTTATTCCAATTTCAGAGACCGCATCCAGATTTGGAACAAGATAGAATTTCACTCCTTCCAAAGCCCCTGAAAGTGTGATACTGTGCACCGCAAGGACAATGATAAGCAAGAGCAGAGCACTCATCATAAATTTACTGATTTTCTCAAGCCCATTCTGCAGACCACGGCTGCACACCAAAAAGCCAAGCACAACCGTAACTATCATCCAGAAAGCCATCTGCTTGGGGTCTGCAAGCATGTTTCCAAATGCAGCTGCCGTGTCATCAGTATTCATGCCTGATGTAAAATCTCCCTTTAGGAATTTAAAGAAATACGCAACCATCCAGCCTGAGACTGTTGTGTAATACATCATGAGCATGTAGCAGCCAAGCATGGCTATCCATCCGTGAATATGCCATTTACTACCCTCTTTCTCAAGAGCCTTGTAGCTCATCACAGCACTTTTTCTGCTGGCTCGGCCTACAGCAAGCTCCATCGTAAGCACCGGAAGTCCCATGCATACCAGAAATATAAGGTAAAACAGTACAAAAATACCGCCACCGTTTTGACCTGTCACATACGGAAAACGCCATACATTGCCTATGCCTATAGCGCATCCTGCACTTACCAGTATAAATCCCAGACGTGATTTAAATGATTCTCTTTTCATATTTATATATCTCCTATTGTTATTGCGTTACGTTATCACCCTGCTGTGAGCATTGACTATTGCTTTTTGCTTTATTACTCTCCTCAAAGACTCGCAGCTCCTTTATTGCCTGTCCACCCATCAGATAGAGAATACCTGTATTGAATATAGTCATAAGGCCGATTCCTACATCTCCGAGATCCCAGACAAATGTGTATGCCGCGATACCGCCTACAAACAGCATAACAAGAGCCAGCACCTTGTACATGGTCTGTGAAATCCAGTTATCCCCAAACAGGTACGCAACATTACTCCTTGCATAAAAAAGTATACCAAGGAAGGTGGAAAAGCTGAATAAAAACAATGTGACTGCTATAAAAATAACTCCAAAATCTCCAAGATGATACCTCATAGCTGACTGTAATAAATCCATGCCCTCTTTCCCTGCCACTATATTCTCCGGTGCAGTGAGCATGATCATTGCCGTACAGCTGCAAATCACTATCGTATCTATAAATACACCGAGCGCCTGCGTCAGTCCTGCCTTTACAGGAGTATCGCACTCTGCCGCCGCAGCAGCGCATGGAGCTGAGCCTGAGCCTGCCTCATTTGAAAAAAGACCTCTCTTTACACCGTTCATGAGCACCGCTCCAAAGCCTCCCGCAGCCACCTGCCTGATACCGAAGGCTTCCTCAAATATCCTTGAAAAAACCGATGGCATCATGCCTATATTTTTAATTATGATAAAAATGGTTATGGCAAAATAGCACACCGCCATGATAGGAACAACTATGTCCAGCACCTTTACCGTAGCATTTTTCCTAAGCACAATGACAGCGGCCACTGCAACTAAAATTACGGTAGTGTAAATAGGTGGTATGCCAAATGCATTTTCAAATGACGATGTAACTGAATTGCTTATAACCTGACTTATGCCACACCAGCAGATTAGTCCGGATATAGCAAACAAAACAGCTATAATAACATGTTTTTTCTTTTTGCCTGATTTATCCTCAAAGTAATGGTGTATGTAATACGCCGGACCTCCACGATAGCCCGAGTACAGTGGATCCGGCTCCTTGTAAAGCTGTGCCAGTGTAGCCTCTACAAAAGCCGTGGATGAACCTATAATGGCTGTTATCCACATCCAGAAAACCGCACCTGCGCCTCCCACTGATATGGCAGCTACAACACCAACCAGATTACCCATGCCCACTCTCGTCGCCGTAGAGACAATGAGTGTCTGGAACGTGGACAGGCTGTCCTTATTTTCCTTTTTACCTGTCAGCGCCTTTATCATGTCCGGAAACATCCTGACCGGTAAAAGTCTTGTCCTTACAGTGAAATAAATTCCTGTCGGAATCAAAAGAATTATGAGCAGTGAGATTCCCACACTCCCACCGCCGGGCAGTGGAATGTGTATCAGATCTCCCCACAAGAAAGAATAAACTTTTTCAATAAGTGCTACTATCATAGTAAATATCGTCCCCTTAGTTTTCATTGCTTCAACGCATTGAAGATGAAGCCAGTATTACTACTATACAATATGAGTAGAAAACTTTCAATATATTCTGTTTTTTTGTTGTGTTTTTTCTTTCACAAACAGTAATAAATACACTGTAAGTCCCTTGCATATGAGATTATAATTTCTTATAATGATATAATTGAATATTCAAAAGATATACGCCTGGGGAGATAAATAATGATAAAACTAATAGCAACAGATATAGACGGAACACTTGTAAAGGACGGCTCACTGCTCATAGATTCTGAGTACATGTCTGTCATCGACAGGCTCATAGACAAAGGAATAATATTTGTAGTCTGTTCCGGCAGACAGTTTTCAAGCGAATTTAAGCTGTTTGCTCCGATAAAGCACAAGCTTTTGTATATAACAGACGGAGGAACAGTCGTGCGCACTCCAAAGGAAATCCTGAAAACCTATCCTATGGACGAGGATATATGGAAGGGCATGTGCCGGATGGTCCGCGATGAGCTGCCTGCATGCGATTACTTTGCTGCTACTCCTGATTTCTGCTTTGCAGAGGATGGTGGCAGCCCAGTCTTTCACCTGCTTCGTGATTCATACGGCTTCGAGATGCGTGAGGTTGATGACATCACAAGGCTTGACCGAAATGACATCATCAAATTCACTGTCTTTCATCCTGACAAATGCGAAGAGCTGTGTACACCGGTTTTCATTCCGGCATGGAATAAAAAAGCTCACCTGGCAGCCGCCGGCAAGGAATGGGTAGACTGCAACGCAAAGGGTGTCAGCAAATGGACTGCACTCTCATACCTAATAGACAGATTCGACCTGCTTCCGGACGAAGTATGCTGTTTCGGTGACAATCTGAATGATATTGAGATGCTTCAAAATGCCGGTATAAGCTACGCCGTGTCAAATGCCCGCCAGGAAGTTATCGCAGCCGCAAAACACACCTGTGCGCCTTACTGGGAAAACGGAGTACTTAGTGTTTTAAAGTCTTTTTTATAATTTTTTAAATTTTTTTAAAAAAGTACTTGCATTTTTGTAAAACCCTGTGTATAATATCATTTGTCCGTGTGACACAGATATTCACACAGATGTTTGCGCTTCTAGCTCATTTGGTAGAGCAC
>OFMP01001102.1_pt1 | contig 15096 bp, 6 predicted proteins | sample 1541841 | NCBI WGS metagenome assembly OFMP01 (sample SAMN04209226, study PRJEB22552) | human gut metagenome | biome: gut; material: feces | host: Homo sapiens | place: USA: Oklahoma
AAAACCCAATTGTCCACCCAATATAATCCGGTTAATTGTACTTTTGCCACTGAAAAATGATTTAGAAATTTTAAATAACCTACATATAGTAAATAAACAACCTAAAAGCATTAAGTTATGAAGATAAGAAAAACTTTGCTTTCGTTTGCTTGTGCTATCATGGTGGCATTAAGTTTCACTGCTTGTGGTGATGACTGGGGCCGACAGGATGATTCTGCTGGCGGACAGGTTTACCCATCTAAAACGACAGTGGCAACTTATGACTTTGAGTATTCAGAAGAGAAACCTGAGTATTCAGACATGATCAGTCACGACGAGTCATGTGAGGTGACCAATGATGAGTCCCTCGCAAGTAATGTATTGCACATCAATGGTAAGGGTGGTGCCAAGATTGCCAATCCTTTCAATGGTGTGAAGTTGCAAAATGGTGCTGCCATCACTTTCGCCGTAAAGATTGATGCAGCCGTAGCTGAGGACGGAACTGTCGCTGATGTTGACTTGACACGCCCTCTTATCTCATTTGGTTCAGATGAGAAGAATCTAGCTGGTAATGATATCAGTGCTCACTTCTATATCACTGCCAATGGTCAGGTGGTTTACAGCAAGCCTACCCAGTTGCAGAGTATGAACCTGAATGAGAATGATCCTGCTTCTGTGAAGACAGGGATTCTCTCTCCTAATGAGTGGCATTTCGTAGCCCTTCAGCTTTCTACTGAAGGTTACCAGCTTTACGTAGATGGTAAGAAGAGCCTTTCTGGTTATCAGACATCATCAAGTGCTACCTCTTTCCAGTACAAGACCTTGGTTGATTCCATCAACTCTTTACCTTATATATATATAGGTGGAGACAGCAAGTTGACAGCAGAAGAGACCAACACCGTATCTATCGACAATGTTACCCTGATCCGTAACATGATGGAAGAGAAGGATTGGAATAAGGTTCCAACTGGCAATGGTGGAAGTACTGAAGATGAAGCTGTATATGTGCCTGTCGGTCCGGAAGATTGTAGTGCAGCTTGGTGGTCTGCATGGTCTGACTACTTTGTAATCCCTGCCAACCAAACCTTCCATACCAAGTTTATCAATCATACTAGTGGCGCGGATAACTGGCATAACTGGAATTTGGTAGTCGCTACTGATGCTGATCGTGGCGCAGCCGGCTATTCGGAGTATTTCGTTTTACGCAGCGATCTTTTTGGTTGGGGAAATGCAGATTACAATGCTGATAATATAACCAACGAGGGATATGGTGACTGGGAGCAATTCAAGAAGAACATGGAAGGTGCTACTGTTGATATGACAGTGGAGCGCAGAGGTGCAGAAGTGTATGTAACTGCCGTGGCTACTTGTAAAGGTGGTACCGTATACAAGGAAATGTATCATCAGCCTTGTGCCGCAGATGGTAATATTCGTGCATTCCTGGCTTGCGACCATTCTTACTTACAGTTGAATGCTGCAGAGACATTTGTTGGTGAAGAATATGCTTCTGGTTCTGCTTTGGTGGGCCCTGCAGATTGCAGTGCTGCTTGGTGGACTGCGTTCTCTAAGTACTATCCTTTGAATAGCAGTATTTCTGATGATTGCCCATTTGTCATCCAGTTTGTCAACAACAACTCTGGTTCTGGCAAAAACTGGAACAACTGGCTTGTAGTATGTTCTACTGCAGACAGAGGTGGTGACGGATATTTTGAGAATTTCGTGATACGTTCTGATGCCTATGCATGGTTTGGTGCAGGAGGCAATATAAATGAAAACACTGCCAACCTTGATTTCAAGATTACGCAGTCATTCAATTTTGATAGCTATGTGAACGATATGCATGGAGCCATGTGCTACTTGAAGTTTACCCGTTCTGGTAATTCTTTAACCATGGATGCCAAGCAGCGTAAGGAGAATGGTGAGTATATGCCAGATTTCCAATTCCAGTTCAATAGTATGAAAGAGGGTAATGCGGGATTCTTCCTGACAGCTGAACTTGCCAGCCTTGATGTCTTGAAGGCAGGATACTTCCCATACTATAAACTGTTGTTTGAAAATAAATAACCCAAAATTGTAGAACAATGAACAATAACATATTGCATAAGTTATTCTTGACCCTGACACTGGTACTCCTTACTTTAGGAGCATCAGCACAGGTTACCGTATCGGGTAATGTGTCAGATGAATCGGGTGAGCCTATCATCGGTGCTACTGTTATGGAAGCATTGACAACCAATGGCGTTGTTACTGATTTCGACGGTAACTTCAAGATTCAGGTGAAGAACGAGAACGCTACTTTGAAGATTTCTTATATCGGTATGGTTGCTCAGAACATCCGTGTAGACAATCAGCGTAATATCAAGGTGGTTCTCAAGGACGAAAGTCAGAAAATCAATGAGGTCGTAGTCGTTGGTTACGGTCATCAGAAGAAGGAGAGTGTCGTAGGTGCAATCTCTCAGGTTAGTTCAGACGACCTCTTGAATACTCCTACTGCCAACGTAACACAGGCTATTGCCGGTAAGATTCCAGGTGTTGTTACAACACAGGTATCTGGTGCTCCTGGTGCCGATGATGCTACGATCAACATTCGTGGTCGTGCAACCTTCGCTGGCGATGGTGCTCCTTTGGTAATGGTAGATGGTGTAGAGCGTGCTTTCTCTCAGGTTGCTCCTGATGACATCGAGAGTATCTCTGTATTGAAGGATGCTTCTGCTACAGCCGTTTATGGTGTGCGTGGTGCGAATGGTGTCATCCTCGTTACTACCAAGCGTGGTAAGGATATGAAGCCAGAGGTTAGCTTGACCAGCAACTTCATGTGGGGTACTCCAACCCGTAAGCCTCACTATCTGAACTCTTATGATTCTGTAACTCTCCTGGAGGAGGCTCTGAAGAACGATGGTCTTCCATCACAGTATACAGCTTCTGATATCGAGATGTACCGCAAAAGCTGTGCCGGTGAGTTGACTGGTGCTGATGCCCTTCTCTATCCTAATGTAGACTGGTATGATGAGGTGCTCAACAACTGGGCTCCATCTCAGCGCTATAATGTAAGTGTACGTGGTGGTACGAAACGTATGCGCTACTATGTCTCTGGTGAAATCTACAACCAGGGTTCTCTGATCAAGAACCTCAGCCAGGATACCTACGGTAACTCTTCAAGCCCAGGCTACAACCGTTACGCTTTCCGTGCCAACATGGACTTCTTCCTCTCTAAGGATTTGACATTCAGCGTAAACTTCGGTACTCGTTTCGAGAACCGTCATGGTTCAAACACTAACGAGAGTTCTACCAACTATGATATCTTCGCACGTATCAACCATACTCCAGGTTGGATCTTCCCAGTATCTTATGAGGTACAGAATGGTGAGACTACCAAGACTCTCTATGGTGGTACAGCCGTATATCAGGACAACGTAGTAGCTGCCCTTGCCAAGGGTGGATACTATCGCGGAACCAATACCATCAACGAAACCAACTTCATCGCAGACTACAAGATGGACTGGTTGACTCCTGGTCTTTCTGCCCGCGGTATGGTTTCATTCGACTATGACTCTTATTATAAGAAGACATTCGGTGCAGCTTTTGCAACCTATGAATTGAACGACCGCAACAACTTTACAAGTGCAGATGCTTATACCAAATATAATGTAGATGGCGACCTGGCTTACTCTAAGGGTTCTTCTACAACTTACAAACTCTATATGGAGGGTCAGATCAACTACGCCCGCAAGTTTGGTAAGCACGATGTTACCGGTATGGTACTTTACAACCAGAACGACTACCGTTACAACTCAGACCTGGCTAAGCGCTATCAGGGTCTCGTAGGTCGTGTAACTTACGGCTATGATGACAAGTATCTCGCTGAGGTTAACGTTGGTTACAATGGTTCAGAGAACTTCCTCAAGGGCAAGCGCTTCGGTTTCTTCCCAGCCTTCTCACTCGGTTGGCGTGTAACTCAGGAAGAGTTTATGAAGCCAACAGAAAACTGGTTGAACAACTTGAAGATCCGTGCATCTTACGGTGAGGTTGGTAACGACGTTTATACAGTAGGTGGTGTGGCTCAGCGCTTCCTCTATGAGGAAAAGTGGAACCAGATTACAAACGATTACTACTTCGGTAATACTGGTACAACCGGTATCTTCGAGAGCCAGTATCCTAACTATGGTGTAACCTGGGAGCGTGCCAAGAAGTTCAACGTAGGTTTGGAGTTCGGCTTGTTCAATGGTATGCTGACTGGTAACTTCGACTACTTCGTTGAGAACCGTAACGATATCCTGACAGAATATTTGAGCCGTCCACAGTGGGTAGGTGTAACGATGGCTGCCGGAAACCTCGGTAAAACTCAGAACAAGGGTTACGAGTTGGAACTCCATCACTTCAACCACATCGGCAAGGACTTCACCTATAATGTAGGTGTTACCTTCTCTCATGCAGCCAACAAAATCAAGAATATGGATGAGCCTGCTTACAAGACCGCTTACCGCAAGCGCGAAGGTCACCCAATCAACCAGTACTTCGGTTTGGTATGCGAGGGCTTCGTAACACAGGCAGACTTGGATAATCCTAACTTCCCTGTATCAACCTACGGAAACGTAAAGGTTGGTGACCTGAAGTACAAGGATATGAATAACGATGGCTTCATCGATGACCGTGATGAGACATTCATCGGCTACAGCGATATTCCAGAGAACACATACGCTCTGACACTCGGCGCCAACTATAAGGGCATCGGTTTCGAAGTAATGTTCCAGGGTGTAGATCATGTATCCCGTTACTACGACAGCGATGCGATGTTCGCCTTCCAGAACAACGGTAAGGTAAAGGATATCCACCTGAACCGCTGGAACCCTGCAAAGAGCGAGGCAGAGAACCTGGCAACAGCAGAATATCCATTGCTCCATTATGGAAGCAACGGTGACCACAACCAGCGCCAGAACTCATTCTTCCTGAAGAACGGTTCATTCGTCCGTCTGAAGAACATCGAGTTGAGCTATACATTCCCTAAGGAGTTGATTAAGCATGTCGGTATGAGCAATGTTCGCTTCTACATCAATGCCAACAACCTCTTTACATGGGATCATCTCGACGACTTGGTTGACCCAGAGAGTAACGGTTCAAACCGTTATCCACTCTTGAAGACCGTCAACGTAGGTTTCAATGTCGTATTCTAATTCAAGAACATTCAAAAAGAATCGAAAATGAAGAAATATAGTATATTTGCTTTGGCGCTCGTTATGGGAGCAATGACGCTCACCTCTTGCGAAGACGCCTTCGGCAATTTCCTCGACAAGCAGCCAAGCAATGAGTTGACAAAAGCTGAGGTGTTGGGTAACTTCACTCTGTTGGAAGAGAACCACAACGATACTTACAACTTCCTGCTTCACGGTGCCAACCGCGTGAACAACTCATGGATGGATGCTGCTACCGACCTGGCTGAATCAAGTATCGGTACATCAGGTACACGTACCACATTCAATATAGGTAACTATTATGGTGGTGGCGGTGCAGCAGAGTTGACTTCTCCTTGGGAGAGTCGCTATCGTGGTATTCGCAAGTGCAATATCACCATCAACACATTGGAGCAGGACACAGAGAACAAGCTTCGCCCTGCAGATATTGACGTAGAACTTTACAATTCACGTAAGGCAAACTATATTGCAGAGGCTCGTTTCCTCCGTGCCTATTTCTACTGGGAACTGTTCCTCCGCTACGGTCCGGTGCCATTGGTTACTACCGAGCTCGACCCTAATGGTGACTTGATGACAGGTTATACTGAGCGCCCAGACCTCAGGACCTTCATGGATTATCTCTTCAAGGAGGTGAAGGAATGCGAGAGCAGTCTGAAGACTTATGCAGAGACCAGCGATGCTACTTATGCAGGTGAGGTGAACCAGCCTACAGCACGTGCCCTCTATGTTCGCATGATGCTCTATATGGCAAGTCCACGCTACTCAGCACAGAGCGGTGTTACCTGGCAGCAGGCTGCAGACGCAGCTGCGGGCTTCATCGCTGACTATGGTGAGAATTATAGATTGGAAGACCGTACCAACGGTGGTGTAGCAGCCTACAACAATGCCTGGTTGCTCAACACTTATACTGACAAGAACCCTGAGGTTATCTTCTTCCGCAACGATGTAGCCATCGGTTGGAGCGGTATTTCTACCGATACTCCAGTAGGTGAAGGTGGACAGGGTGGTCTTTGCCCAAGCCAGAACCTCGTAGATATGTATGATATGGAAGATGGTTCAGCTCCTTTCAAGCAGTATGATGCAACAGGTGCTCCGGTTTATGTAAACGGCAAGCCTACCATCAACGAAGAGAGCGGTTATACAGAGCAGAAGATGTGGAAGAACCGTGATCCACGCCTCGCAGCTACCATTCTTTACAATGGTTGTGAGTGGGGTCAGGCTACCAGCACCAAGACCAATGTCATTGATGTGGTTTATGGTCATCGCGATAATCCTATCGGCAACCAGAATGCTACTCCAACAGGTTATTATGTACGCAAGTATATTCCTGAGACCATCCTGAGCAGCAACCACAGCGGTACAGCCAAGCGCCTCTGGAAGATCTTTACCTATAGCGAACTGCTTCTGAACTATGCTGAGGCATTGAACGAGGCTGACTATGCAGGCAACAAGACACAGGTTTGCAACCTGCTCGACCAGATTCGTCATCGTGGCGGTATCATCGGTAATGTAGCCGACCGTGCAGACTTGAATTCTCAGTCAGCTATGCGCAACTTCATCCACAAGGAGCGTACCATCGAACTTGCTTTCGAGGAGCACCGCTGGTGGGATGTTCGTCGCTGGAATGTGGCAGGTGATGCACTCGGCCGTGATATCTATGGTGTAGATGTGGCAGCAGATGGTACTATTACCCGTAAGGTAGCCCAGCAGCGCAAGTGGCAAGACAAGTTCTACCTCTATCCAATCCCAGAGGCTGAGGTTTGGAAGATTGGTCAGGACTTCCAGAACGATGGTTGGAAAGAATAACTCTTTTAATGATAGAATCGTATGAATAATATTCAGAATATATATAATAAGGTATCTTCATCAAGCAAAGTCTTGATGCTGAGTGCACTTCTCTGTGCTTCAAGCTCAGTCTTGGCACAGGAGCAAGTGCTCAAAGGCCGAATCGTCAACAGCCAGGGTGAACCAATCCCTGGAGCTGTTGTCAACGTGGCAGAGGAAAGCCGCATTGCCCTGACCGACAAGGAAGGTTACTTTACATTGAAGAAGGTAACTCCTAGCGATGAAATCTGCGTAAGTAGCGTAGGTTACAAGAATGCGCAGGAGAAGGTGACCACTTTTGACGGTACATACGTCATCAAGATGGAAGATGATGCTGACGAGTATGAGCATCTCGCTCCTGTTCCTTTCGGCGAGCAGAAAAAGAAAATCTTGACTGATTCCCGTTCGGTTGTTTCAGGCGAGGAATTGCAGAAGCATCCTGTTACTATTCTTCAGAATGCCTTCACCTCAACACTGAATGGTGTGGAGACTTACGAATGGTCTTCTGAGCCAGGATGGTCGGAGAGCTTCCTCTTTATCCGTGGTATCCGTACCACCAACCAGAGTGCCCGTTCTCCACTGATCATCGTGGATAACGTAGAGCGTGACCTCTCCTTCCTCGATGCTTATCCTATCGAGAGCATCACCGTACTGAAGGATGCTGCCGCTTCTTCTATCTATGGTATGCGTGGTGCCAATGGTGTGATTTTGGTTACTACCAAGCGCGGTAATGCCGGTAAGACTAAGATTGATTTCACTCAGGAAGTCGGTTTCCAGACCCTCGCCAACAAGATGGAGGTTCAGAACTCTTACAACATGGCGATGACCCGTAACCAGGTACGCTATCTGAGCGGTATGGATCCGATGTACACCCAGGAGCAGCTCGACAACTACAAGTATGTATGCGATGGTGGAAAGTTTGCTGACGATGATATCCGCAAGTACCAGTACTTCAATACATCTTGGGCAGACCAGTTGTATCGTGAAGCTGCACCGCAGTATCGCACCAACCTGCAGATTAGTGGCGGTAACCAGCGTGCCCGCTACTATGTAAGCTTCTCTTACCTGCGCCAGGAGGGTATGTGGAATACCGAGGGTACAGAAATGAATGATGGTTACAGCACACAGCACGTACTGAACCGCTGGAATCTCCGTTCTAACATTGATATCGATGTATCCAAGTATCTGAACGTATCTCTCGACTTGGGTGGACGTATAGATAACATCTCTCAGCCTACTGAGCCTGTGTTCAACCTCGTTACCTTCGGTGTAATCGAGGCAAACCCTATGGCTCCTACCCATAACCCTGACGGAAGTATCTATTCTTCATCTACAGCCAACAACCCGGTACGTTACCTGGGTGGTTCCGGTTTGGAGAAGAACCGTCGCCGTAACTTGTATTCTACCTTGAATGCCAAGTACGATTTGAGTCCTGTATTGAAGGGCTTAGGCTTGTTCGGTACTGTCAGCTTCGATGCATACGAGACTTTCGAGTCAACACAGACTGCTCAGATGGATTCATGGAACTACGACTACGATAACCTGGCGGTTACCGATGTCAGCCAGTTCAAGTATACCAAATATACAACCAAGGCAGCTTTGAGCAACCCATCAGCTAATCAGCGTGGTTACTACTACAACCTGAATCTGTTTGGTGGTGTAAGTTATAAGAACAGTTTCGGTAAGCACAATGTAGATGCCCGTGCCTTTGCCCGTTACTACCGTAATGAGGAAGCTGGTTCAGATTACTCTACCCAGCAGAGTGCATCTTCAAACCGATATCTGGCATACAACTTCCAGGGAACATACGACTATGCCAACAAGTATATCGCCTCAGTCAACCTCTCTCGTATGGGATGTGACAACTTCTCACCAGACGACCGTTGGGGAACCTTCTGGGGGGCATCAGCAGGATGGGTACTCTCTGAGGAATCCTGGATGAAGAAACTTGGCTTTGTCAATCTTCTCAAGCTCCGTGCTTCTTATGGTGAGGCTGGTCAGTCTTCTACTGGTGCAGGCCGTTACCCATATCAGAGTATCTATGGTTCAGCTACCGGTTACGGTTTCGGTTATAACGGAACTTTTGTGAATGGCTATGCTGAGAGCAAGACCGGTAATGCCAACAGTAAGTGGGAAATCTCCAAGATGGTAAACCTCGGTATTGACTGGAACCTCTGGAACAGCAAACTCTATGGTAGCTTCGATGTCTTCAAGGAGTGGCGTTCTAATATCCTGGTATCCCGTTCAACCGTGCCAGAAACCATACTTGGTGTGCCTGTAGCACAGGATTCATATGGTAAGGTTGAAAGCCGCGGTTACGAACTCGTTCTCGGACATCGTGGCAATATCGGCAAGGACTTCAAGTACTTCATCGAGGGGCAGCTTACCTTCAACACCAACAAGGTTACCGATATCGATGAAACTGCACCAGATGTAGAATGGCAGCGCAAGGCAGGTCATAGAATCTATGACAACACTTCGGTAGCCGAACTCTATGAGCAGGCTCAGACAGGTACCAACCGTGTGGGTGGATGGAACATCTATAAGTTCGACCAGTGGGCTTCAGATCCAAACCTGATTGCAACCTCTCAGCAGGATGCCATCGACCATCCGGAAAAGTATCCATACAATAGTTTCTCTAATGGAGCACAGCAGTTGGGTACAGCGGTGTTCAAGGATATCAATGGTGACCGCGTGATCGACTCAAAGGATATGGTACCAGATTCATACACCATCATTCCTGAGATGATTCCTACCTTCAACTTCGGTTTCGAGTATAAGGGCTTCGATGCCCGCATGATTGTGAATGCTTATCTCCGTCGCTCTGTATTCCTTTCACCAGCTATCAGCTACAGTGGTTGGAGTAACATGGGTACCCACGAGGTAACAAAGGCTTGGGGTTACTATACTGACGACCCTTCTGATCCTCGCAACGTGAATGCTACTTATCCACGTCCTGTTTGGGGTGGATTCGATGCAGTTGATTCAGAACGTGCTACAGGTTCTTATCAGAACAATATTTGGGTACGCAACGGTAACTTCTGGTCTATACGAAATATCGAGGTGGGATACTCTCTGCCATCTAAGTTGATTTCTAAGTTGTGGATGACTAAGTGCCGCGTTTACTTCAGCGCTTACAATATTGCCACCTTCAGCAGTCTGCCAGATGATGTTGACCCAGAGAAGCCATTGAGCTACTGCTGGTGGTATCCAAAGACAAAGTCATTTACATTTGGTATTAACATTGGTTTCTAATCAGTTTTATCAAAAAGAATTATGAAAAAGCTTTTATTAGTAAATATATCGTTGGCGATGCTGACTGTAGGAGGTATGACCTCCTGCAGCGACATCCTCGATAAGGAAGTCGACTTGACTTATACCGACGAGAACATCTACAGCAACTACGACCGTACCCGTGGTGTCTTGGCAAATGCCTATAGCTATTTGCCTGATGCCTTTGCGGGATATACCGATGGTCAGTTCCGTGCTGCTTCTCGTGACTGTATGACCGATAATGCCCTCTCTAAATGGAATGTGCATTACTATCACAGTGTGTTGAACGATTCATATGATGCCAAGAACCACTGGTTTGCTGAGAATTATTGGAGCAACGATCTGAAGGGTATCCGTGTCTGCAACGACTTTATTTCAAAGGCACGTGAGAGCGTCATCGGAAATGCTGAGAAAAGCGGTGACGACAATAAACTCTGCGACCGTTACAAGGCAGAGGCGCGTTTCATTCGTGCCATCCTTCATTTCGATATGATTGGCTATTTCGGTGCAGTGCCTATCGAGAATCATGTGTTGGATAATGCAGAGGCTGCTTCTATCACCCGTACTCCAGCTCCTGAAGCATTGAAATGGGTAGCTGATGAATGCGATGCCATCATCCAAAGCGGTGCGCTCCCATTCCGTTACAGCAATGAAAATGAGAACTGGGGACGTATCAATGGTGCTGCTGTCTATGCCTTGAAGTCAAGAGCATTGCTCTATCGTGCTTCTGCTCTCAACAATCCTACAAATGATGTTACCTGGTGGCAGGAAGCTGCTGATGCAGCCCTTGCTTTCATCAATGCCAATAAGAGTTCTGCCAATCCTTACCGTCTCTACACAACAGACGATAACAACCCTAACAAGAACTACTACGAGTGCTTCACTAGTACTCCTCACTTGAATTCTGAGTATATCCTCAGCCGCAGTGAGTGGAATACACGTGAGATTGAGATGTTCAACACTCCTTGTGGTTTCTCTGGTAATGTGAACTCTAGCGGTCGTGTAAACCCTACACAGAATCTGGTTGATTCTTACGAGACCATCAATGGTCTTCCTATCGACCAGGATCCTTCTTACAATGACCAGGATCCTTACAAGAACCGTGACCCACGTTTGGAGCAGACCATCTTCCATCAGGGAAGCATCTGGGGAGACAAGAGCCAGGATGAGGAGCGTGCCATTGATGTTTCTGTTGGCGGTAAGGACTACGAGACTATTCATGGTGGTACCTCAACCGGTTACTACTCTAAGAAGTTCGTTCACAATATGAGTTTCAAGAACCCTACCACTTATATCACAGCATGCCCTATCTTCCGCTATGCTGAGATTCTGCTCAATGCTGCAGAGGCATTGAATGAGGCAAAGGGTCCTGAAGCTGCCTACGACTATGTAAACCAGGTTCGTGCCCGTGTGGGTATGCCTGCTTACAAGGGTATGACCCAGGAGCAGCTTCGTGAGCGTATCCGCAACGAGCGTCGCATCGAGCTGGCTTTCGAGGATCACCGTTTCTTCGACGAACGCCGCTGGAAGTTGTTTGAAGGCAAGAGTGCTGCTACAGAGAAGAGTGAGCCACGCTACAAGCAGGTTTACAACATCTATAGCGTTGTTGTAACTCCTAATGAGAGCCAGGTATATACTTATCGCAACGATAATACCCATCCTACCCGTGCGTTCTCTTGTCCTAAGAATTATTACTTCCCAGTGCCTGATGACACTTACAAGAAGAATCCTAACTTAGGACAGAATGCAGGTTGGGAACTCTCTGATGCTCCTAAGAAGGACGACACCACTGAGGGTGGCGAGACTACTGAGGGTGAAACAACCGGTAAGTAATCTTTGTCAATATACATTATTATATTTTAGGTGAGGTCTATGGCGAAAACACCATAGACCTTCCTTGGTTTAAAAAAATCATATCTTAAACTTGAAATCGTATGAAGAAGTTATTACTTTCTGTCATGAGTCTGATGGCGATGAACGGAGCTATGGCTCAAACGGCTGTCGGCGAAAATGATCTGGCTAATGCATACGCTACCCAAACGATAACAGGGCGCATCGCGGTGCATGACCCTTCTATCGTGATGGATGTTACGGGCTCTACCACTAACCCTAAATATTATATCTACGGTTCGCATCTGGGCAGAGCCAAGACTTATGCTTCGGGCAACTATCAGATATGGAACACCTTCAAAACGGGTGAGGAGAATGCCGGAACCAGCAACAGTCTTTTTGCTGACGTGAATGGTAAATTAGTGAACTTCAAGGACGCTTATTCCACCCAAATGGTGAAGAAGGTGAAGAACTATAAGGGCGAGGAAGTCGATTTTCCTAACTTCGATGCCCATGCCTGGCAGGCGAAAGGCAATAATGTGAAAGGCATGCAGTGGGCACCAGACGTCATCTACAACAAGACCATGAAGAAATGGTGTATGTATATGAGTCTGAATGGCGACAACTGGTGCTCTACCATCGTGTGTTTTATATCCGACGACCTCGAGGGACCTTGGATTTATCAGGGACCAGTGGTATGCTCAGGCTTTTCGGGAAGATATGCCCACAATGGTTTCGCAGCCTCAGGTGACTGGAAGAATACCGACTTGGCGATTGCTACAGGTTGCACATCCCTGCCTCAGCGATACAACACGGACGAATGGAGTCCTTATGGTCCCAACTGTATCGACCCATGCGTGTTCTATGATGACGATGGCAATCTCTGGATGAGCTATGGCTCATGGTTTGCAGGCATCTTCATGATTAAACTTGACAAGGAGAATGGTCTTCGTGACTATACTTATACCTACCCATACCAGGTGAAGGGAGTAACAACTACAGCGGGAGCGGCAGATGCAAATGCTACCAGCGACCCCTATTTCGGCAAGAAGATAGCTGGTGGCTGGGGTGTTTCGGGCGAGGCTAGCTATATCCAGAAGGTGGGCAAGTATTATTATCTCTTTATGAGCTATGGTGGTTTGACGGCTGCCGGTGGCTATCAGATTCGTGTTTTCCGCTCTGAGAAACCTGACGGACCTTATAAGGACTGTCTTACTTCAACGGGCATTGATGCCATGTATGGCAAGTATATCCTCAACTTCGGTGGCGATGCCAAGCGCGACGAGGGTGTGAAACTCTTCGGCAACTACCAGTGGGAAACCATGCCTAATGCTGAACTGGCTCAGGGACATAATTCAGCCATCGTAGACCATAAGGGACGAGCACTCATCTTTTACCATACCCGCTTCTTGAACAGAAGTGAGGAGCATGAGGTTCGTGTACATCAGCTCTTCGTAAACCAGGATGGCTGGTTGGTTGCTGCTCCTTACGAGTTTAGCGGCGAGACTTATACCGATAATGATATTGCTACCCGACAGCTCTATGATGCAACAGAGGTAGCGGGCGATTATCAGATGATAGCTCATCCTTACCGTCAGAATACGGCAGCAATGGATTATGAGAAGCCTGTTACCATCCATCTCAATGCAGATGGTTCTATCTCAGGCGAGTATACCGGAAAATGGGAACTGGTGAGCGGTACAAGCTACATCAATCTTACCTTGAAGGGTGTTGCTACAGCCAATGCAGAGGTGAAGTTCAAGGGTGTGCTTACCGAGCAGACCATCGATTATACCAATATCGAAGCGCTCTGCTTTACAGCCCTCAGTTCTTCTGATGGTTTGGCTACATCAGGTGGTGCCAGCTTGCAGACTCGCGGTTTGAGTATCTGGGGAAGCAAGGCTGATGCCAAGGCGGCTATCAAATATACATTGGATAAGACCAGCGTTCCTTTCGCAGATGGCGCAACTTTGAATTCTATGCCAAAGCTCCCTACAGAGGGGCATCTCGGTGCTACCATTTCATGGAAGTCAAGCAATCCTTCTATTCTGACCGATGAGGGCGTAGTAAAAGGCAAGGGTAAGGTTGTAATGAGTCTGGTCATCTCTAAGGATGGTTATGAATATACTAAGGATTATACCCTGAACATCGATGCTGAGGCAGAGGAAACGGTTCCGGTTTACTATCCTGTTTCTGCACAGAAGAATACAACGAATGCCTATGCTACCAACCTGAGCCAGGATTATACCGTGAAGGCTGGCAATAAGGCACAGTTCAAGTTCTATAACTATACTGTAGGTACAGATAATTTCAAGAGTTGGGTATTGGGCGTTTCTAACGTAGCTCATGGTGCTTCCGGCTATAAGGAGTATGTGATGTTGCGTAATGATAACTGGGAGAACATTACCTGGAACAACACCGGATGTACCAGCGATTTCAACTGGGATACATTTGCGAAGGATATGAATGGCTCATTGGTAGATATGATCGTGGAATATGCAGCTACAGGCGCATTCAAGATGACTGCTGTGATTACCACAACGGATAATAAGGTGTATCATTATTCATATACAAAGACTATTACAGATAAGCCGTCTGAGATTAACGTGTTCTTTACAGGTGAGAACTCTTACATCGACGGCTCAAGCCTTTCTACAGGCATCTCGAACCCTATCATCATCCAGAAGAAGAATGATGGCAAGTGGTTTAATCTCTCCGGTCAGCAGGTAGACAAGAGCTACAAGGGTGTAGTGATTGTGAACGGAAAGAAATTTGTGAACAAGTAATTCTCTTATATATTTAATAAGGTGTAATTATATGAAGATTTCTAAAATACTATTGGGAGCAGCAATGATCATTGCTGCTCCTGTTGTAAAAGGTGGTTGCCAGATGATGGCACAGAATGCTCCGCAGAAACCGATTGTGGTAGATACTCCTTTTGTCCATGACCCCGTAATGGCGTATGAGAATGGCAAGTACTATCTCTACTGCACAGGTCATG
>OFMP01001109.1_pt1 | contig 14986 bp, 16 predicted proteins | sample 1541841 | NCBI WGS metagenome assembly OFMP01 (sample SAMN04209226, study PRJEB22552) | human gut metagenome | biome: gut; material: feces | host: Homo sapiens | place: USA: Oklahoma
GCTGAAATCTTATGATTTCAGCGGGTTTCCTGGTCCGAGTGACTGGTTTCGAACCAGCGGCCTCGTGGTCCCAAACCACGCGCTCTACCATCTGAGCTACACCCGGTTATGAAATTGAAGTCTTAAGCTGTCTGTAGTCAGCCATGTGGTCAAAGGCGGATTTTCGGGCGATTCCGGAAATTGCAGAAAACCCGCAAACGCCTGTGTGTCAAGGGGTTCGGGCATTTTGACTCCGGCAGGTCGGATGAACGCTGCCACGCTCCCAAACCACGCGCTCTACCATCTGAGCTACACCCGGAAATATGATCTTTGAAAGCTCAATTATTATAACGGATTTCTGGGAAAATTGCAAGGGAAAAGATGGGGAAGGGAAGAGGTTGTTTTTTTCATAAATTTGTGGTATGCTTTAAAATAGAAAAACAAGCGAGGAACACGCGATGAGAATGAGAAGACGCAACAACTTAGCCCCGCGCATGGCCGCGTGCGAGCCGGTCTGGATCCATGAGCCAGAGACGCTGCGGGGAAACTGGCGGAGCCTGATGCCGGGCTGCCGGGAGCTTCGGGTGGAGGTCGGCTGCGGAAAAGGGAAGTTCACGGTCGAGACGGCCGCAGCAGAGCCCGACGTTCTGCTGATTGCCATCGAAAAAGTGCCGGACGCGCTGGTGCTGGCAATGGAGAGCGCGATGAAGATGGGCCTTAAAAACGTCTTTTTCGTGTCGCTGGACGCAGACCGCATTGACGAATTTTTCGCGGACGACGAAATTGATCTCCTGTATATCAACTTCTGCGACCCGTGGCCGCGGAAAAAGAACGCCAAGCGGCGGCTGACATATCATACGTTTCTGGAAAAATACAAGAAGGTGCTGAAGCTCGGCGGACAGATCCATTTCAAGACCGATAACGCCAAGCTCTTCGAGTGGAGCCTGCCAGAAATGGAAAGCTGCTATCTGGAACTGCGAAACGTAACACGCGATCTGCACGCGAACGGCCCGGTCGGAATCATGACGGGCTATGAGGAAAAATTCTACGCGCTTGGGACGCCCATCAATCGCGTGGAGGCCGTGGTCGTGACGAAGACACCGCGCCCGGCTGACGTGAAGGATGAGGGCGAGGACAATGACACGCCCACGGACGATGGAAAGGAGCAAGAATCATGAGAAAGCTTTTTTGCAAGAACGACGCTGCCGATTTTGAGGATCTGCCCGCGTTCAACGAGGAAAAGGTCAGCCTGACGATGATCGTTGCAGGAGTCTGCGCGGCGGTTGTCGCGGTCGCGGCCATCACGGCGACGATTGTCTGCCTGCTCCGCAGAAACAAGGACTAAAATTTTTAATCAAATACCCCAGACCCGGAGAAGTGTATTTCGTCGGGTCTGGGGTTTTGCTGCTTTTTGAAGACGGCATTACTCGGCCCAGCCGTCGACGCGCTTGCCGCAGAAGGGGCAGTAGGGGGCCTTGTGTGTCCATGGCCGCAGCTGATGGCCGCAGTGCGGGCACTTGTTATACAGAAAATGCGGAATCAGCCCAGAGAACGTGACGATTATGCCGACCCATAACAGGGTTTCACCAAAGAGATATGATGAAAACATGATAAGCACGCCAAGCATGAGCAGGATATCCCGAAGCCGCTGCGCCTGTTCCGGTTTCATAAAAAGCCTCCTTTTCAAGATGGTCTGTTCTGTTCGCACTTCCATTTTACAGGAAACCTCAAAAAATAGCAAGCCCGGAGAGCAGGAATGCTTTCCGGGGTTGCTGTTTGTTATTCGAGTTCGAACGCGCCGGTGTAGAGCTGGTAATATGTGCCCTTCTTGGCAATCAGATCGTCGTGCGTGCCGCGCTCGATGATGCGGCCATGATCGAGAACCATGATCGCGTCCGAGTTCTGGACCGTGGAGAGCCGGTGCGCGATGACGAAGACCGTGCGGCCTTTCATGAGCGCGTCCATGCCGCGCTGGACGAGCGCTTCGGTTCTGGTGTCGATCGAGGACGTCGCTTCGTCGAGAATCATGACCGGGGGATCGGCGACGGCGGCGCGGGCAATGGAAAGAAGCTGCCGCTGGCCCTGCGAGAGGTTCGCGCCGTTTGCGTTCAGCATCGTGTTGTAGCCCTCGGGCAGACGGGTGATGAAGTCGTGTGCGTTTGCAAGCTTCGCCGCCGCGATGCATTCCTCATCGGTTGCGTCCAACTTACCGTAGCGGATGTTCTCCATAACGGTTCCTGTGAAGAGGTTCACATCTTGAAGCACAATACCGAGCGAGTGCCGGAGGTCCGCCTTTTTGATGTGGTTGATGTTGATGCCGTCATATCGAATCTTGCCGTCGGCGATGTCATAAAACCTGTTAATGAGGTTTGTGATCGTAGTTTTGCCTGCGCCGGTCGCGCCGACGAAGGCGAGCTTCTGACCGGGCTCGGCGTAAAGGGACACGTTATGAAGCACCGTCTTATCCGGCACGTAGCCAAAGTCTACGTCGAAGAAGCGAACGTCGCCCTGAAGCAGACGGTATTCCATCGTGCCGTCATCCTTCCGGCGCTGCCAGGCCCATTTGCCCGTGCGCTCGGCGCAGGGGACAATTGTTCCGTTTTCCTCGCGGCAGCGCGTAAGCGTGACGGTTCCTTCGTCACTCTCGGGCTGCTGATCGAGAAGCTCAAAGATACGTCCCGCGCCCGCAACGGCCATTGCGACGGCGTTCATCTGCTGGGAGACCTGAGAGACATTCGCCGTGAACTGCTTGCACATGCCGAGGTACGACGCGACAACGGAAATCGAAAGGGGCGCAACGAGCGTTCCGTACAGGACAAGGTTCTGAATGGAGACGTTCGGAACCGAGCTTCCGAGCGTCACAAGAAGGCCGCCCGCGAACGCGGTGAGCACGTACAGAAGATTACCGATGTTGTTCATGATCGGCATGAAGATATTTGCAAAGCGGTTTGCCTCGCGTGTGTCGGCGAAGAGCTGGTCGTTGAGCTTGTCAAAATCAGCTTCCGCGGCCTGCTCATGGCAGAAGACCTTGACGACTTTCTGGCCGTTCATCATTTCCTCGATGAAGCCCTCGGCCTTGCCGAGAGAGTTCTGCTGGCGAACGAAGTATTTGGCGGATTTACCGCCGATGTTCTTGGTCGCAAGCGTCATGCAGATGATGCCGAGAATCACAACGACCATCAGCGGCATGCTGAAATAGAGCATCATGCACACAACGCCGATGACGGTAAGTCCCGAGGCGATGAGGTTCGGAAGGCTCTGGGAAATGACCTGCCGCAGAGAATCGGTGTCGTTTGTGAAGCGGGACATGATGTCGCCGCGCGGCGTGCGGTCAAAGTAGGAGATCGGAAGGCGCTGCATGGTCGAGAACATACGCTCACGGGTCTTGTGCAGAAAGCCCTGCGTGACATGCGCCATGAGCTGGGTGTAGACGGTCGTGAGGATGATGTTCACGACATAAAGTGTAGTCATGGTGACAAGAGCGCTTAAAAGCTTCGGCAAAATTGCGTCCCAGCCGGAGCCAAGACCCTCTTCAATATAGCTTGTGATCGTCTCAATATACGCTGCCGGCGCAACATTGATGAGCGCGGTCAGGACGATGCAGATGAGAACCACGGTCAAATGTACCGGGTAGTCATGGAAGACCTGCTTCATAAGCCTGCCGAGCACCTTGAAATCCATCTTGCCGCGGCCTGCGCCGACGGGCGCTTTTCCGTGAGGACCTCTGTTAGCCATTGTCTTCACCTCCTGCCTTGTTCTGCGAGTCATAGACCTCGCGGTAGATATCGCTGGATTTTAACAGCTCCTCGTGCGTGCCGCAGGCGTCGATGCGGCCGTTTTCCATGACGAGGATCAGGTCCGCGTCCTGCACGGAGGAAATACGCTGGGCGATGATGAACTTCGTGGTGTCCGGGATTTCCTCGCGCATCGCCTGCCGGATGAGCGCGTCTGTCTTTGTGTCGACGGCGGAGGTCGAGTCGTCCATGATCAGGATCTTCGGCTTTTTCAGCAGTGCCCGCGCGATGCACAGCCGCTGCTTCTGGCCGCCGGAGACGTTCGTGCCGCCCTGTTCGATATAGGTGTCATATTTGTCGGGGAAGGTCTGGATGAACTCATCCGCTTGCGCAAGCTTGCAGACGCGAACCAAGTCTTCATCCGTCGCGTTCTCATCGCCCCAACGGAGGTTATCTTTGATCGTGCCGGAGAAGAGGACGTTCTTCTGCAGGACCACGGAAACCTGATTGCGAAGCGCTTCCAGATCGTAGTCGCGCACGTCGATCCCGCCGACGCGGACCGTGCCCTGTGTCGCGTCATAGAGGCGCGAGATCAGCTGAATGAGGCTCGTCTTCGAAGAGCCGGTGCCGCCGATGATGCCGACGGTCTGGCCGGGGTGAATATGCAGGTCGATGTTCTCGAGCGCCATGCGGTCGGCCTTTGCGGAGTATTTGAAGCTGACATTGTCAAAATCCACGCTGCCGTTCGGAACGTCATAGATGGGATTTGCCGGGTTATGAAGATCGCTTTCCTCGTCGAGCACCTCGCAGATACGCTTGGCGGAGGCCGAGGCCATTGTGATCATGACGAAGACCATCGAGAGCATCATAAGACCCATCAGGCTCTGCATGGAGTAGGTGATCATGCTCGCGAGCGAGCCGACATTGAGATACGTGCCGCCGGACTGGACGATGAGCTTTGCTGCGAAATAGCTGATGAGAATCCGGCAGACGGAGATGCAGAACTGCATGAGGGGATTGTTGAGGGCAAGGATTTTTTCTGCCTTCAGGAAGTCCTTACGCACGTCGTCCGATTCCGCGGTAAATTTCTGCGTTTCATAGTCCTCGCGGACGAAGCTCTTGACCACGCGCATGGCCTGCACGTTCTCCTGCACGGAGTTATTGAGCCGGTCGTACTTTTTAAACACAGCCTTGAAAAGCGGCATCGCGGTCTTTGCCATCAGGTACAGGCAGAAGCCGAGCACGGGGATAATGCCCGCGAAGATGAAGGCCAATTGCTTGCCGACGCGGATGGACATGATGCTCGCGAAAATCAGCATCATCGGCGCGCGCACCGCCATGCGGGTCATCATCATGAACGCCTGCTGGACGTTTGCAACGTCGGTGGTCAGACGCGTGACGAGAGAGGACGTAGAGAACCGGTCGATATTCGAGAACGAGAAGTCCTGCACCCTATAATAGAGGTCTTTGCGCAGATTTCTCGCGAAGCCTGCCGAGGACGACGCGCAGAACCAGCCCGAGGCTGCGCCGCAGGCAAGAGACAGCATTGCGACCAGAAACAGCTTGAGGCCATAGCCGAGGATGACGTCCATTGAGCAGCCGGCCTGAATGTTATTGATGAGGTCGGCGGTAAGCAGCGGAATGATGCACTCGCACGAGACCTCGCCAACCATGAACAGCGGCGTGAGGATCGTGTCGCGCTTATACTGCCGGATACAACCGGCAAGACGTTTGATCATGGCCGTTTTTCCTCCTTCATACAATCAAAGTCCATGGACACATCGAGATTCTGCGCGGACGTGTCCAGAAGCCGCACCAGCGTATCGATTTCGGGTTCGCTCATCCCAGCGGTCATCCGCGCCTCGATCGACTGAATGTGTTCCCAGATTTGTTTCTGGCAGTCTTCTGCCTTTTCGGTCAGGAGCACGCGCTTATAGCGCCGGTCGTCGGGGTCCGGCTCGCAGGTGAGAAAGCCCTTGCACTCGAGCCGCTGCAAAAGACCCGAGACGGTGGGGTGGGTGAGATTGAAGCGCTTTTCGATATCCTTGGGGTAGACGACCTCATCCTTACGCTCGGAGAGGTAGCGGAGAATAAACGACTGCTGGCCGGTCAGATCGAGATCCGTCAGCTTGCGGTCGATGGCCTGCCGGATGGCCTGCGATAACACGCGGACGCGGTTGCCTAAATGACGGGGGGCGTTCATGGGACAAAACCTCCAAAAAAGTAGCATGCTACGTATATTAGGTAGCATGCTACATTTTATCAGGTTTTCAGAAAAACGCAAGCGGAAAACTATACAAATGATACAGGACGGGTTTGAAAATTTTGTGCGGATTGCGCAAAATCAGCCGAGCAGCGAGAGGAGCGTCTTCCACGAAACGGTCTTCCGGTCGAAGACACGCAGAAGCAGGCAAAGGTTCTCGTCCGAATGCTCGACCTCCTTGCTGTAAAGAGAGGCAAGCGTGGAGAGTGTTTGCAGATCCCGCACGTCCTGACAGGAGAACAGCGCCGCAATGCAGAGCACGTGGAACAGGCAGCTTTCTGTCTGCGAAAGCACCCGTCTATCGACGCTGGCCTTGAGGAAATAACGCCAGAGGAAGTACACCGTCAGATGCTCCCACTGCGCATCAAAAGCCGGGTCAAACACATGCTGCGGGCGCTGCATTGACTGCGAGTCCAGCATCCGGGGAAACTCCTGTGTCAGATGCTCCATATTGTTGAGGAGCATCCAACAGGGGAAGAAAGCGGAGGGCTTCGATTGCATGCGCTTCGCGCGGGCAAGATCACGGCGGACTGCTTGATTGTCGGAAAAGCGCGCCAGAAGTCCGTCCAGTCTTCCGTAGGCTTCCGCGTCAATCAGCCTTTGCAGGCGCACCGCAAAGAGCAGCAGAAGAGATAACCGGTCCGGAATGGAGTGCGTGCGGTTCTGCGCAATCGAAATGGCAGCATCTCTTGCGCGGTGCAGGGCAAAATAGCGGTCGGGGTCTAAATCGTTGCAGCCGGAGACAGGGGCGCCGTCCTCCCGGCAGACGAACGAGATGGGCGAGTTCTGCGCGAAAAGAAGGTCGATGGCCGCGGGGCAGGAGATGCTCAGCGTGAGCTCCTTCGCAGCGCCATATTCCTCATAAAAGCGCGGATGCGCGCGGCAGGTGTCGCAGAGGGCTTCTTCTCCGAGCGTAAGCTGTACGCTGCAAAGACCGTCGGAGGACAACAGGGGACAGTGTCCATCCGTCAGGCGGAACATCGTGTCTCCTTCTGCGTCCGTGGTCAGAGCATTGCGCACTTCATCGCCGAACACGCCGGGGAGCGCCCGATAGCGCGCGAGCGTCTTTTCATCCAATATAATCTCCCAGTCCTTGCAGCAGGTGTCCGGGCACGCGCCCGCCAGACAATGGAACTGCGCGGCAAAGCATGGCTCATACAGCTTCATAGAGGTCGCCTCATTTCTGATACCGTGGACAAGCGCCACTTTTCTCCAAAAGATGATACCACGATTCATGCAATTTCGTCAATTGCCAAGGTTACATAATTATGATATACTAATCCGGCACACGTAGAATACCGGAACCTTCCGATCACAATAGATCCTACAAGAGGTATATAATGAAACAGCTCAAACGTTCCTACACACGCAGCGCGCGGCTTTTGTTTGCGGCTTTGCTGCTTTTGATGATAGCCGGCTCCGTCTATGATTTCCAGATTTCAAGCTTTCTTTATCCCGGCAAGGAGAGCAGCTTCGGGCAGTTCTTTGCGGCCTTCGGCGAGCTTCCGGCGTTTCTGGCGCTCATCTGCGCGGGTGTGCTGCTGTTTTACCATCGTGGATGCCTTCGCAGGGACTGGAACGTGCTGTTTCTGATCGGCGCGTTCGGACTGGTGCTCGGCGGGATTTTTCTTGCGGTCCATGAGGCGACCGACAATGTGCCTGCCATGCCGTCGTGGGTGCCGCTGCTGGTAACGGTGTTCTTCGCGGCCATCTGCTCGGCAGCACTTCTTCTTGTGACGAACGGCGCGCCGGGGAAAACGGTCATCCGCTTTGTACTGACGCTCATCTTTGTGTGCGTCGGGACGATGCTGCTCATCAATATTATCAAGGTACCCTGGGGCAGAGCCAGAATGCGGCTCATCGCCTCGACGGGGAACGCAAGCTATTTTACGCCGTGGTGGAAGGCGGGCAGCGCGCTCAAGAACCGGCTGGTTGCTGAGGGGGTTTCTTCCGACGAGTTCCGCTCCTTCCCGTCCGGCCATACGGCCTGCGCCGCCTGCGCAATGCTCGTTGCGCTGCTGCCGACGGTCTCGAAGCTCTTTAAGGGCAAGGAGAAGCGACTGGGGCTGCTCGGCTGCCTTTGGACGGCGGTCGTCGCGTTTTCCCGGCTTCGCATGGGCGCACACTTCCTGACCGACGTGACCATGGCGTGGCTCGTCACGCTGGGGCTCACAGTGCTTGGCGTGTACCTGTTCTATTTCAACAAGAAGTTCTTCCAATTCGTCTGGAACCTCATCTCCGAGCGCGAGGAGCAGAGCTACGAACAGGAGTAGCGTTTGCAGTGAAGAGGCGGTGCATTGCGTAGGGGTCGATGCATACATCGACCCGGCAAACCGCACCGTTTTTACGGGGATTTGCGGCGAAGACGATATTTCTCCCGGGGCGATGCCCACATCGCCCTTACGCATCTTCAGTAACGTCCCACGATGGATAGAAAAACCGGGGCAGAGCGATCTGTCTCGGTTTTTGCGTTTGCTGTGTTTGACTACGGGGGGAGAAATAGCATTGGCTTGGGCTTCGTGTTTTCGGGGACACTTGTCTTTGTTTGGAGGATGAGAAATTCTGGGAACGGGCGTTAAAATGGAGAAATGTGGTTGCATAGCTGGAAAAACAATGGTATCATTTTAGCGTGAAACCATAAAACAAAGGAGGCCCGCTATGTTTGAACACATTGGAAAAAAGTCAAGTTTTTCTCGCAGGCACTGTTCTGGCTCGGCGCGGCGGCGTCCGTCCTTCTGGGGCTGGTCGTCGCCCATGTGACCGGCACACTCTGGATGTTTCTGCTGATCGCCCTTGCCGGATGCGTCGGCTCGTATCTGTCCGTCGCCGTTTTGTACATGCTTGCCCAGATTGCCGACAACAGCGATACCATCGCCGAAAACAGCAAAAAGCAGCTGCTTGCGCTGAGCCGTCTCGAGACGCTTCTTCAGAAGACCGACGCGTCGGATTCCACGTCCGATCCGGCACCGGAGACCCACTGACCTGAGGAAGCTTCAAAATAATGCGTAAAAATCCAGACGCCCGCAAGATACGGACATCTGGATTTTTTATGCGTCAGCTGCGCCCGAAGCGCACGACGTAGCTTCCGAGTACCTGCTCGCACGGAATTTCCGCCGCGTTCTGCGCCGTCAGCATCTTTTTGGGGTAGCGGGTTTTGGAATCGGACGCGATGGCAGGAAGCGTCTTTCCGATGCTCACGCCGTGCGCGTCGTTTTCCGTAAAGCGCCACCGGAACGAGCTGTCGCAGAACTCCTTGCAGGCCGAAATTTCCTCCGGAAGGCGCAGCGTCTCGCGCTCTCCCGGAAAGAAGCAGCCTGCGTTGTCCTTCTCGGCCGGGTATGAGCCCTCCGGCTCACGGGGGGCCCGCAAAGCCGGAGAGCTCATTTGGAAAGGCTGCATTCAGCAGGGCAGCGCCGCTTTGTGCCTCGATTGCAGCTGCCCGGCAAGGTGCGCAATGCAGTCGGCATTGGTGGGCATGCGTCCGCAAGCCGGGGAGGCACTGCCGCAGCTTGGAAGCAGCTCCGCATCGCCGCCCCACGCGATGGCGATGGCGTGGCCAATGGCGCGCTCGACGCGGGAAGCCGTGGTGAGAGAGGCCTTCGCCACACGCGCGTATATGTCTTCCAGCCCAGCGCCCGCCAGATCGCCTGCCGCAAGCAAAGCCGCCTCGCGCAGATACCGGCAGCCCTTGAGGACTCCCGGAACGCCGAGTTCGCGCAGCACACCGTCTATCAGAGCCTCCGCATCCGAGGACAGATGAGACATTTCCTGCACCGCGGCAAGCATCTTGCGCACGCAGGCGGCGACCGCCTGCAATTTACAGGGCTTTCGGATCATATAGCGCACACCGAGCGTCTCCAGCTTCTGCGCGTCCTGCTCCGTCAGCGCGCCGGTGAGCGCCAGGGTCATCGGCGGCCGGGGCAGCGCGTTTGCCGCCGTCAGGACAGATACGCCGTCGCGCTCCGGCAGCAGAAGGCCCAGAATCAGGATATCCGGCTGCGTGCGGTGGAGCAGCTCCACGGCGCGTTGGGCATCGTTTGCCGAACCGGCAATGACAAACGCCGGGTCCCGCTCCAGCACATGGCGCAGCTGCTCCAGAAAGACCGCACTTTCATCTGCAAGAAGAATTTTGATTTGAGAGTTCACGAGGGACAGTCTCCTTTCAATCGTGGAGTTGTCCGGCCAGACACGAAATTACACTCGAGATATGTATAATTTAACATATTACGAGCAAATATTCAATCAAATTCGTTCGATGAATTTCCACATTTTGTAGACATACTTCGACATGTTCCGACGCGGTACAACCGGATTCTTCCCGATTCTCCGCATCTGGAAAAAACAGAAAGCCAGCAGAAAAGAAAACACGGGCGATCCTGGCACCGCAAAACACGAAGGCCGCCGGCATCTTCTCCGGCGGCCTTCGTGTATCTATGCAGCAAATCAGATGAGAAATTGCAGTGCGAGGACGGTTCCGCAGCAAAGAAGCGAAACCGGCAGAAGTCCCAGCCCCAGCCATGCGCTCACAATGCCGACCAGCATCGCGAAGGCTCCGGCAATGGGGGAGTCGGTGACCTCTAAAATGGCGGGGAAGGTCATGACGGCGAGCGTCACATAGGGGACGTAGTATAAAAACGAGCGCAGGAACGTGCTTTTGATGGGCTTTCGGATGAGCGTCAGGGGGAGCACGCGGATGGCGTAGGTCGTGAGGGCCATGACGGCGATGTAGAGATATGTGTTCATGCCGCGTGCGCCTCCTCGCCGGAAGCGGTCTTGGTATCAACCTCCGGGTTTTCGCGCGGGAACAAAATGGCCGCGGCGGCGGAAATGAAAATCGTCAGAAGCAGGATACGCATGCCGCCGCTGAGCATCGGAAGAAGCCTGGCCGCAAGTCCGCTTAACACGAAGCTCACGCCGATGCACCCGAGCACGACGCGGTTCTTCTTGCCCTCGGGCATGATGATGGCGAGGAACATCCCATAGAGCATGACCGAAAAGCCGTTCATCGCCCAGACGGGAAGAACGTTTCCCGCCAGCGCGCCAAAGAGCGTCCCGAGGCTCCAGCCCGGAATGGCGGCGCACATGGCCCCGATAAAGTACCAGACGTTGAGTAAACCCTCCTGCGCGATTGCGATGCCGAAGACCTCATCCGTCACATCGAAGCCGATGAGCATCCGAACGCCGAGCGGCGTATCCGGGGAGAGCTTCTGGCTGAGCGCGCAGCTCATAAGCATGTATCGGGCGTTGATGATGAGCGTCATAAGGACCATCATCCACACACCGGCGTTTTCCGTGATGACCGTGATGCCGCCGTATTCTCCGGCGGAGGCGTTATTGAGAAGGCTCATAAGGAAGCCCTGCAAGGCCGTGATTCCGGCGGCGTGGCAGGAAATGCCGATGCCGAAGCTGACGGCGAGATAGCCGAGCGCGATGGGAAGGCCGTCTCGCAGGCCCTCCAGAAACTTTTTCCGATTCATTTTCATCCCTCTTTTTCCAAGTGCGAGGTTATTATAGCGCATCCCTTGACATTAGAAAAGCGAATGTTTATGATAAAATCATAAGGAAAAGAGATGATAGCTATGATGTCAAAATATCGGGTGTTCTGTACGGTCGTGGAGCTCGGAAGCTTCACAGCGGCAGCAGAGCGCCTCAATTACTCGCAGAGCGCCGTGAGCCAGACGATTAAAACGCTCGAGCAGGAGCTTGGAACGACGCTGCTGAGCCGCCAAACGCACCGCTTGCAGCTGACGCGTGACGGCGAAAGCTACCTTCCGTACCTGCAGGAAATTGCCGCGGCGGAGGGAAGACTCGAGCGCAGAAAAGCCGAGCTCTCCCAACTGCAAACCAGCGAGCTGCGCCTTGGGACGTTTACGAGTGTCAGCAGAACCTATCTTCCGCCGCGCATTCAGGCGTTTTCCGCGCGCTATCCCGGCGTATGCTTTTCCATGCGGCAGGGGGAGTATGACGAGATCGCGCAGTGGCTCTCCGACGGGCGCATCGATCTTGGCTTTACAAACATGGACGCGTACCCGCCGCAGGAGGGACAGCTTTTGTTCGAGGACCGGATGATCGCTGTGCTGCCGAAATCGCACCCGCTTGCCAAACGGGCGGAAATCAGTCTGAAAGACCTGGCAGGGGAGCCGTTTCTGATGCTGGACGAGGGAAAGTTCAGCGTTGTGCGGCGCGCATTCGAAAAAGAGGGCCTGACGCCGGATGTGCGGTATTTCGTGTATGACGATTATACGATTTTGTCCATGGTGCAGCTGGGGCTCGGGAACTCCATGCTCTATGAACGCGTTGCGCGCGGATTCGAGCACCAAACGGCGCTGGTGCCGCTCAAAAATGCGCCGAAGCGGCCGGTTGCGTTGACATGGAAGAGTTGGGAGACGCTCAGCTATGCGGCGAAAAATTTCGCGAACTTTCTGTTAAGCGGAAAATAGACAAGACAAAAAATCCTGTGCGTTTGGAAAACGAACAGGAATTGACTTCCGGCTGCGCGCGGACTATAATCCGGGTATAAGGACTTCGGAAGGAGCATACATATGGCGGTAAAGATTGAGAAAAGAAGCTTTGGAAAGACGGCGCGGGGCGAGAATGTCACGCTCTTTAAAATCGAAACGCCGGAGCTGACGGCGTGCGTGCTGGATTACGGGGCGACGGTGCAGGCGCTGCTGGTAAAGGATAAGAACGGAAAGTTGGTCGATGTTGTCCTCGGACACGACACGATCGAGGGCTATGAGACCCACGACGGCTATCTCGGCGCGTGTGTCGGACGGGTCGCGAACCGCATCGGCGGCGCGGAGTTTACCTTAAACGGCAAAATGTATCCGCTTGCGAAAAACGACGGACAGAACCACCTGCATGGCGGCCTGCGCGGGTTTGACAAGTACGTCTGGGACGCGGAAGTTTTGGAGGACGGCGTGAAATTTTCGCGCGTTTCGCCCGATATGGAAGAGGGTTACCCCGGAACGCTTGCGGTCAGCGTGACCTACCGCGTGAAAAGCGGCGCTTTCACGATGACATATGACGCAAAAAGCGACCGGGACACGCTCTGCAACCTCACGAACCACAGCTATTTTAATCTGAACGGCGGCGGTTCGGCTCTTTCGCATGTGTTACAAATCAACGCAGATCATTTTTTGGAGAATAGCACGCAGTGCATGCCGACGGGTAAAATTCTGTCTGTAGACGGAACGCCTTTTGACTTCCGCGCGGGAAAGCCTGTTGGACGGGATATCGGCGCGAACGATCAGCAGCTTCAAAACTGCGGGGGGTACGATCACAATTTCTGCCTTCCGGATACGGGAGAGCTGTATGAAGCGGCCGTTCTGGCGAGCCCGGAGCGCGGTATTACGATGAAAGCGTTTACCACCATGCCCGGCGTCCAGCTCTATACGGCCAACTTCCTTGGCCCCTGGGCAGGAAAGGGCGGAACAATGTATGACCGGCGCGGCGCGGTTTGCTTGGAAACACAGTTCTATCCGAACGCGATGCGCTGTGAGGGCTTCCGCAAGCCCATCTTGAAAGCAGGGGAAGCGTACCATCAGGTGACGGTTTACGCGTTCTCAGCCAAATAAAAGCATAGAAAAATCGGAAGCCAACCGAATGGCTTCCGATTTTTGCGTCTTCAGAGTTTAGATAACACCATTTCTTTTTTCGGGATGCTCGGAATACCGCCGGAGCGCTCGGTAGAAAGGCTCGCGGCCATGAGTGCGTAGGTTCCGATATAGGAAAGGTCGTCCCGCGTGAGCGCGTCCGGGGCTTTCTCCAGATCCAGAAAGCGGGCCACCGCGCTGCCGCCAAAGATATCGCCCGCGCCGGTTGTGTCCACGGGATGGACCTTTGGGGCGGGCGCGCGGAAGCATGCGTTCTTTGTCCGCAGCAAGCAGCCCTCCGCGCCGAGCGTCACCATCGCGAGCTTCACGTCAAACTCGCGCAGAAGCTTTTCTGCGCCCTCCTCCGGGGAACAAGCCCAGAGAAACGAAACCTCGTTGTCGCTGATTTTGACTACGTCCGCCTGCTGAAGGCTCCAGAGCATCTGCTCTCTTGCTTCCTCCTTGGAGCGCCAGAGCGGCACGCGCAGATTGGGGTCGCAGGAGATGAGCTTGCCGGTTTGCTTTGCATAGGAGGCGGCCTTCCGAGTTGCCGTGCGGGCGGGCTCGTCTGTGAGGCTGAGGGTTCCGAAGTGGAACACGCGCGCCTCGTCAATGAGGCTTTGATCGACCTCCTCCCAGCAGAGCTGCGTGTCCGCGCCAGGCTTTCGCGCGAAGGAAAACGAGCGATCGCCAGCGTCGTTAAACGTTACAAACGCGAGCGTCGTAAAATAATCCGGGTCGGCGAGCACACCCCTTGTGTCAATTCCGGCTCTTTGCAGCGTCCTAAGAAGCAGCTGCCCGAATGCGTCATCCCCGACCTTTCCGAGAAAAGCGGTCTTCTTGCTGTAGACATTCAGCGCCGCGAGAAAATTACCGGGTGCGCCGCCGGGGTTGGCCGCCATGGTGGGGTAGCCGTCGGGGTCTTTGGATTTTGCGGCGAAATCGATGAGCAGCTCGCCGAGCGCGACAACATCAAGCATAGATGTCCCTTCCTTTTTTGTTACTTTGCTGCTGGGTACTCGCTGCACAAAAGCCGGTACGGCGGTTCGTCCTCTTCGATCTCGGGAAATCGCCCCATGGGTGGGTTGAAGCGGTTGTCCGTATTGTCGTCGTTGCACTGGCTGACCTCCCCCAGCAGCACGTCCCCCGTACCCGGCTCCACCTCGAAATCGTGGTACAGGTACTGCTGGATGTAGATGCTTTCGCCGGGAGTCAGGCGGATCTGGGTTCCGGCGGGGACGGTGTAGGTTCTGCCGTCGGTATGGACGGTGACGTCGCTTTCGTAGTCAATGGACTCGTCGGGGTGGGAATTGTACACCCGGATCAGCACGTTTCCGCCGCCCCGGTTGATGATATCCTCGGTCTTGTACCAGTGGAAGTGGTTGGGGGAATACTGCCCCTCCTTCAGGAACAGC
>OFMP01001112.1_pt1 | contig 14940 bp, 12 predicted proteins | sample 1541841 | NCBI WGS metagenome assembly OFMP01 (sample SAMN04209226, study PRJEB22552) | human gut metagenome | biome: gut; material: feces | host: Homo sapiens | place: USA: Oklahoma
ACAGGGAATGGGTAATGCCCTCCAGCGCGTCCTGAATGGGATGGGCAAAGTCGTACATGGGATAGATGCACCACTTGTCCCCCTGACGGTGATGGTGCATATGGCGGATGCGATAGATGACCGGGTCGCGCATATTGAAGTTGCCGGAAGCGAGGTCAATCTTTGCACGGAGCGTCATTCTGCCGTCTTCAAACTCGCCGGCGCGCATGCGGGCAAACAGGTCGAGACTCTCCTCCATCGGACGGTCACGGTACGGGCTCTGCGCCGGGGTGGTGAGGTCGCCGCGCATTTCACGCATCTGGTCAGGCGTGAGCTCGCAAACATAGGCAAGGCCCTTTTTGATGAGCTCTACGGCGCCGTTGTACATATCTTCAAAATAATCGGAAGCATAGTAGAAGCGGTCTTCCCAATCATAGCCGAGCCAGTGAATATCTTCCTTGATGGCATCAACGTACTCCACGTCTTCCTTTGTGGGGTTCGTGTCGTCCATGCGCAGGTTACAGATGCCGTTAAAGCGCTCTGCGGTGCCGAAATCGACGTAGATTGCCTTGGCGTGGCCGATGTGCAGGTAGCCGTTCGGCTCCGGCGGGAAACGGGTGTGCACCTTCATGCCTTCGCAGCGGCCGCCTTCTGCGAGGTCTTCTATAATAAAATCATCGATAAAACTGCTGCTGATCTCCTCGGAGACCGCTTCGTTTTTGATCTCTTCACTCATAATTTGTCCATACCTTTCCTAATATCAGGTTTTTCCTCTTGCTTTATGCGTTCTCGATCTTTTGAAGGCCGAGCTGTAAACGGCGCAGCGCCTCCTCTTTGCCGAGCACGGCGAGAATTTCCATAGCGCCGCCGGGAGTAACGGTCTGGCCTGCCGCCGCGATGCGTACCGGCCACAGCAGAGTGCCGTTTTTCACTTCGAGGCTCTGTGCGAGGGCAATGAGTGCATCGTGGATGGTATCAACCTGCCAGTTTTCGATGGCGGACAGCGTCTCGATGGCGGCACGCAGCATGACGGGCGCGTTCTCGAGCGTTGCCTTGCTCTTTTTGTTTATGAAGAGGTCTGCGGAATATTCCGGCAGCTCTTTGAAGAAGCCGAGCAGGCTCGGGATTTCCTTAAACTTCAAAATACGCGGCTGCAAAATGGCGTCGAGCACGTCGTACGGCTTTTCTGCGTCGCCGAAAATCTCTTTGTAGTACGGCATCGCCGCGGTGCGGAACTCTTCCCCGCTCATCTTGCGGATGTATTCGCCGTTGAACCACAGGAGCTTATCGTAATCGAACACGGCGGGCGATTTGCTGATGCCGTCGATGGAGAATGCTTCTTCGAGCTCTTTCAGCGAGAAAATTTCCCGGTTATCCTTCGGGCACCAGCCGAGCAGCGCGATGTAGTTCGTGATGACCGGTGCGAGGTAGCCGTCTTCGAGGAGGCCCTGAAAGCTTGTGGAACCGTGGCGCTTCGAAAGCTTTGAGACGGAGCCGTCTTCATTTTTGCCCATGATGAGCGGCAGGTGCACATAAATCGGCTTTTCCCAGCCGAACGCGTCGTAGAGCATGTTGTACTTCGGTGTAGAGGTGAGGTACTCGCAGCCGCGCACGACGTGCGTAATGTGCATGAGGTGGTCGTCGATGACGTTGGCAAAGTTGTAGGTCGGGTAGCCGTCGGACTTTAAAAGCACCTGATCTTCGATCTCTTTGTTTTCGATCGTGATGGTGCCGTAAACGGCGTCTTCAAAGGACGTGGAGCCCTCGAGCGGCACACGCTGACGAATGACATACGGCATACCGGCGTCGAGGTTCTTCTGGATTTCCTCTGCGGGCAGGTCGCGGCAATGACGGTCGTAGCCACCGAACTCGCCGTCCTGATGAATGGACTCGAGGCGCTCTTTGGTGCAGAAGCAATAGTATGCCTTGCCCTCGCGCACAAGCTGCTCTGCGTAGGGTTTATAAATATCCTTGCGTTCGCTCTGTACATACGGGCCGTATTCGCCGCCGATGTCCGGTCCTTCGTCATGCTGCAGACCGACTTGCTGCAGTGTATTATATATAACGTCTGTTGCGCCTTCTACATAGCGCTCCTGATCTGTGTCTTCGATTCTGAGCACAAACGTGCCGTTTTGGGACTTCGCCACCAGATACTCGTACAGCGCCGTTCTGAGGTTTCCGACGTGCATGAAACCGGTGGGGCTCGGCGCAAAGCGTGTGCGAACCATTAAAACAACCTCCTTGGTTTTTCGGTGCGTTGCTATCCATGCCGCCGGCATGAAAAAATACTACACCATCATATAATGTTCTATTATATATCTGTGCGCAAAATTTTGCAATAAAAAAACGGGAAAAAGCGCCATCTTTTTCCCGTTTTCTGTTCTTAATTGCCCTTGAGGAACGCCACATACTCTTCAAGGCACATGTTAAGCTCGTTCATGCGCTGCGCGTGCTCCTTGCCGACGTAGCGGTAATGCCACGGCTCGTAATCGATGCCGGTGATGCTCTCCTTGCCTTTGGGGTAGCGCTCGACAAAACCGTATTCTGCGGCGTGCTCCTGCAGCCATGTGTAGGCTTTCGTCTCGCGGAAATCGTCTTCAACGTCGTTGAAATCGACCGCAAGGCCGGTGTGATGCTCGCTGTACCCCGGCGCCTGAATGGTAATACGCGCGTCTTCATACGCGTTTTCATAGGTCATGCCGTCTGCCATGCGGCGCTGCACGGCGCGATCCAGCACGCTTTCCTGCTCCTCCACGCTGCGATAGCCCGAGGCAACCCACAAATTGATCTCGTCGTTATACGCTGCATTGATAAGCGCCGTGAGCTCCGGGTACATTTTGGAGTTGACGGTGATGGTATCGAACAGCGTCGGGGTCATTTGGAAATCGTCCGGCAGCGGCACTTCGCTGTTCACAAGCACAAGCCGCCAATCGCCGAGCTGCTGAAAGGCAGATTCGGGAGTGGAGGTCGTTTTAGAAAGCACACTTGCTTTGGCTGAAGTGCTCTCCGCAGCGGTGCTCGGTACCGCTTCCGGCGAGGCAGCAGCTTCTATGGGCTCTGCATTTTGATGCGGCATGGCAAGCAGCGCTGTGATGATCAGCACAGCCGCAATGCACCCTGCCCCACTAAGCAAAAGCCGTGCACGCGATTTCAGTACACGTGCGGGAATCCTGTTATGCTTCTCCCGTTTTTGCGGCTGTTTTAATCTGTAATGTCCACCTTGCGGCCCTGCCATGTGCTTTGCCACGTTCATGCTCCCTTTTCTTTCGTATCTTTTATTGCAAGTATACCACATAACTGGTATACTAATCCATAGTTCCTAAATTGTTTTTTCATCTTTTTTTCATTTTGAAGGAGTGACCTTGATGAAAAGGATCTTTATGCGCGGCAACCCCGGCGATTTTGCAAATTATGTGGCGGCGCTGACGGCTTGCGGCGCGGAGCCGGTAATCTCGATGACACTTTCCGACGCAGACACTTGCGACGGCCTGCTGATCCCCGGCGGCGCCGATGTAAACCCTGTGCTCTATGGGCAGGAAAACACGGCGAGCGAAGGCATCGATGACAGCCGTGATGCAGACGAGATTGCGCTTGCAAAATGCTTTTTTGCAGCGGGCAAGCCGGTATTCGGCATTTGCAGAGGGCACCAGGTGCTGAACGTGGCATTCGGTGGCGACCTCATTCAGGATGTGCCGGACCCGCAGCACCACATGGCGACAAAAGAGACCGGCGACGCCATTCACACGGTACGCGCGCAGCATGATCTGATGCGCGAATTTTACGGCGAAGAATTCCCCGTGAACAGTGCACACCATCAGGCCGCAGGTAAGCTCGGCGCGGGACTTATCCCCCTGTGCGTCAGCGACGACGGCATCAACGAGGGCTTTATCCATGAAAACGGCAAGGTGATCGGCGTGCAGTTTCACCCGGAGCGCATCGGCTTTGCGCACCGCCGCCCCGATGCAGTGAACGGCGAAGAGCTGTTTCGCTATTTTCTGAGTCTGATTTAAAGCCGCTTTCCTCTATTTTCCGCTTCCGCATAAAATTGTGAAAAAACTGCTTGCTTTTTTCCCGGGCATCGTGTATAATAAATTCGTTATCCGGGTGTAGCGCAGTTTTGGTAGCGCGCTTGAATGGGGTTCAAGAGGCCGCAGGTTCAACTCCTGTCACTCGGACCATAACTGGACACCAATTTTGATACAACGCGTATCTTGATTGGTGTCCAGTTCCTTTATTACAGAGGTTTTGGTTTCCATGGGTCTTTACCATACGATTTCATCCTCTTTTTTCGCAGAAATCCTTTCCGGCGGAAAATATTGCAGAGGCCTTCGGTGATGAACTCCGATGTTTATTTTCACCATGTATTTGTTCTATTCAAAGATAAAGCAGGGATTTTAATGAAGCAAAACAAAAACGGATTCACATTGATGGAAATGCTAATTGTCATTGCAATCATCGCCGTATTGATTGCAGTTGCCATTCCGGTATTTGCGTCACAGCTTGAAAAAGCCAGAGAAGCGACAGATCTTGCAAATGTCCGCTCCGCTTATGCACAGGTGTCCACAGAGGCGTTGCTCGGAGATTCTGAGACTACCGTAACCGTCAACCTAAAACAGAAGCAGGCCGACTGGCAATCCGTAGATCCTGTGAATATCGGCGGTATTGTTCATTCCAAAAGCCAAGGAGACACGGAGAACTGGAAAGGCGTTGCTGCGCCAAACGGAACCTGTGTCGTATCGTATAAGGAAGATTACGGAATCATTCTCAATTGGAGCGGAAAAGCCGATCCGTCTACACCTGAATACCCGTTTAACACAAAGGTAACGGATTTCTTCCCACTTCTATACGAAACGGAATTTTGGCAAGACATGAAAAACAAGTCAAACTTTGAGTTTGACTCCAGATGTCCGGATTCGAAATATGTTCCAGCCATTACCACAGAGATTAATAAGCTGAATAAAAGTCTTTTGCAGCAGCCTAATTGCACATGGGCTTATCTTGGCGACGGAAGAGATAGACACGAAGCAGATCGGTATCTTTTCTGGACATCTCTGGACACGGATAAGGTCGGGCCCGAAAAGGAAATCCCCGTAATTATTCAAACCGGTGACGGGAAATATTATGTTTCCGAAACCACGACCGGTACGCGAAACGGCAAGGACTATGTCACCATCTCGAAATCGCTTACTACGCAAAATCAGTATAAGGAAATTCTGAACAAAGGAGAACAGTATTCTTCGTTGGAAAAGGCTTACGATGCTTACCTCAAAGCATTGGGTGATTCCAAATACGATTCCGTACGCCAGTCCCAGTCTTAAAATGCTCTATTCCGTTACAACCTCCAAATCAGCATTCTCAGCAACTTCATCAAATACAAAAAGAGACAGCCTAAAGTGATATGCCCCCATACCGGGCGTCCGGTATTGGGGTACATATCAAAGCAAACTGTCTCTTTTTTACTTGATTGATTATGTAGTTATACTGCCTGCAAGCGGTATTTTTCCGCGTAGGTGCCGTAGGCGCGGCGGAAGTCGGGGTCGTCGGCACGCATGGCGCGCAGCGTTTCGTGCAGATTAAGGCCGTGGTTTGCCGCATCCAGAACACAGCCGGCGATGTTGGAGCAGTGGTCAGCCGTTCGCTCGAGATCCGTCAGCAGGTCGGACCACACGAAGCCCGCTTCAATACTGCAATGACCCTGCTGCATGCGCAGAATATGGCGCGTGCGCATCTGCTCCTTCAGTGCAACGATGACCTGTTTCAGCGGCTCTACCTGTGCGGCGGCCGCAAGGTCTTTTTCGCTGAACGCGCGCTCTGCCGTATTCAATATCTCACTCACCGCGCCGATGAGCACCTTCAGCTCTTTTTCTGCGGCGGCGCTGAAGCCAAGTCCCTTGCTGCGCAGCTCTTCCGATGCCGCAAGCAGGTTCACGGCGTGGTCGGAGATACGCTCAAAATCGCCGATAATTTTTAATAATTCGGTGGCTTCTTCGCTTTCGGCATCGCTCAGCTGCTGGGCGCTCAGGCGCACCAGGTATGTACCAAGCTCGTCTTCGTAGCGGTCGCAGCGGCTCTCGTTTTCACGGATGGATTCCGCAAGCTCCGGCGAATAATTTTCAAAGGTCGTCAGCGCCATATGCAGCGCTTCGCCTGCACAGCGTGCCATTTCGCCCGCAACGGCACGGCAGCGGCCGAGCGCGACGGACGGTGTGATGAGCAGACGCTCTTCAAGCTCAACGGGCTGCTCTTTGCCGCCCTTATCCGGCACGATGCGGATTGCGAGCTTTTCAAGCAGGCCGCCTGCCGGCAGCAGTATCGCCGTGCACAGGATATTAAAGAGCGAGTGCGCGATCGCGATGCCGGACATGGTGGCGTTTTCGTCCAGAATAGCCGGTGCAAACACGATCTTTACGACCCAGAAGGCCGTCAGCAACACGACCACGCCGATGACGTTGAACATCAAATGGACAATTGCCGCGCGCTTTGCATTCTTCTGTGTGCCCACGGAGGAGATCAGCGCCGTAACGCAGGTGCCGATATTCTGGCCCATGATAATCGGGATAGCCGCCGCGTAGCTGACCTGCCCCGTTACGGCCAATGCCTGCAAAATGCCCACGGAAGCTGAGCTGGACTGGATGATACCTGTCAAAAGCGCGCCCGCAAGCACGCCAAGAATCGGATTTTTGAACATCAGGAACAGCGAAGCGAACGCCGGGACATCTTTAAGGCCCGAAACCGCGCCACTCATGGTTTCCATGCCAAACATCAAGGTCGCAAAGCCGAGCAGGATCATGCCGGTATCTTTCTTTTTACCGGACTTGCAGAACATATAGAAAATGATACCGATGAGCGCCAAAACTGGCGTGAAGGATGACGGCTTTAAAAGATTCACCCAAATATTGCTGCCGCTGATGCCCGCAAGGCTCAACAGCCACGCCGTGACGGTGGTGCCCACGTTCGCGCCCATGATAACGTTGATGGCTTGCCGCAGTGTCATGAGCCCGGAGTTTACGAAGCCCACTACCATGACTGTCGTCGCCGACGAACTTTGAATGATGGCTGTGATGCCAAGGCCCGTCAAAAAGCCCGCCGGTACACTGCCGGTCATTTTATCGAGCAAGCTTTGTAGCTTGCCGCCCGCGCGGCGCTCCAAGGCCTGCCCCATCAGGTTCATGCCGAACAGGAAAAGACACAGCCCGCCGATCATCGTCAGTACATTGAAAATATCCATACCCGATTTTCCCCTTTTAACATTCTTTTACACGTATAGGAGTATATCGTGTCTATGTCAAATCAACTGTGTGTTCTTTGTAAAATCCATGTAAAATCGCTTGTTAAAAAACGACACAAAGCAGGAATATCCCCCGGCGAAAAGCCGGAGGATATCTACGCTATGCGTCCTGCTGAATTTTGCTTTACACGGTGCCGGTGATAACAACCTCCGCGGTGCCGGGTGTAGTGGCCCATGTGCCGTTTTCGTTTTGCGTATACTGCGCGGCGGGAACGGTGATCTGCCCCGGAAGCGTTGCGAACACGCCGGTCGTTTCGCCATACGTGTACTGCGTACCTGCTGCCCAAGCGGTGCCGTTAAACGTGACCGCAATGTTTTTGAGGATCGGGTCAAACGTATCGGTCAGCACGATGCGCTCGGCTTCGGAAGCTTCGGTGTTGCCCGTGTTTTCGATGACGAACGTATACGTAATCTGCCCGTTCCCCGTGACGACCGCAGGACACAGCGCTTTGCTGATGGTGAGCACCGCGCGATCCTCCGTGGAGACCGTTTCCGACGCGCTGACTTCCAGATTGCCGTCCGTGACATTTGCGGTATTCGTGATGCTGCCGTCCGTGCCGAGCGGTGCATACGCTGTGACCTCTGCCTCGTAAACGAGCATGATGCTGCCGTTTGCGGGGACATTCGGGACCGTAATGACGAGCGGCGGCTCCGGCGTTGCGGTGGGCGCGGTCTGCAAGACGCCGTTTACATAATACCGAACAGAATTCGGCACATACGCGAGCGGATAGACGGTCCCGCTATTAAATTCATACGCGCCGAGGTTATCGGTGACCGTGAGATTTGTCATCGGCTGCGCACCGCTGTTTACGATAGAAATGATATACGTAATCTTATCGTTTGCGGCGTAATTTTTCACCACGGCGGTTTTGGTAACGGTCAAGGCCTCCAAAAGCTCGCCCGTGACGGTGTTGGAATTCGTTGTGCCTCCGTTATACGAAAGCGTCGCGAAATTTGTAAAAGATGCCATAAAACCCCTCCTTGTTTTCGGGGACTTGCCCCTTGTACAAGTTATGCCGAAGGGGGTTTAAATGACACTTTTGAGCTTGTGACTTTTTGCATTCTTCATGCCTTTTTAAGGAACCTCTTGATAGGGTTTCTTACGGCTAAACAGTCCACCGGACCGTTTAGCCTATCTTCCTGCTCTGTTGTGAGGCAAAAGGATTTCGAGCTCTGCGGAGGTCGTGGGCGAGCCCGGTGTGCTGCGCATGCAGCCGGAACCGGTGCGTGCGGCCTGTGAACGCGCCCATGCGCTCGACAAATTTCTTTAACTTCACATAATTTAGTTTACATAAGGTTATTGACATAATCAGATTTCGATCCATTAAAAATCTCCTTTGAAGAACCCATAAAACCGGGCTTCAAAGGAGATTTTCGTTTTGTTATTGGCCGAGCAGCGAAAGATTATAGTCCTCCATGCACGTCGCAAGGCCTTCGGCAGTCGTCTCAAATCCACCGCCGGCGTTTTTGAGCTTTGCACAATTCATCCAGAGGTTTTCGCCGCCGGACTTTTCCTGCAAATTGAGCTTCATGCCTGTTTTTTCCATAAACAGCTCCGCAAGCGCGTATATAGAGACATCTGCCTCACTGCCGAAGTTATACGCGCCGCCGGGCAAATTCACAGCCTGCAAGGTCTGCTCTGCAACCTCGCGCACATAGGTGATGCCGCGAAATTCCTCTTTGGAAAGTGCAAGCGGCTTTTGGGTGATGGCGGCGTTCAGGAACATCGTGATGAGGTTGCTGCGGTTCGGCACGCCGAACATGGGCATGTCATACATCCACGTCGCACGCAGCATGACGGCATTCGGATCGATCGTGAGAACGCGGTTTTCCATTTCCAACTTCTCTTCGGCGTAGAGATTTGCGGTCGCAACGTCGTCTTCCGTAAACGGCTTATCGCCCTTTGCGCCGCTGTACACCTGATCGGAGCTGAACAACACGAGCTTCGCACCGTTTGCGGCTTTGGCCAAATACTCCGGTATCAAAACGTTTGCGTGGTAGGATCCTTCCGGGTCTTTGGCACACGCACCGATGTCCGAGATTGCCGCGGTGTGAAGGATGGCGTCCGGCTGCACGGTATCGATGAGGCGGTCGATATCCTCTTTTTCCGCCCCGCGCAGAGACGGCGCACAAATAACGGGCGCCGCCGCACGGATGCGCGCCCCCACAAAGCCATTTGCGCCGGTCAACAGAATTTTCATGATAAACTCCTCCCCTGTTTTTAAAAACGACCCGACAAAACTGCCGGGTCGTCTGGATGCAAAATGAATTATGCGTTTTCGGTCTCTTTGTAGCGGCGTGCGCAGTCCTGCACGATGGCGTTCATCGCGTCCATTTTATTCAGCATGTCCTTTGCAAGGGCAATCTGGCAGCGCGTACGGACAAGGTTATGCTGCGGCTTTTTGACCTTAAAGTACTTATCGCCGACGATGTAGTCCGCGAGGAAGCGCGTTGCAAGCTCACAGGTAAGCGCAAAGCAGCTGAGCGCCAGCGTATCCACTTCGGTTTTCGTCAGAGACGCGGCGGTCTTTTTGAGGAAGCCCTCGGCAAATGCCCAGAAAATATTGAGGTTTACGCCGGCCTTTTCCGGATAATCGCAATCTTCTTCCACAAAATTTGCAGCGAAGCGGATGGCATCGCCGAAATCGTGGCCGACAAGACCCGGCATAACGGTATCGAGATCGATGACAACGAGCGCCTCGTGCGTCTTCTCATCGAACAGCACGTTGTTGATCTTTGTATCGTTGTGCGTAACGCGCAGCGGAAGCTCGCCTTTTTCAAAGAGGTCGGTCAGGCGGCAAGCCTCGTCCTCTACGGAAAGCAGCCAATCGAGCTCTTCGCGTACCTCTGCCACACGATTGCACGGGTCGGCCGCCATGTCTTCCTTCAGCTTCTCATAGCGCTTGCGCGTGTTGTGGAAGTCCGGGATCGTGTAGAAAAGGGAGTTCGCATCGAAATCCGCCAACATCAGTTGGAAATCGCCGAACGCCTCACCTGCACTGCGCACCACGTTCAGGTCGTCGCAGGTATCGAACGTCACAGACGGCACGTAGTTGCTGAGCCGCCAGAAGCCGTCATTATCCATCAAATAGTTGACGCCGTGCTTCGTGTGATGGAAATGCAGGCTTTTCGTATTCGGGCATTTTTCGCGGATGTGCTCCGTGACACGGTCAATGTTCTGCATCAGCTCAATCGGGTGCTGAAACGCATATGTATTGACGCGCTGTACAAGGAAAGACTTAATCTTTGCCATGCCGGTACCGTCATCGCGAATATAATTGACTTTGTAGGTGTGGTTCACGTTGCCCATTTTGATTTCTTCGTACGAGAAGAACGGGCCTTCAATGCGGAATTCTTCACCGACCTCGAGTAACTTTCGGGCGATCTCCGGGTTCATGTCCATTTCCGGAATACTCATAATCCTCTGCTCCTTTAATTTTCTGGCAGTTTGGCCGCCGTTTTTAAGCATAAACATAAAGGGATAACTGTAAAGATTATAGCAGAAATACGGTAAATTTCAAGTCGAAATTATAAATAGGCGCAAAAAGGCCGTTTTTCTTCAAAAATGATATACTGCCGACTACTTTTTTGACTACCCGCGCTAAAACGCCACAATAACTCGATACCTCTCATCAAGCACTTTGCCGGCATCACCCTGCGCGTCAAGCTGCCCCACGGTCGAAGTCCTTCCGACCTGGGGCGCTGTTTTTCTGAAAATAAAAAAAAGGCGCAGAGCCCGCTCGGAAATCCCGGCCGCCCTGCGCCTTTTGCTTTATGTATTTACTTTTAGACCTTCTTCACCCAGTCGAGTGCGATCCAGCCGCCGGCTTTGAGACGGCCCCAGCCCTTGGCGGAGCCGGGGCCGCTGCGCTCCTCAACAATCGTATAGCGCAGCGTGTCCTTGATCTGGCCCTGCACGCTGTAGTTCGTGCCTGGACCCTTGCGGATGTTCAGCGGGTCACGGCAGTTTTTGCGGATAAGATAGGGGGTAAACTTGCTCGCAACGGGCGTTTTTGCCGTTTCCATGTAGCTTTTCACCATGTTCAAAAAGCGCTGCCAGCCCTTGTCGAGCGTGCGGTGCGGGCAATATTTGCCGTCGAAGTCCTGATGCTTCTTCACGTGCGAAATATCCCACTTGCGCTCGGTGAGCAGCTTTGCGATATACTCTGCGGTGTTCTTTTCGGCTTTATCGAAACGCGTGCCGCCCGAAAGCGAATAGCAAATCTCAATGTGGATGCCGTGCGCGTTGCCGTCGCGCTGCCCTGCTGCAAACGCACCTCTACTCAGCGGAATGCCGACAACAATCTCCTTGTCATCGACCGCCGCGTTGAACGACGTAGAGCTGTCGTTTCGAATCATATACGCAACTTCATTCGCGGCGGAAGCATCGTTCGCCGTGTTGTGCACGACGATATATTTCATGTCCTTTGCGCAGGACTCCACCGGGACTTTCAAATCGTATTTTGCAGAAGATAATAGATTTTCGCGGATCGGTACCATAAGATCACTCCTTCTTCTCATCACTTGCACCCGATTCATCCGCCACGGTGCGACGGAGCCGCTTTAAAATGCGCTGCAAACGCGGAAACCCCGGCACACCAATCGCCGCAAGGTTTTCCATGACGGAAATGAGCTCGTTGATCGTAAGCCACACGGTGACGAGCATGCCGAAAAACAGCTTCACATCGAGCGTGATGCCGGCCCCGATGACTGCACCGCGCAAAAGATAATCCACCGCCGCACCGACTGCGACCATGACCATATAGCAAAGCTTTTTGAGTATCCCCTTAATACCGAACTTGGAATTTAACTCGGCGCGGATATACGCTTTGATCATGCCGGTGATATAATCGAGCAACATCACGCCGAGCAACACGAGCATCGGCACCGCAAGCGTACCGAGGTACGATACGAGTCCCGCGCCGAGCACGGCCACCGTCGTCTTTAAAACCGTCTGTTTCATCAAATCTTTGCCCTCCTTCCCTGCATATTGGGACATGCACAGCGCTTTGTCCCGCGGCATACTATGACAGACGCGCCGCTTTTGTGCGCGGCAATCAGAAAAAGCGGCGAAACACGTTGCGGAATGTCAAAATCTGTGTTATGATTTCGGTGGACAAATATTCAAATATGCAAAGGAGATTTTCTTATGGTCTGCAAAAATTGCGGTGCAAATATTCCGAACGGTGAGCTTTTTTGCCCAAACTGCGGCACGTGCACCGAAAACGCGAAGTTCTGTAAATACTGCGGCGCGGTCATCGGTGCCGACTGTGTGGTTTGCCCCGCGTGCGGCAGGCAGGTAGAGCCATTGCAGTCTGCCCAACAGCCCCAGCCTGTTTATGTAAACAACAATGTCACTTACGGTGGTGTGGCAAAAAGCAAATGGGCAGCGTTTTTCCTGTGCCTGTTTTTAGGACTCATCGGCGCGCATAAATTTTATGAGGGAAAGATCGGCATGGGTGTTTTGTATATCTTCACCGGCGGCCTGTTCGGCATCGGCGCGTTCGTCGATCTCATCGTAATCCTCTGTAAGCCCGGTCCCTATTATTACGTTTAACTTTCTCAGAAAGGCGGCGTACTATGCCAAGCATCCTTGAATATGCAGAAACCGAATTCTCGCTTTTGGCAGAAAAACCGTTTACGGATGTAGACAGCCTGCTTTTATCACAGTTTTCCTACATGAATCTGAGCGCGTTTGAAGACGAGCTTAAATGCGAAAACAAAATAGAAATTCGAGAGCTTTTAAAGGCAGAGCGCTTTGAAAAGTTGATGTTCCATGTACGCGATACCAAAAGCAACATGAGGCTTTTGTACGCTATGGCGTCAAGCCCGCGCTGGCGCAACATAAAAATCGGCAACTTCGTTGAAAAGCTGTGTGACCAGTCAGAGGAGCAGTTTGCGGCCATCACCGTGTATCTCGATGACGACCACGCCTGCGCCGTATTCCGCGGCACGGACGCCACGCTCGTTGGCTGGAAAGAGGATTTTAACATGGCATTTCTGCCCGTCATCCCCTCGCAGGCCGATGCGGCAGACTATGTGACAAAGCTCGGCGAAGGTTTTCCCGGCAAACTGCTTTTGATGGGCCACTCCAAAGGCGGCAATCTTGCAGCCTACGCGGGCATGTTCTGCGACCCGGAAATTCAAAAGCGTATTGAGCGCGTCTACCCGCTCGACAGCCCCGGCTTCATCGGCAACACGCTCGAATCCGAAGAATATGGGCGCATTCAAAGCCGCGTACATAAGGTCATTCCGAAAGGCTCGCTCATTGGCATGCTGCTTGAAAACCACGGTGCATACTCCGTTGTGGAAAGCAACCAAATGGGCATTATGCAGCACGACCCGTTCTCGTGGCAGGTGACGGACGGTGCATTCCGTACGCTGGAGGAAATTTCCAGCGGCGCAAAATACATGAACCAAACACTCAACAGCTGGATCACCGGCATGAGCATCGACGAGCGCATACGCCTTGTTGATGTACTCTACGGCCTTTTGACCGCCGGCAATATTGAAAACGTATTTGACGCCGGCGACATTCAAAAGAACATCGGCGCTATCTACAACGCCGCCGTGCATCTCGACCCCGAAACGCGGTCGTTCGTTTTGCAGATCATCCGTCAGCTCGCGGGCTTTGCGTTGCACAACATCCCCCACCCGAATGTCCCGGAAAACCTCAATATCCTGCCCGGCAATAAAACGCAGAATTAAATTTTCATAGAGTAAAAGCCACCGTTTGCGGCAAGCCTTGCGCTTCACCGTTTCGGTGGCTTTTACTTTATGTTTACGAATTTATAAGCTGGCGGTAGATGAGATCCATGATCGTGATGGAATTGAACTGCATCGTTAGCACATTCATCATGATCTTGCGGAATTTTTCAGATTCCTCTTCTGCATCATCCGTTCCCTTGTTTTCCGTTCTGCTTTATTTCACGTTTCCGCTGTTGATGCCCGCGCCTGTTCTATTAAGCGGCAGCCAGTCGAGCACCTTTTTGATGTACGTATCCCAGAATACCCAATCATGCTTGCCGGGGCCCTCCACATACGTGAGGTCAACACCGTTTTCGTTGAGGAAATCGCGGAAATCGCGGTTTGCGGTGACGAGGCCGTCCTCCGTGCCGCAGCACAGGTACATTTTCGGTACGGGTCTGCCCTCCTCCTTCAGCTTCAAAAGCAGCGCCTTCGGGTCTTTGTCGCTGCCTTTCACCTTGTCATACTCACCGAAGATCGCCTCGTAGTAGTTGCGGCGGAATGTGAAAATCGGCGCGGAGTTGTCCGCGTCCTTCCACGTATCGTGCACGAGCGCGGCGGAAAGACCGATGACGCAGCCAAAGTTTTCCGCATACTTCAGGCCGTTGCGGATTGCACCGTAGCCGCCCATGGAAAGACCCGCGATGAACGTATCCTCGCGCTTATCGGAAAGCGGAAACAGCTTTCTTGTGAACTCTACAAGCTCCTTGCCGATGAACTCGCCGTACAGCTCGCCGCTCTTTTCGTCGTCGAGGTAGAAGCGGTTTTCACCGGAGGGCATAATGACCGCAAGGTCGTTTGCCTCTGCCCACGCCTGAATGCGCGTGCCGTTCACCCAGTCCGTATAATTGCCGAAAATACCGTGCAAAAGGTAAAGCGTCTTCAGCGGCTTCTGCTCTGCGTTTTCCGCCTGCAGGCCGAACTTA
>OFMP01001127.1_pt1 | contig 14815 bp, 9 predicted proteins | sample 1541841 | NCBI WGS metagenome assembly OFMP01 (sample SAMN04209226, study PRJEB22552) | human gut metagenome | biome: gut; material: feces | host: Homo sapiens | place: USA: Oklahoma
TCTGCAGGGTTGAAGCTGAAATGCCGTCTTCCGCTGCCGGCCAGATTGTTCTCGAAAACGGGGACTCTTCCGTAAAGCTTAAATTCGGAAAGGTAAAGGAAGGACGTCATGTCCTGGCCCTTCAGGCCGTGCAGGACAACCGTCACGAGGACAAGCTCGTCATTTCATTGTTCGACAATGGCCGGATGGTGGGAGAACCTTACTCCTGCAGGAAGCCGTCCGGAAATTGGACAATCAATGTTTCCGGAAAGGTCAATCCGTTGAATCTCAATGTATTTATCCCTGATCCTAACCACGAGATCGTGGTTCCGAAACTGGATTTCAGCGAAAAGGCAGACAAATTCATCGGCGACCTGATGGGCCGGATGACTCTGGATGAAAAGATCGGCCAGCTGTCGCAGTATGTCGGCAGTTCCCTCATGACGGGACCGGAATCAGAGCAATTCTCGGATTCATTGGTCCGCCGCGACATGATGGGCTCGGTCCTCAACGCCACCGGTTCGAAGGCATTGCGACAGATTCAGGAAAAATACATGGCGGAATCGCGGCTGAAGATTCCTCTGCTGTTCGGCATGGACGTGATCCACGGTTATCGGACATTGACCCCGGTACCGCTTGCGGAAGCTTGCAGCTGGGATATGGAGGCGATCGGGGAATCTGCAAGGATGGCGGCCGTGGAGGCCTCTGCGGCAGGCGTGCATTGGACTTTCGCGCCGATGGTCGATATCGGCCGTGACGCGCGCTGGGGCAGAGTCGTCGAAGGTGCCGGCGAGGACCCGTTCCTGTGCAGCAAGATTGCCGCCGCCCGCGTGAACGGCTTCCAGTGGAATCTCTGGGACAATGATGCCGTCATCGCATGCGCGAAACATTGGATAGGCTACGGTCTTCCGCAGGCCGGACGCGACTATGCTCCGGTGGACATGTCTGAAAGGACATTGTACGACGTGTATCTGCCGCCGTTCAAGGCTGCTTCGAATGCCGGAGTGCTGACTTATATGTCTGCGTTCCATGACCTTAACGGCATACCGGCTTCCGGCGACCAGAACATGCTGAAGAAGTTCCTTCAGAACGAGTGGGGTTTCGAAGGATTCGTGGTGAGCGACTGGCAGTCCGTGATACAGCTCATCGCGCAGGGCGTCGCCGAGGACGGCAAGGACGCAGCGCAGATTGCTTTCAATGCCGGTGTCGACATGGATATGATCGACGGACTCTACAATGCTCATTTGCATAAGCTTGTGGATGAAGGCCTTGTGCGTGAAAGCGATATCGACGATGCTTGCCGGAGAATTCTCCGGGTGAAATATTCTCTCGGCCTGTTCGATGACCCGTATAAATTCTTCGACGAGGAGAGGGAAGAAAAGACTTTGCTCAATGATGAATTCGTCGCGAGCGCGAGAAAATTGGCCTGCAAGTCAATGGTTCTGCTTCGCAATGAGAACCGGCTTCTGCCGCTTTCCAAGAATGTAGGCAGCATCGCCCTCATCGGCCCGCTTGCGGACAACAAGCACGAAATCAATGGCTCGTGGCGTTGCCGTGCGGAGGATTCCGATGCGGTGACGGTACTGGCTGGACTCCGTAACAAGTTGGGTGACAATGTCCTGATAAAGTACGTGAAGGGTTGTGATTTCGACGGGGAGGACCGTTCAGGGTTCGATGCCGCTGTAGCTGCTGCGGAAAAGAGCGATGTGGTAATCGCCGTAGTCGGTGAAAAAGCGCTGTTCAGCGGTGAGTCCAGAAGCCGTTGTCATCTCGGTCTGCCGGGAGTGCAGGAAGAACTTGTGGAGCGTCTTGTGGCTACCGGGAAACCGGTCGTGGCAGTGCTGATGAACGGAAGACCTCTCTGCATTGAGAATCTGAACAATACCGTTCCTGCAATTCTTGAGGCGTGGTTCCCGGGAACTACTACCGGTGATGCCGTGGCGGACGTGCTTTTCGGAGATTATAATCCTTCGGGCCGTCTGGCGATTACATTCCCGCGTGCCGAAGGACAGATTCCGGCTTACTATAATTACAAGCGTTCGGGCCGTCCGGGTGACATGGAGCATTCTTCGACGGTTAGGCATATCGATGTGCCGAATGCCCCGCTTTATCCGTTCGGATATGGCTTGAGCTATTCATCGTTCTCTTATGGCAAACCGTTCACTGACAAGGAGTCATATACGAGAAGGGATACTGTCAATGTCTATGTCGATGTTACCAACACCAGCGGGACGGACGGCGAGGAGACCGTTCAGGTATATGTCAGTGACTTGGTGGCTTCTGTCGTAAGACCGGTGATGGAACTGAAGGGCTTTGCCAAGGTTTATCTTCGTGCGGGAGAGACCCGCAGGGTGAAAGTCAGCATTGATCCTCTGTCATTGGGCTTTTATAATGCGGACATGGATTATGTGGTCGAGGATGGTTTGTTCGACATTCATGTCGGTCATGACAGTGCGTATTATGGCACTACGCGGATAAAAATTGAAAATTAACAGTATATGAAAAATATCAATATAGCGGCTGTTATGGTCGTGGCTGCCGTTTCTTTGGCGGCAGGATGTACGAAGGGGACGGATTGGGATCCGCAATTCAATGTCCCTGAAGGAATCTACATTAGCGGTGACGCGACGAAGTTCTCGGTGGAGACCACGTACGGCGCGTTTTCACAGCTTGACGATGCCCGTTTGTATGGGATTTCCACATGGCTGGACGCTGATGGAACTTTCGAATTGTCCATGGTAGGTGATGACAACCAGCCGGTTCCCTATGGCGGAGACCTGGCGGGAGAGTCGGACGGCGTGTGCGTCTATTCGTTGAGGCGCGGCGCTTCCGGAATGTCTGCGCCCAAGGATGGATTCTATCGTGTCATATATAGCCAGTCCGTCGGCAAGGTCACGCTGATTCCGTATGATTTCAGGATGTGCAGCGAGACTGCCCTTACGGAATCCGGAGAGAAGGAAATCGTTTTCGATGCTCCTGTGTATGACAATGTGAATCATATAGTTACGTGGAAGAGTTCGGCTGAGCCGAAGACCATTCTTTCCGGTGATTACATGTTCCGTTATACGGAAAGCGGCAAGCAGGAAGTTCCGCTTACTGCATCGTATGACTGTACCCTCTCCACATGCCTGACCGGCAAGGAGGCCAGCGTGAAGACCAATGTCCTTTCGGATGCCAATTCCGAGTTGACTTCAGGTTCACCGGTCAGTCTCCGTCTGAAGAAGAAAGGCTCTTATGTGCTGACTGTCAGCTATGATGTGAAGAATGCGGTGTTCTACGGTTCCATCAACGGCACTGAGTTCATTATTCCTGAACCGACCGGAATGCCTGAAAAACTGTACATGAGCATTGCCGGAGGCGAATGGACTCCTATGGCTGCCTGCGGCGTGGCCGGCAACGGTGTGTTCTGGACTCTTGCTTATTTCGCTGAGGGTCAGGGTGCGAAGTGGTCGGTTTCCGGTTCTGACACTGACAGTTTCTGCAGCGGTACGACCAACGACGGGTTCAAGGTTTCCGGGAATCAGGCATTGCCGGAAAAGAGCGGCACCCGCATGGTGTTCGTCGATCTTTACAACAAGATTGTTTCATTTGAAGATCCTGCGCTTTTCGCGATGGGCGACTGCTTCGGAGGCGAAGATGTGGAATTGGCGAAGAGCGGCGAGAAATATTCTGCGACGACCACGGCTGACGGCAATATCAGGATGTATGCCACTTGTTCATACAATGACCGTGACTGGGACAGCATGGAATTCGGCATTTCAGGTACCAAGTTGTGCTATCGCGGTGTCGGTCCTGAACTTGCCCCGACTCCTGTCGCTGCCGGCGTGCCGGTGGAGATCGATCTTGAGCATGGCAAGGCACTGTTCCGTGTTTCTGTTTCTCCTGACGATATACCGTTCAAGGGCAAGGTTTATATGATTACCGATGAATACGGCAACATGAACTGGGGCGCACCTGAGGATGTAATCGCTCTGAACAAGGTTTGGAATGATGATTCCAGATGGATTTATGTCAGGTATTTCCACAAGGGAGCGCGAATCCGTTTCTCTACAGAGGCGAGCCCTGTCTTCGGACGTGGCGAGTTTGTCGGGCTCGGAACTGATGCCGGATATGAAACGGAAGATGGCTATATCATTGTCCCTGAAGATGGTGTATATGGAATTTGCGTGAATCTCGGCGGCCGTAAGGTTGCTGTGCAGCCGGCTACGATATATACTTATGGAACGGCATCTGCCGATACATGGGGAACCCAGCTGGATGATCCGTTCGTGCTTGCTGCTGACGGGGTTACATTGACTTATACCGTGCCGAATACCGGCCGTCTGCGTCTCAATCCTGTTATCGAAGGCTTTGATTTCTCGTCATGGCAGAGGGAGTTCTTCGTGGATCTCGAAACCATGGACATCAAGCAGCGTCTTGGCGGTATGGATGAGCCGAATGCCAAATATACATGGCAGGCCGGCACCGTAATCGACCTGGATTTCAGGACACTTAAAGCGAAAATACATTAATAATTAATAATCATGAACAGAAAAACAATGATCTTGCTGTCGGCAGCGTTGATGACTGTCGCAGTATCATGTGAAGAGACGGAGAAGCAGGAGGAGGAAAAGCTCAATGTCCCCGAGCTCAAGGCAAATGTGGCAGAAGTGGAAATCGTAGCACTCAACGATGAGAAAGCGTTGGAACTTACATGGACGGCTGCTGCTGAAAGCGGTGTCAGCTACATGCTTCAATACGGGCTTGAGGGCAGCAAGGAAACCAAGGCCGTAAGCTGCGGAACTGAAATGTCCAAAGAGTTTACTATCAATGAACTGGATGCAATACGCGCTGACCTTGGCGTGGCAGAAGAGACTAATTTCAAGCTCTCTTTCCTGGTGGAGGCCAAATCTTCTACCGTAGTTCTTCCTGTTCAGTCTGAACTGGTGACTGTCAATGTCGTATACAATATTCCTGTTCCGGAACCGCTGGAGCTTTACGGCATCGGTGACGCTTTCACATGGGCATGGGATAGAAGCAAGGCCGAAAAGATGGCGACCGAGGACCATATCCATTTCACATGGTCAGGCAAGATGGAAGCCGGCGAGGGCAAGATGTTCAAGTTCCTCACGAACGAGTCCATTGCCAATGAAAGCTGGCTGCCTAGCTATGTCAGAAATGCAGAAAGCGAGAATTACTGGGCATTGGCTCTGCGCAGCACTGAGGCAGTCGGCGACACGCAGTTCAAGGTGGACAAGACCGGCAATTATCTTCTTACCGTGGATGTTGAGAACATGGTCATGACGGCAGAGTTCAAGGGTGACGGCAAGCAGCATTTCTACGGAATCGGAGAAACTTTTGCTTGGGCATGGAAACTTTCAGATGCTGAGGAGTTCAGTTCAGTTGACCAGAAGACCTGGACTTGGACAGGTGATGTCAATAAGGGCGGTTTCAAGATCATGCTCTCGCAGACGGACTGGTCGAAAGGTTACAACTGGAACAAGGCCGTTGATGGCGATAAGCCTGCCGGAGATGTTACGGAGTGGACGGCATTCCTCAGGGATGAGAAAGTAAGCCAGGACAATGATGATTACTTCGAGTTTCTGAAAGACGGTAACTACACTGTTACATTTGATCTTGAAGCGCTCAAGGTGACCATCAAATACAACGGCAAGCGTACTGACTGGAAGCCGGATACCAATTATGATATGGATGGAATGTATATGTACGGCCCGACATGGGGATGGGGACTGGCAGATGTTCAGAAAATGACTACTACCGACAATGATACATATACTTACGAAGGCAATATCAAAAAGGGAGACGGATTCAAGATTATGTGCAAGAGCGGAGCCTGGTGGCCTGCCTTTGTGCCGGATTCATCTGATCCGTCGAATAAGATGGTGTATCACAAATCTGGTGAAGGAGACGGATATTGGCCAATCGCCGAAGACGGTCACTACACCGTAACGGCAGTTGTAAGCACACTCAGCATTTCCATCGTCAGAAACGGCGATATGAAATAACCGGTTCATTCAAGTGTTTGACGCGGGCGGCAGAATTTCTGCTGCCCGTTATTTTTCAACTTTTTTCGGGGTATTTGCAGAACGAGACCATGAGGGAGAGGATACTGAACTTCATTAAGATTATTGATCTTGGGATACAAGATATTGCCGTTAAAGAAAATTTCATAGATAACCTATCAGATAGTACAACTATCCCCAACGACCCTCTCTTGAAAAAGATAGTAGGAGGAATCAGCGAGGCGATGAATCCTTCTGGAAATAAGATTCGCGAACTTAACATTCTCGCCATGCATAACAAATATGAAGGTGATAATGTGGTTGACAAAGTAAACCTTCCTTTCCAGAATGAGTCAATCGGTACCGTTAAGATATTTGCTTTGTTGGGGCCATGGCTTGACACTCTTGCAAACGGTGGTATTCTTATTGTCGATGAGTTTGGCGCTAGTATACATACAAAGCTTGCCCTTGAATTAATCCGTCTTTTCCAGAGTAAACTCAACAATGGTGATGCTCAGCTTATTGTAGCTACGCATGACACGAATTTGCTTCGCAAGGATCTTTTACGCAGGGATCAGATATGGTTTGCGGAGAAAGACGAGCGCGGTATTTCTGATCTGTACTCACTTGTTGAATATAAGATTAACCAAGCTACAAGTGTCAGGAATGACGCTACTTTTAGCAAGGATTACTTACTTGGTAAATATGGAGCCATTCCGTATTTTGGGAATATTGAGAAGTTTATTGCTGATTATAGCGTAGAGAATCATGAGTAGCAGATTTGGCAATAACAAGTTTAAAGCGCGTTTAGGGTTTGAAGAACGTCCCCAGAATACACGTACAGAGAAAAAAGTAAAGGGAGAAATTCCGCTTCTGGTCTTTAGCTTCAAAGACTTTGACTCAAATCAGTGTCCCCCTGGACAAACTTTTCAAGAGTGGGAGAAAAGCGAGCTTCTGGCTCCTCTGATGACTAAATTAGTGGCGTTGAGTAATAAGAATCGTGTAATAGCATCTCAAGAAGGGAGCCTTTCTACCTATGATTCATTTCCCACAGATAGTGATTTCAAGAAACCAAAGTTTATTGAGGGAGATGTTCAGTGGGCTACAATAAAGGATGTTGGAGGACAACTACATAGAGTTGCTGGATATATCGAAGAGAATGTCTTTTACATTGTTTTCCTCGATAAAGATCACAAGTTTTATAAGATGAAGAACAAATAAGTTCCATAGTTCTTATTCTGAACCTCGGCATTCCTGACGGTCGTTCCCACGATGCGCATATCTTATCCATGTGCTCAATTTCTGAACAAGTTGGCAGCCCAGTTTTTAGTTAAATAATGGTATGCCAATGAGTTACGAAGATGTATCCGTGCCAAGTCTCATGAAAAAACATGGGACTTGGCATGGCGTTCCGTTACTTTAGTTGCTTATAATGCTCTGATAATCAGAGAATAACACAGATAATACAAATCATTGACGCCTGCCAACTGGTTCAGAAACTGAGAAAGTGGAAATATATAGTGTTGTTTGTTTAAGCGGTGCGGTTTGATTATCTTTGCGCCCGATTATGACACCGACACTAATATATCGTCAACACATATAAACATTCGTTAACACTAAAAGTCATGAGTAAAAAACTAATTGTCGCATTATCTGCGGTATTGTTGTTCGTTGCAGCAGCCTGTCAGAAAGCGGAAGAAAAAATCGGTGGCTATGAATTCAATACGCCTGAGCTCAAGGCAAGTGCTCCGGAAGTGAACATTTTTTCAATTCGCGACGGAGAAGCCTTGAAGGTTTCCTGGGCGGCAGCAGAGGAGAAAGGTGTAGTATATCATTTGAATTACAGCCTTGAAGGCGCCGGTGAGGACGGAATCAAAAGCTTGAACTGCTACGGCAACAAGGGTGTCTCTTATTCTTACAAGGAACTCGATGCGTTGCGCGCGGAATTGGGCGTTGCGGAAGGAACAGACTTCAAACTGACATTTCAGGTAAAGGCCAAATCTGCATTCGAAGACCTTCCTAAGATTTCCGAGCCGCTGGTGGTCAATATCAAATATGATATCAAGCCGCTGGAACTTTATGGAATCGGAACTGCTTTCAAATGGGGAGACAACAAGGCGGAAGCTGAAAAGATGACCACTGAGGACCATGTCGTCTTTACTTGGGAAGGTTGGCTTGAAGCCGGTAAGGACAAGACTTTTAAATTCCTTACCAATGAGGCTATGGATGCCGAAAGCGACATTCCTTGCTATGTGAAGGATCCTGATGACAAATGGGGTGACGGAGACATGTTGTTCATCGTTTCCAGTTCACAGAAAGAGGCTCTCTTTACCGTAGAAAAGTCTGGTATATACCGTCTTACTGTGGATACCGGGAGACTGAATATCAAGACCAAGTATCTTGGAGACGGCAAACCTCATTTCTATGGTTGCGGCGATGTGTTCAAATGGGGCTGGGAGTATTCAGCCGCTGAAGAATTTACGACTACGGACCAGAAAATTTGGACTTGGACCGGTGATTTGAACAAGGAAGAATTTATCATTTTGTCATCCAATAGAGATTATTATGATGGTTATGTGTGGGATAAAAGTGCAGATGGAGATTACCCTACCGGCGAGGAAACCGTTTGGTCAATGAAGAAATCTGACAGAGCTGCCTATGGTCCTAGTTTCGTGATTTCCCAGAACGGCAATTACACTTTGACCATCAACTCTGAAACCATGAAACTCACCATCAAGTGTAATCAGGTTTTCAAAGAGGAGCTCCATTTCTATGGCTTCGGCGATGCGTTCAGTTGGGGATGGAATACCACCAAAATGGAAGAATTTACCACTTCTTACGACAAGACTTGGACTTGGACCGGTGATTTGAAACAAGAAGATTTCGTCATTTTGGCATCCAGGACAGATGAGGGTGGTTATGTGTGGGATAAATCCGCAGATGGCAATGCTGCTCCTGTGGGACCAGAGACCGTCTGGACAATGAAGGCCATGAATGATGTGTTCGATAGAAATGCATATAGCTTTACGATTTCCAAGGCCGGCAATTATACTTTGACCATTAATGGCGAGACTCTCAAGTTGACCATCAAGTGCAATGACCCATGGGAATAGCGCAGGAATAAAACGCATTTATAATCATAACCCGGGGCGGGCGGCAGAACCGAAAACTGTCACCCGTTCTTGTATAATATTATGCTCCACGGACACGGGATTGAAGAAAAAAAGTTTGTAATTCGCGCCACTTTCATTATATTCGCGCCGTAATTATGACGAACGGTTACTATATTTTCTTTATGACAGTCATGTCAATGCGAATGCATCGCTAAGATGCGTCCGTGTTTTTTCTATTCATAAGATTTAATGAAACAACATACTTACCGGATTGACGGCGGTTTCTCCTTTGAAGCGGGAGGAAGCGTCTCCACTTTACAAGTGGGTTATCATACATCCCCGTACGAATACAAGAAGGGGATGAAAGTTATATGGATCTGTCATGCGTTGACAGCTGACTCGAATGCCGAAGATTGGTGGTCTGCACTCGTCGGACCTGGAAAACTCTTCGACACGGACAAATATTTCATCGTCTGCGGAAACATGCTCGGCTCATGCTACGGCTCCAGCGGCCCGTCCAGCATTGACCCTGAAACCGGGAAACCGTATTATTTCTCTTTCCCGAAAGTAACGGTCAGGGACATTGTCAGAGCACTGGACGCAGTACGCGAACACATTGGCATTGAACATATTGACTTGCTGGTTGGCGCCAGCATCGGCGGCTTTCAGGCATTGGAATGGTCGGTGATGAAACCGGAACTTTTCTCGCACTCGGTTTATATTGCGACCACTTCCCGCATCTCGCCTTGGGTCACGGCCTTCGAGGAATCGCAGAGAATGGCATTGGAAGCGGACCAGACTTTCCGCGCATGCGAGAGCCTGGACGGCGGGCGGAAGGGCCTGGAATGCGCCCGGACCATCGCATTGATTTCATACCGGTGCGAAGACGGGTATATCAGGAAGCAGCAGGAAGCGGATGCGGATACGTTGTTTGCCGACAGGGCGGCCTCTTATCAGCGCTATCAGGGCAAGAAACTGGCGGACAGATTCGATGCCTACTCGTATTACTATCTGTCCTACAGTGTTGACAGCAACAACCTCGGACGCGGACGTGGCGGCGAAGAGGCGGCGCTCGGCATGATACGCGCACAAGCCACGCTCATAGCCATCGACACGGACCTCATCTTCCCTGCACACAAGATGAAAGATATGGCGAAATATATTAAAGGTTCTGAATATCATGAAATTACATCCCACTTCGGGCATGACGGATTCCTGCTGGAAACAGATCAGCTGGACCGGATAATCCGCCCGATTGTGGAGAAATTATAAAGGAGGCATTATGCAGGTACTGAAATTCGGCGGATCGTCATTGGCGGACGCGAAAAACATGCTCAAGGCGGCGGACATCATCGCCAAGGCTACTGACCGGGACAGGACGATCGTCGTGGCATCGGCGATCTACAAATGTACGGATACATTGATCCGGATAGGCAATCTGGCGGCGGCACACGACAGCTCATATCTGGGACTCCTGGATGAACTTCAGGAGAAGCACCATCAAATCATCAGGGAACTCCTCCCGATCGAGAAATATGAGGAATCCACGGAGGTCTGCGACGACACATTCGCGTCGATCAGAGGCATTGCCCAAGGCGTTTTCCTGCTCGGAGAACTGAGCCCGGCGAGCCTGGACGCAATCCAGGGCTGCGGCGAACTGCTCTCCAGCCGGATTCTCGCGACGAAAATGGCTTCGGTAGGCATCCCGACCAAATGGGTGGACTCCAGGGAGATAATCCGCACCCGCGTCGAGGCCGGCAAGCACGTCGTCGACACCGCCGTGACTTATGCCAATGTCGAGGCAATGATCGAGTCCAATCCTATCATGTCATTGTTCATCGTACCTGGATTCATAGCGTCTGATGACAAGGGACGCATGGTGACGCTCGGCCGCGGCGGTTCTGACTATTCTGCATCGCTTTATGCGGTCGGCAGCAAGGCCAGGGCGCTGGAAACGTGGAAGGATGTGCCCGGAATGATGACGGCGGACCCTAAGGTCGTGCCGCAGGCAATGCTTATCCGCCATATCTCCTACCGCGCTGCGCTGGAACTTTCGCATTTCGGAGCCAAGGTCATCTATCCTCCTACCATTCAGCCGGTTGTCTCTGAACGCATCCCGATTTTCGTGAAATGCACTTTCGACCCGGACGGCGAGGGAACGGAGATAGAGCAGAACCCTCCGCGCGGAAAGAACAAAATCATCGGCATTTCCAATTCGGACAACATTGCCCTGCTCTCATTGGAAGGCAGCGGCATGGTCGGTGTGCCGGGGTTCTCGTACCGCCTTTTCCAGACATTGAGCGAGAACAATATCAGCATCATCCTGATTACTCAGGCGTCTTCGGTCAATACCATGTGTGTGGCTGTGGCGGAGAAGGATGCTGCCAAGGCCAAGGCAGCCGCGGACAAATGTTTCGCTTATGAAATTTCACTTGGGAAGCTGAATCCGCTGAAGGTGGAGACCGGCTTCTCGATTGTCTGCCTGGTGGGCGATGACATTATAAATCAACGCGGTACGACGGGGCGCATGCTTGCTGCCCTGGGACGCAGAAGTGTCGGTGTACGTGCCGTGGCGCAGGGCTCTTCGGAAAGAAACATTTCTGTTATCGTGGCTTCCGAGGATGTGCAGTCGGCAATAAAATATATCCACAAGGAGTTCTTCGAGACATCATCTTATAAGGACATCAATTTGTTTATCGCCGGGTACGGCACTGTGGGAAAGGCACTTGTGGACATCATTGCCCGAAATCGCGACAAGATCGCGGAGCGCACGGGCAAGCGCCTCCATATCGCCGGCATCTCGAACAGCCGCAAGTTCGTCCTCGACAAGGAGGGGCTCGACATCGCCTCCATCGGGACAATGCTGGCGGACGGCAAGTCTGCGGCCAATGATGCTTTCTTCGAGGCTCTGGCCAATGTCTCATTGCAGAATTCCATCTTCGTGGATTGCACGGCGTCGTCCGACATCTCTTATAAGTATCTGAATCTCTTCGAGAAAGGCTATTCGGTAGTGGCCAGCAACAAGATTACGTTTGCCGCTCCTTATGTGCAGTATCATAAGCTCAAGACTGCTGCCGTGGAGAACGGCGTTTCGCTCCGTTACGAGACGACAGTGGGTGCGGCGCTTCCGATTCTGGAATCGATTGCACGCAGCGTGAACAGCGGCGATGACATAGCACGTGTCGATGCAGTCCTCTCAGGGACATTGAATTACATATTCAGCACGTATAAGGGCGGCGAGGACGGAAAGACTTTCGCGGATGTGGTGAGGCAGGCGCAGGAGGCAGGTTATTCAGAGCCGGATCCGAGGCTGGATTTGAGCGGCAGGGACGTGCTCCGCAAGTTGCTGATTCTGTCGCGTGAGGCAGGTGCTGCAATCGACGAGGCCGACGTGGAAATCGACCCGATTCTCGGTCCGGAGTTCTTCAGCGGAAAGGTGCCGGCGTTCTACGAGATGCTTGCGGCCAATGAATCTTCATTCGCTGCCGCTTATCGCGCTGCTGCCGATAAGGGCTTGAGACAGAGGTTTGTAGCTTCGCTCGTGGCAGTGCCGGAAGAAGGCGGCGTCCATTATAAGGCATCGATGGGATTGCAATGCGTCGGTCCGGAGAATCCGCTTTTCAACCTTTGTGGCACGGACAATGCAGCATTGATAAAAACCGCTTTTTATCCTTCACCTCTCGTGGTGCAGGGAGCCGGTGCCGGTGCTTATCAGACCGCATCCGGCGTGTTGAATGATATATTGTTGTAAATTATAAGGTTATGAAAGTAGCAGTTGTGGGTGTCACCGGGCTGGTGGGCACGAGAATGATGGAAGTGCTGGCAGAGAGGAATTTCCCTGTGACGGAATTTCTTCCGGTCGCATCTGAGCGCTCCGTGGGGCGCAAGGTTACATTCAAGGGCAAGGAATACACTGTGATCAGCGCTGAAGATGCGATTGCGGCGAAATCGGACCTGGCGATTTTCTCGGCAGGCGGCGGCCCGTCCAGAGAACTTGCTCCGAAATTCGCGGCTGTGGGATGCCGTGTCGTGGATAATTCGTCATGCTGGCGTATGGATCCTGACAAGAAACTCGTGGTGCCGGAAGTGAACGCGGATGTGCTCACCAAGGACGACTATATCATTGCCAATCCGAATTGCTCGACGATCCAGATGCTTCTGCCGCTGGCTCCGTTGCACAAGGCATACCGCATCAAGAGGGTGGTGGTTTCGACATATCAGAGCGTGACCGGCGCCGGAAACAAGGCAGTGGCGCAGATGGAGGCGGAACGTGGCGGTGCCAAGTGGGGCGAATATGCAGCGAAGTTCCCTTATCCTATCGACCAGAACATCATTCCTCATATTGATGATTTTACCGAGAACGGCTACACCAAGGAGGAGATGAAGATGGTGAATGAGACGCATAAGATTCTGGGTGATAATACGATAGGCGTTACGGCTACTACCGCGCGTGTCCCTGTCATCGGAGGTCATTCCGAGTCTGTGAACCTGGAGTTCGAGAAGGATTTCGAGCTGGATGATGTCCGCAGGATTCTGGAAAACACGCCGGGCGTTACTGTCCAGGATAATCCTGCCGAAAAGGTTTACCCGATGCCGCTCTACTCGCTGGGCCATGATGATGTTTTCGTAGGCCGCATCCGTCGTGATTTTTCCGTCAAGTCCGGACTCAATTTCTGGTGCGTTTCCGACAATATCCGCAAGGGTGCCGCGACCAATGCCATCCAGATTGCCGAGGTCCTGCTCCGGAAAGGTTTCCTCCCGAAGGAGTAGCGTGGCGGTTTACGTGTCGGGACGCATCCACGGGTGATTTTGTAACTCGTTGATAATCAGATATCATTTTAGATAGAGCGTGGAAACGCGGCCAAAAAATGGCTACGTTTCCACGCTCCGTTTTGTAAATCATTGTAAATCAGATTATTGGGAAACGAGGCGTGGCCGCGTCCCGCCGGCGCGCGGTAAGGGACGCTTTCATGGCGCGGGGGGTACATTCGTCCCGCCACGGTGTGCTGCCATGGCATTTTCCACGCGCGTGACTCAGAAACAGGCGATAAACAGGAAAAGTGATACGGGGAGAGCTGCTCTCAACTCCTTCAGTGCGAGGTTGAGGTGGTTCTCCACCGTTTTCTTTTTGATGTTCAGCAATGACGCGATCTCGTCATTGGAACGATTCTCGAAACGGCTCATTATGAACACTTTGCGCCGCTGCTCCGGTATGCGCTCCACCACGGACGCGATGAAGGCCTCTTTCCCTTTCATGTCAATGACTTCCTCCACCATCTGGTCGTATGGAATATCCGCCAGTGCCACACCGTTGTGGAGCCGGTTCTTCTTGATGTAGTTGATGGTCTGGTTCAGACTCATCCGGTATAGATAGAAACGGAGGGAAGTGATGTCGGGAAGTGCCGCACGCATGAGCCAAAGCTTGATGAAAACCTCTTGCGCCACATCCGATGCGTCCTCTTCCGTATGCAGCAGACTCCTCATAAAACCATATACCACAGGATAATAGGCATCGAAAAGCGACCTGAACGCGCGTCTGTCACCGGCAGCTGTGCGTTCCATCAATATTCTTTCTTCGCTATCCGTAATCATCTGTGTGATATTATATTACTCAAGTTCCGCAAGTGCGGAACACCGCTTATGGAGTCCGCGAGGGCGATGGCAAGGAGGCTGACCCAAAAGGGTTGGTCTCTTTTTTATATAGGGTGTCATAGAGTTGTC
>OFMP01001137.1_pt1 | contig 14745 bp, 14 predicted proteins | sample 1541841 | NCBI WGS metagenome assembly OFMP01 (sample SAMN04209226, study PRJEB22552) | human gut metagenome | biome: gut; material: feces | host: Homo sapiens | place: USA: Oklahoma
CGCAGCTGATGGGCGCTCTGGGTGCTGCCGAGTACGCTCGCCAGAAGGGTCTCGCAAAGAAGTAAGCCACCCCGGCCGGAAAGGAGCAAACTATGAATCCTGTGGTTGCAAAAGTCCTGAAAAAGACGCTCACCACTTCCGCCACCGTCGTCGGTGCGCTGTTTGTGGTGTACTTCTGGAATCTGGACCAGAAGCTGATGGGCTGGCTCTATAAGCAGGTCAACACCATGTTCGACCGCAAGCCCACCGACATTAAGTTCTGAGCGAATACAAATAGGAACCGCCGCTTCCCGTTACGGAAGCGGCGGTTTTTTGCTGCCCTCAAAGATATCTGCCCGTGACGCTGCCGGGATCTTGCCGGATCTCCTCCGGCGTGCCGGCGGCGACAATGCGGCCGCCCGCATCACCTCCGCCGGGGCCCATGTCGATGACATAATCGGCACTGCGGATCACATCGAGATCGTGCTCAATGACGACGACGGTCGCGCCGCGATCGAGCAGCGCCTGGAACACGCCCAGCAGCACCCGCACATCCAGCGGGTGCAGGCCGATGCTTGGCTCGTCGAACACGAACACGGAATCCGTCTGGATGCGCCCGATCTCGCTGGCCAGCTTCAGCCGCTGCGCCTCGCCGCCGGAGAGGCTCGGCGTCTCCTCGCCGAGCGTGAGGTAGCCGAGGCCGAGCTGCTGCAGCACCTGCAGCTTCTGGCTGACCGTTTTTCTGTCGGCGCAGAACGGGAGCGCGGTGTTGACGTCCATGTCCATCAGCTCCGGCAGGGAAACGGACTGTCCCGCCTTGTTCGTCAGCTGGATATCATAAGCCGCGCGTGCGTAACGCGAGCCGCGGCAGTCCGGACAGGGGATGCTCACATCCGGCAGAAACTGCACGTCCAGGCTCACCACGCCCGTACCGTCGCAGCCGGGGCAGCGCAGAGAGCCGGTATTGTAGGAAAAATCGCCAGCCTTGCAGCCGCGCGCCTTCGCATCCGGCGACCGGGCATAGAGCTTGCGCAGTTCGTCGTGCACGCCGGCATAGGTGGCCACGGTGGAACGGACATTGATGCCGATGGGCGTCGCGTCGATGAGCTTGACGTGTGCGATGCCCTCGGCGCTGACCGCCCGGACGTGCGGCGGCAGCGCGCTGCCGCGGATACCGGCCTCCAGCGCGGGGATCAGGCTCTCGAGCACCATGGTCGTCTTGCCCGAGCCGGACACGCCGGTCACGACCGTCAGCCGCCCCTTGGGAATGGCGACCTCCAGCGGCTTGACCGTATGGATCTGCGACGTGGACAGGCGAATCGTTCCGTGCGCAAACAGGTCCGCTTTTCCGGCGCGCGGGCGCAAGGGTGCCTCCGGTGCTCCGGACAAAAACGGTCCGATCTGTGAGGCGGGATCTGCTGCGACTGCGGACACCGTGCCCTGTGCAATGACGCGGCCGCCCTTTGCGCCGGCCTCCGGCCCCATCTCAATGATCCAGTCGGATTCCTTCAGGATCTGCGTGTCGTGATCGACGAGAATGACGGAATTGCCGTCCGCCACGAGGTCGTGCATCACTCCGGTGAGGCCCACGATGTTGGCCGGGTGCAGACCGATGCTCGGCTCATCGAGCACATAGAGCACGCCGGTCGTGCGGTTGCGCACGGCGCGGGCCAGCTGCATCCGCTGCCGCTCGCCAGTCGAGAGCGTCGCCGCGGAGCGGTCGAGCGTCAGGTAACCGAGCCCCAGGTCGAGCAGCCGCCGCGCCGTACCCGTAAAAGCCTCGCAGATGCTCCCCGCCATGGGGCGCATCTCCTCCGGCAGGCTGTCCGGCACGCCCTGCACCCAGTCATACAGCTCCGAGAGCGTCATCGTGCACGCTTCGTCCAGTGAAATGCCCCGCAGCTTCGGCGCGCGGGCCGCAGCGGACAGGCGCGTGCCATGACAGTCCGGGCACACGTCCTCTTTCAGAAACTTCTCGACGCGCTTCATGCCCTTCTCGTCCTTGACCTTGGCAAGCGCATTTTCCACGGTATAGACGGCATTAAAATAAGTAAAGTCCAGTTCCCCCGCCTGATTGGAGTTTTTGGCGTGGTAGAAAATGTGCTTCTTCTCCGCCGGGCCATGGTAGACGATGTCCTTCTCCCGCTCCGTCAGGTCGCGGAACGGCACATCCGTGCGCACGCCCATCTCCCGGCAGACGTCCGTCATCAGCGACCACATGAGGCTGTTCCACGGCGCGACTGCCCCCTCGTCGATCGTGAGCGAATCATCCGGCACCAGCGACGCCATGTCCACCGTGCGCACGCTGCCCGTGCCGCCGCATCTTGGGCACGCGCCCTGCGAGTTGAAGGCCAGCTCCTCGGCGCTCGGTGCGTAAAAATGCGCGCCGCACGCCGGGCACGTCAGCTCCTTGCCCGCGGCGACCAGCAGCGTCGGCGGCAGGTAGTGCCCGTTGGGGCAGCGGTGGCTGGCGAGGCGGGAATACATGAGCCGCAGACTGTTCAGAAGCTCTGTCCCCGTGCCGAACGTGCTGCGGATGCCGGGCACGCCCGGGCGCTGGTGCAGCGCCAGCGCCGCGGGAACATACAGCACGTCATCGACTGCCGCGCGGGCGGCCTGCGTCATCCGGCGGCGCGTGTAGGTCGACAGCGCCTCCAGATAGCGGCGCGAGCCCTCGGCATACAGCACGCCCAGCGCCAGCGACGACTTGCCGGAACCGGACACGCCCGCGATGCCGACGATCTGATTCAGCGGAATGTCCACGTCAATATTTTTCAGGTTGTGGACCTTTGCGCCACGCACAAGCATATGATCGACCATGGGTCATGCATCCTCCTTTTTGAATTCATTCCGCGACAATACCAACTGCAAACAAGAAAAATCCGAACCTCTGTCCCTTCGGACAAAGGTTCGGATTTTTGATTTGGTGGAGTAGCCCCATCAAAATCCGAACTCAACGCCGACTCGATCTCTTCAAGCGAGATCGTCTGCGTCCCATGTTGATAGTTGTAGGTCAAGACCAGTTTATCATCGAACACATACACGGCGTTTACAAATGTATCAATCAGGCGTTTCTGAAAATCACGGTTTGCTGGATCGCCATGACGGAACTGCTCAAACCATGCCGTCATCTGTTCGCGGGTCAGCTTTGGCTTTTGCAGTTCAGCAGTCTGGATATTCACAAGGATTTCTTCTTTTCGTGCTTCCAGCTCATCAAGCCGCTGTTTAGTGGACGGCGTGAAAATGCCCTGCTCGATTGCTTTCAGAATGTTTCCAATGGAGGACTCGATTTCCGCAAGCTGTGAGCGAAGCGCAGGGGTTGTTGTGTCTTCCTGCTCCTGCATAACAAGAATTGCGTCAATGAGCCTGTTGATCTTTTCTTCATCCATGACGCGCTGCATGGTCAGGCGGACAACAACACGTTCAATCCAGTCTTTGCGAACAGCCTTCTTGTCGCAATCCTTCAGGCGCTTCGCACCGCTGCATTTGTAATAATAGTGCATAGCGCCGGTATGGCTCTTGCCGCTTTCACCTACCATCATGCGCTCACATTTACCGCAGAACAGCTTTGTTGTCAGCAGATAGTCCTCTTTTGCTTTTGCCATTGCGGGAGCATGGCGGTTCTTCTCCATGCGTTCCTGCACACGGTTGAACAGGTCTTCCGGAACGATAGCAGGAACGCCGCCCTCAATTACAACATCCTGATAGCGATACTCGCCAATGTATTTGCGGTTTTTCAGCAGAGAGCTGAAACTATTGATATTGAACGGCTGCCCCTTTTTCGTTCTGAGTCCGCGAATATTGAAATCCTCAACAATGGAACGAACCGATTTGCCATCAGCATACTTTTCAAATATCTCAACCACTAATGGTGCAGTCACGGGATCAATCACAAGCTTCTGTGCCTTCTTGTCCAACAGATAGCCGAGAGGCACACCACCGCCGTTGTTTTTCCCTTTCAGCGCGTTCTCTTTCTGTCCGCGATGGATTTTCTCTGATAGTTCGGCAGAATAGAACTCGGCATAGCCTTCCAGCATCGCTTCCAGAATAATTCCTTCCGGGCCTTCGGAGATATGCTCTTTCGCAGAAATAACCTTTACGCCATTCTTTTTCAGAATGTGCTTGTAGTGTGCGCTGTCGTAACGGTCGCGGGAAAAGCGGTCGAGCTTCCATACAAGCACAATCTCGAACAACTCTTTTACGCTGTCCTTGATCATGTGCTGGAACTCCGGTCGATCTGCCGTTTTTGCAGATAATGCCCGGTCAATATACGTTCTAACGATGGTCATATTGTTGCGTTCAGCATATTCCCTGCACTCGCGGAGCTGACCTTCAATGGATTCCTCGCGCTGGCTATCAGAGGAATAGCGGGCATAGATGACAGCGTTCATTCTTCATCACCCTCGTTGCCTTCGCCGCTTTCTAACGCAAGCTCTGTCAATTCACGCAGCTTGTTTTGCAGAAGCGTCTTGTCGGGAAGACAAAGCCGATAATCTGCAACAAGTGTGGGCGACATACTGCGGCTTAAAGCATATTCGACAACCGCGTCATCCTTGCTGGCGCAAAGAATAACGCCTACACTTGGATTTTCATTTGGCTTCTTCACATCGCGGTCAAGTGCTTCGAGATAAAAATTGATCTGCCCGATGTGTTCCGGCTTGAATTTTCCGATTTTCAGTTCAATCGGGACAAGGCAGGAAAGCGCACGGTTATAAAACAGCAAGTCGATGAAGAAATCTGTATTGCCGACCTGAACACGGTACTCCTCACCGATAAAGGTAAAGTCCCGACCAAATTCGAGTATAAACTGCTTCAAATTTTCGATGATCGCTTTGCGGAGATTCTTTTCAGAAAATTGCTCCGGCAAGTCCAGAAACTCAAGCACATAGGTATCGAGGATGCTTTCACGCACATTATGCGAAACGGATTCAGGCATTGGCTTCTTGGCAGAAATCATTGAACGCTCATAGTACGATGTGCCGATCTGACGCTCCAACTCGCGTTTGGAATAATGTTCCTTCGCACAGAGCGCCATGTAAAAATGCCGTTCATCTGCCGTCTTGGAGCCAGACATAATAAGCAGATGGTTTGTCCAGCTGATTTGTGTCACCAGTGGTGTCACAAATTCATCGTCCTTGTAGGTCTCGTAGAATTGCTTCATACGATAGAGACCGCGACGATTGAAACCTTTGATGTTGGGGTTCTCTTGCGCAATGTATGCGGCAACTTCGTCAATGATCTTATCGCCAAAGCTTGATGCAGAACAAAGCTCTGACAAATACGCACCGACGCTCCAATACATCTGAATAAGCTCTGCATTGACTGCTTTCATGGCACGGCTGCGGGCGTTGTCGATGATATGGATGACTTCATCGAACTGTCCCGGATTATGGGTTAATTCATTGCTCATATCTTCGCCTCCCCAAGCATTTTCAACATTGCTTCTTTCAGCTTTTCGTTCATCGGTGATTCCGGATCGAAGCACATCTCAACGAACTTCCTCAGTTCAGGATTGTTCGCGTCAACCGGAGGTTTTGCCTCATACAGCTTGCCGTGCGGGTCATCGCAGCGGGCAAAAATATAGTCCATTGAAACGTCAAAATAGTCCGCATACTTGCGCAGAAGCTCAACTGACGGCGTTGCCTGACCGTTTTCATAGCGGTTGATGCTGGACTGCGTAGAGCCGATCAGGTCGGCAAATTTTGATTGGGATAAGCCAATACCTTCCCGCAATGCGCGAAGACGCATACCCAGTTGCTTCATGTCATTCAACCTCCAATTTGGGTTAAGCATAGTATAATCAAAATCCGAGCAGATGTCAACCCGGATTTTGATACTTTTGCGTAAACGATAACCTCAAAATTACCTATCGATAATCTTTATGTAGCAGTATCCACCTGAATATCAGGAAATAGGGCTGCCAAGTTTTGCCTCAGGGTCGAGTGTTTAGGTACCTCTCGGATACCATAGCCCATAATACTTCCCATTGCACTATGCCGCAATTTCCTGTAAATGTAGTCATTATACATGTCTGTCGCAAAGGCGTAATTGTCCGGTGCAATGAAGGATCGTCGCAGGTAACCGTACATAGCTCCAACAGCATAATCCGCAAGTTGAATACCTGCGCTCTGGTTGCTGCTCTCAGTTAAAATGCTGTGATATACATTTTCGTAGTTTCGGATGAAGTCACCATTTACAGTAAATTCATGGCAAACAGCTTTGATCTGTTTTATAGTTTCCGCATTTAACTCATCCATAATGAATACAGCGAACTCATTGCGTGGGCGCAAGTCCATCTGTACGCGCTGAAAGGCTTCCTGCAAATGAAATTTGTATACATGCCGTTCTTCCAAAAGGCAGTACTGTTCATAGACGTTGGTGATGGTAAATATGTATTGAAGGGAATCTTTCTGCGACGCGCACTCGAAAACTTTCCTGTAATATCCTTTTAGACGGTCTTCAGTTATATCAGCAATTGCAGGAGTGCGGGGGCGGTTGCGCAGTTTTTCCCAAAGGTCACTCCATTTTATTTCTTCACCAACCGGTATTTCATACATACCATTGAGTGTCTGCATTTCCTTTTGGAACTCCATGTAGTCATCCATAGAGACCATCACATTGGAACGTACGTAGAAAGGATGCCGCCTGCGGAACTCAGGCGTTGTTTGAGCCTTGTATGCACCGGCTTCATCTGTAAATATCAAGTAATGCAAATATATCCTCTCGCTTTTCTTCACATCGATCTAATACCAGTGTGGTGAGCAAAGTGACAACACCTCCAGCCGCTGCACTCACGATCGCAATAATTATTTCGTCTGTCATCTTTGCACTTTGCTTGTTGAAATATCAAAAAACAATCTCTTTTTCTGTTTCGCTTATTTCTTTAACCAGTGCAGCGATTGACGATACACCGATTATACAGATTGCAGCAGCACGTTTGGTCGCGTTTCTGTCGTGCGTTAACTGATTGCACATGTCCACCGCTGACTTGGCATATTTTACAATCTTCTCGGATTCATCCTTGAGTTCGTGCGAGAGATATGCATCCAACATTCGTTTTGTATCAGTAGACCCGATGTCTGTTCCGTCGATTGAAGGGTGCTCATCCTTTCTAAAAACCTGCTGTGCAATAGAAATAAGTGCTTCTCTGCCCAACATACCGATTGCTTGATACTTTTCCTCTGTGTCAGCAGTTTTATATCGTGCCTTCATTTCTTCGATAGAGCGATCAACCCGGTGCCATCCAGTCGGTTCCGAATTTTGATCAAATACAGGTGAAATAGAAAATGCAGAATGCCTTTCAAAAAGGCGCTTTTTAAGTTCAGCAACTGCAGAATTGTTTTCGAACGACGGTAGCTCACACAACTCTTTTATAATTACAAATTGTTGTTGACCGCTAAACACTGACAGATTGCGATAAAGTGCTGTACGTTTGTTTGGCACAAGGCTTCCGAAGCTTCCAAAATCTGATGACGTAATGGGAATATCTACCCCAAAATCAACTGCATAAGAATTGCAATACTTTACAATCTGTGCTCCTGTCAGCCCGCTATTCGTTTCTGCCAGCGTATCAGCAGCGTATGAAACAAATACATCTGGTAATTTCTTCGTGTCCATTCCTTATTACCTCATGCTATTACAATGGATATGTTATTCGTCGCCAGAAACAAAACCAATTTTTCGTTTCGGACGATCAGGTTCCTTTTCAACAGAGGTCAGCATGAAGTTAAGCTGATTAATATGTTGAATCAAGGTCGCTTCCCGGCCGTTGACAAAACCCTTGAAGACCATCAAAACCGGATCTTCGTACGACACCTGCGTCACATACATCAGAACGGATTGCCCAAAGTTTGTCATCATGATTCCTACTTCGTGTTCTGGATCCAAAGATTTTTCGAACGCCTGAATATACTTCTTCAGGATCTCGAACTGTTCATCAGCCCACATATGCTGTGCCGGTGTATCTATGTTGATTTCAGGAATATCCGGCACCTGAATGTTAAAGGCTGGGATACTGGGTAAATTAAAATCTGACATAATAAGCTCCTTTCATTTCAAAGCATCGCACATGGCAAGCAATTCCTCCACACGAGCTACAATGCGTTTCTGCTCAGCCAAGGGAGGTAGCGGAAAGACAAATCTTTTTAGCTTTTCAGCGTTTATATTTGACTGTCCGATAGCATCTGTCTTGACAGCCAAACAATACTTTTTGAAAAAGTGGCTCTGCATAACATAATTCAAATAATCGCTGTCAATCATGATCGGTGTAACTCGAATTAAGTAACCTGCATAGATCGCAGGAATTTCCGCCTTGTAGATTGCTGTTTTCCCAACAAGCTCCTTGCTGTTTGTACGATTAAACAAGAGATCGTTATATTCCAAGTGGCAACGTTCAATGTCATAGTCATTGGATGTGTATACCAAATTAGAATAGTCAATTTTGCCGCCCTGAAGATTTCCCATTCTTAGTACAGCCACCTTGCCAGACGGCGCTGATTTTTCGGAAGTTCCATACTGAATATTTGTACAAGTATCTGCAATAGTAGTCCAAGTCCATGTGTCTGGAATATCGAAAAGCTGATCTTCTTCTGAAATAACAGGAATTATCTTTTCTTTTTTGATCTTACCTTCTGCAATGAGTTTAGCTTTTTCTGCCCGGATGCGATCCAATAGTTCGATTGCAGGCTCATCCGAAGGATCACGTTCCGTAAGTTTCCCCTGTACTGCTTGCTGCAAAATGGATTTACGGAGTTTATCAGGGAATTCAGTATTCAGTGCAGAAATCCGGTTTTCCACCTCGTCATATTCACTCACGAGCGGCAATAGTTCCTCGATTTTGGCAACAATACGTTCCTGCTCTGCAAGGGGCGGAACGGGGATCAACCACTGATTTGTACGTTTTAAGCTCAAAAAAGTTTGATTGGTGGATCCGTTGGCAGAGATTTCAATTTCTGGACGCTTATATTGTAAGTAGTAGTAAAAATATTTGCTTGCTATTGCCGAGTAAAGTCTAAATACAAACAGGTGTCCATCAGTCAGAAGTTTCTTATGGAGAACCGGAACAATTCCCGCTCTTCCTAATGTTCCATGACCAAGAGTGTTGAGCAAAACATCATTTTCCAAAAGAAAATATTTAGGATCCATAGAATTCCAAAACTCGGAAACAGTATATTTGACCTGCGTATAATCCAAGCCTAATTGTTGATTTGCAGCCTGACCAATAACTTCATAGGGCGTAGGTGTTTTTGAATAAACTGGAGACTTTCCACTAAATGCATCGAGACAATAATCGCCTAACCTAACCCACAGCCAATTCTCAGGAATGTCAAACGGAATATCTTCATCACTTATGGTGGGTAGTGGTTTTTCCTTCTTTATTACCCCTTCTTCTGCTAACTGTGCCTTTTGCTGTGTAATCTGCTTCAACAATTCAGATGCAGGTTCATCAGACGGATTTTGAAGCACTAATTTTCCCTGAACAGCAAGCTGGAGTATGGAGTTTTTCAGGTCCTGTGCGGTCATGATTCTTTTACCTCCAGCATTGCGGAAATCTCCGTCAAAATGCGGTCAATGTTAGCGTTCAGTTCGGTGCGCTCGGACTGATAGCGGGCAATGAGTTCGGCTGGTTCCAGAATTTCTTCTTCCTCATGGGGGAAAGGACAGCATTTGTCAAAATCGTAATTTAGAGCCACCAATTCATCTACAGTGAAGAATCTCGCCTTATCTTTCCCTTCTACCACAATTGGCTGTTTATCAGCCCACCACTCACGAACCGGATCGAAATGCTTGTCCAACATAGGCCTGGTCTTTGTAAAGCTCTTGACTCCTTCCGGATAATCCAGCCGGTAGAACCAGACGCCTCGGCTGGGAACCCCCTTCTGGAAGAACAACAGATTCGTATTAACGCTGGCATAGGGCTTGAAAACCTGCGGCAAGCGGATAATGGTGTGCAAACCGAACTCATCCAGCATTCTTTTTTTGATAGCAGCCTTTACGCCATCACCGAACATGAAGCCATCGGGAAGAACTACACCGCAGCGTCCTTTGTCCTTCAACAGATACATCATTAGCACAAGGAACAGATCGGCAGTTTCGCTTGTGCGGAATTCTGCTGGAAAATTCTGCTTCACAGCATCATCTTCCGCGCCGCCAAAGGGAGGATTTGCAACAATAACATCAACCCTGTCCTTGGCAGAATAATCCGTTACCGGTCTGTTCAGGGAGTTGATATGACGAATCTGCGGAGTTTCAATATCGTGCAGAATCAGGTTGGTCATAGCCAACAGATACGGAAGAGGCTTTTTCTCCCAACCGAAAATAGTGGTTTGCAGAGTATTAAGCTGCTCAGTCGTTGTAATACTTCCCATGTGCGCAATAGTGCTGGTTAAGAAACCACCGGTGCCGCAGGCTGGATCAAGAACGGTCTCGCCCAATTTTGGATCAATTTTCTCAACAATAAAGTTGGTTACCGGACGAGGCGTGTAAAACTCGCCGGCACGACCTGCACTTTGCAAATCTTTGAGCATACCCTCATACAGTTCGTTAAATGTATGCTTCTGCGTAGCGTCGATGAAATCAACCTTTTCGTTGATACGGTTAATGAGCTGGCGAAGATAAATACCGGATTTCATATAGTTATTGATGTCCGTAAACACATTACGAATCACAAACTTTTTGAGATCGCCATCAGATACGTCCAGTTTCTTCAATTTGTCGAACAGTTCGTCCACAAATTTAATCAAGGCATCGCCAGTAATACCTTCTTTATCATCCGCCCAATCACGCCATCGGAAGCCCTCTGGGATGGTACTGCCACGGTACTCGGGTCGGAATTCCCACTCCATTTCCTTGGCATCAAAAGCTTTTAGAAACAGAAGCCAGGTGATCTGTTCGATATATTGCGCATCACCGTTCAAACCTGCGTCTTTGCGCATGATGTCTTCCAGTGACTTAATCAAAGCGGACATTGCCATAGTAATTATTCTCCTTTATGCAGCGTAGATGGCAGCCTCCAAATCCTTAATCGCCTGTCGGAATTTCGCAATACCACCGAAAATCGTGTTGACGATATATACCTGAGTTCCATATTGCTTGATAGGATCGACTTTCAGTACATCTACATTCTCTAAGTCAGACAAGCCGGAGTCGGCATATTTGGTAAGCAGTGCGTCCAGAATTTCAGCCGCTTTTTCTCCGTATTTGGTGAAATAGTTGCGCTTCCGAACATTATTGACTCGTTCACGTCTGGTAAGCGGTGGCTGGTCAAATACAATATGACAAATCAGATCAAACGGGTCGAGATCCTGATTGATTTGCTCACAGAGTTCGGAGAACAGAATGCCGTGTTCCTCCATCTCCTTGATAATGGCTTCCTTGCGCTCGGCAGCTCCCCAAGCAGACAGGAAATCATCCAGCGTCGCATATTGATTAAGAACGTTTTTCTTGGTATAGTCAATCAGGCTTTCTGTAATGAGCTTGCCATCCCGATCCATGTACTGTACCATCTTTTTGAGAATGGTAACCGGCTCTCCGCTGACCATATATTTTTTCTGTGGATTAACTGGCTTCGGGAGCTTGGGTGGAGGATCACCATTGTACCCCTTTGCCGGATTGAAATCCTCATCCTGTTCGCACGGGCCATCGAAATCAGGATCATAGAACAAGCGAGTAACATCGCGGAAGTCAAAAATTGTGAAGTAAAGTTTGCCAAGATCCTCACGCACACGAGTACCACGACCGATAATCTGCTTGAACTCAGTCATGGAACGGATATTAGAATCCAAAACGATGAATTTAATCGTCTGAACATCGACACCGGTAGATAGTAACTTGGATGTTGTAACAAGCACAGGATACTGACTCTCTACATTACGGAAATTATCAAGCTGATCGACACCTGCTTCATCATTGGACGTAATTCTCATAACATAGCGTTCATCAACTGCCATCATGTCGGAGTTTTCATTCACCAACGCCCGGCGCATTCTGTCTGCGTGTTCCTGATCGACGCAGAAGAATATGGTTTTGTCCATGCGGCAATTATGCTTTTTCAGGTAATCGGACACTGTCTTTGCAACCAACTTGGTACGCTGTTCAAGAACGATCTTTCTATCAAAATCCAGTGCATTGTAAATCCGGTCATCAATCACTTCGCCGTTGTCATCTGTCTGGCCGGTGTAAGGAACAAATCCTTCTACATCCTTGTCAAAGAACACACGGATAACACGATACGGAGCGAGGTAGCCATCGTTGATACCTTGTTTCAGGGTGTAGGTGTAGACAGGATCTCCAAAGTAGTCAATATTTGAAACTTCCTTGGTTTCTTTTGGCGTTGCAGTAAGACCAATCTGCGTTGCAGCAGAGAAGTATTCCAAAACCTCGCGCCACTGACTATCGGCTTTTGCACTGCCACGATGACACTCATCCACCACAATCAAATCGAAGAACGAGGGGCTGAACTGCTTAAACAAGCTGTTGGCGTCTTCGTCTTCACCGGTTAATCCCTGATACAATCCAAGATAAATTTCGTGGGCCGTATCAAAGTTCTGCTTTGTTACCCAGGTCATTTTATCCTTAAAGGGTGCAAAATCATTTGTGAAGGTTTGTGAAATCAAAGCAGTACGGTCTGCAAGAAACAAGATTCTTTTCTTAATTCCCGCATTCCACAAACGCCAGATAATTTGAAATGCTGTATACGTTTTACCTGTACCGGTAGCCATCACCAACAGGACTCGATCCTGACCAGCTGCAATTGCCTCTACAGTCCTGTTGATCGCATTGATCTGATAATACCGAGGTTGCTTATTCGGATTATCTACATAATATGGCTCATCTATAATTTTGCTCTGCGCAGGGCCAATGCAGTTCTGTTCTACATACATTTCCCAAAGAGTTTCAGGTGATGGAAACCCATCGAGAGGAAGAACTGTTTCCCGTTCGCCCTCTTGTACGTAGCGATTATGGAAAACAAATCCATCTCCATTCGACGAAAAAACAAAAGGTACATTCATCATCTGCGCGTAGTTCAATGCCTGCTGCATACCGTCAGACATAGAATGGTTGTTATCCTTTGCTTCAACAATGGCAATTGGTTTATTGGGCTTGTAAAAAAGAACATAGTCTGCCTTTAACGGCTTTTCCCGTTTGCAAACCTGCCCACGAGCAATGATGCGCCCGGCGGTAATGGAATACTCCTCTCGCATTTGAGACATTTTATCCCAACCGGACTGTTCGATTGCAGGAGTAATATATTTAGTTCGGATGTCGGCCTCTGATAATGTTTTTTTGTCTATTGCCATATACTCATCCTCCTAAAACCTTATAATCTAATCGAAAAATTTATATTCTTGCCTGTTTACGTCATTGTCTGTCGAATCGACGATTTAGGTAGATTCGTGACAAGGGGTCAGTGCGCCCATTCGCACCCGCGAGATGGAATAGACCCCATTATTTCGAGTTAGAGTCGCTGATATGATGCGGCTCATTTTTCATTTTCGGCGGGCTTCTTGATATACTTGCCGTTCTTGATTCGCGCGTCCGCCGGCTTCGCTGCGTCCTCTGGGATCCCCCAGACCGTGCCAATGCGGATAGCACCGGGGACACGCCCCTCGCCGCACAAAATCTGAATACGGCGGGTGGAGATACCCCAGCGTTCGGCGGTTTGCGCGATAGATAAATACTTCATGGGCGGTACTCCTGTTGCAGTTCATTTCTGCGTCTGCTTATAAAATCACAGTATAATTATAATCGCTAAAACGAATAAAAGCAAGGGCTTTCCCGAAAAGTTCAGGAAGTATTTTCAATTCGGAAATTAAGGGCTTGGGGCTTCCCCAACAACAAAATGAGCAGTTCGGCGCAAGGCTGAACCGCTCATTTTTCCGGTGTGTCCGGACAGCGGCTGTGCTTGCTATTCTCTCAAATCTCAATATCCGCAGATCGTGATGTCCCCGCTTTTTCGAAAGCGGGGGCATTTTTTCTTCTCCGATACTTAAAAAACGGCGGAAAAATGTCCGTTGTATAGTAGAGGGCTTTTGGGAAATATCGCGCAACTTTTTCCGGACAAAAGGCGAAAACATGTCCGTGTGTTATATAGAAGGAAAATTTTTCGCGCTACCCCCTAATTTGCAAAAATTTTGTCCGTTGTAAAGTGAAGGGCAACCAAGCGACAATTCCCTCGTTCTCAAAATTTTATTTTCGCCACTACCAAGTTTTTGAGAAAAAATGTCCGTTGTATTGTGAAAGGAGTGTTTCAATATGCCAGACCGCACACGACCCATCCGCAAGGAAATCTGCCTGAACGAGCAGGAACTGAATCTCATCCAGCACAAAATGCGCCAGTTAGGGACGCACAATTTCGGCGCTTACGCCCGCAAGATGCTGATCGACGGGTACATCATCAAGGTGGATTACACCGAGCAAAAGAAGCTGGCTGCCACCGTCAGCAGAGTCGCCTCGAACATCAACCAGATTTGCCGCCGCATCAACAGCACCGGGCGCTGCTATGAGGACGACGTTGCCGAGCTGAAAGTGCGGCAGGCCGAGATCTGGGAGCTGCTAAAAGCACGGCAAAAGGACGCGCTTTGACCACAACGGGATTTTCCATGTGTGGGTTTTCCGTCACCGGTTTTCCGGACGGTGGACAAGCTGACGCTCCGGAGCGTTCCGCAACCGGATTTCAGGACGACGGTTTTCGTGCCGTTCATCGGGGCTGGAATTCATCCTCTAACTAATAAGAAATAAATCAAGATACAAGAGAATCAATCTATC
>OFMP01001139.1_pt1 | contig 14677 bp, 11 predicted proteins | sample 1541841 | NCBI WGS metagenome assembly OFMP01 (sample SAMN04209226, study PRJEB22552) | human gut metagenome | biome: gut; material: feces | host: Homo sapiens | place: USA: Oklahoma
TATCGAAATCCACTGAATGGAACGCGACGCCATGGGATGCCGCCCAGCAGCGTACAAGTTCCGCGTCAGCCTCACTTTCCTCGCCGCGCAAATGGAAATTGCAATGCGCTACCGCAATGTTGCACTTCCAGCTGCTATGCGCGAACAGCTCCGCCATGCAGATGGAGTCGGCCCCACCGCTTACAGCAAGAAGGGCTGTTTCCCCTTCAGGAATCAGCCCCACCAAAATCTTGTCAAATTCTTTCTGCATGCCTAGCGTTTTCTGGATGCAATCGTATATGAGAATCCGAATGCCAAAGACTCCTTGAACTGCACTGCCTTGCGTCCGTCAGGATATTTTTTCAATGTCTTGTCGGTCTTGACCATCACCTTGTCATCATATATGAGGTTGGTAGTCACCGTCAATGAGAAATATTTGGCGATTTTCCAGTCGAACCTGTTATCCCAGTTCACACGCAAATTCTGAGGATTGTCCAGATAATCGGAGAAGAGCACGAGCTGCGAGGTGTACTTGAAATTGTCATTGATCTGCAGCTTGCCATCAATCTTGATCTGGGCACCGAACTCGAATCTGGCGGGACGGTAAGCATCTCCGCTGGACTTTCCGGCCACGAACGCGTCATACTCATCCTTGTCTTTCCCTGCAAGTGCGGCAATGTCCGCTGCGCTCATGCCGTCGAACTTATCATACTTCTTCTTGAACTCCATTCCGTATGACTTCCTGAGGGTCTCGTCCGTAACGACCACGAAACCGCCGGTAAGAGGGGCGATGTTCACGGTCAGCCATTTGGTCGGGACCCAGTCAATACCGATTGCGATGTTCGTGTAGGCCGGAGATATGAATCCGGATTTCACTTTGCGGCTGGCTTTCCAGTCGCTCTTTCCCGGCTCCCAATCATCCGGAGCGGTATCCGGCTTGGACGGGATAGGATAATTGTAGCTGTTGGAGAACTGCGACTTGAAGTTGAACTGAGCTGAATAGTTCAATGTCTTGGCAGCCTTGTAACCGAACTTGCCCTCATAGTACATACGGTCATCGCTCTTCTGTATGAACGGCTTGTCCTCGGAATAGAGGAAACCGTAGTCCAGCTGGAGACGGTTGTTGAAGAACAGCTCGTCCTTCTTGTAATTCGCATTGGCATCAATGAATGACTTGAGTGTCACACTGTTATATCCGCCGGCAGCCCAGTTGGTAAGGTTCGTCTGTCCGAAGTCGATCTTCGTAAGAAGGGAATTCGTCCAGTATCTCGGCTTAGGTACCTTGACTTCAGCTGCAGGCGCCCCGGCAATGGCCATGGCAGCCTCTTCCGCTGCCTTCTGAGCGTCCGTGACATCCTGTGCGGACACAGAGGCCACGGCAAGCAAAAACGCTGATGCGCTGATGATGATTCTCTTCATAAGCAATTAACTAATAAGCAATTGCGAATACAACCCTCTCATGAGAAGGCTTTCCGGAGTAGATATCCACGCCCTCTTCCTTGCAGACATAGCTGTCCACAGGAATACATCTGATGGTAGCCTTGGTCTCGTCCTTGATCTTCTGCTCGGTCTCGGCAGTTCCGTCCCAATGGCAGAGCAGGAACTTGCCCTGGGTGATCTTCTCCTTGAATTCCTCCCAAGAATCGCATTTCTCGACTCTTGTCTCCCTGAATGACAATGCTTTCTTATATATATTGTCCTGAATGTCGGCCAGAAGGTCCTCAATATATTTGTCAATGCCTTCGAGCGAAACGGTGTTCTTTTCGAGAGTGTCACGACGATGGACCTCCACTGTATCATTCTGAAGGTCACGCGCACCGATTGCCAATCTGACAGGCACGCCCTTGAGTTCCCATTCAGCGAACTTGAAGCCAGGCCTGAGGGTGTCACGGTCGTCAATCTTGACAGAATGTCCGGCTGCCTCAAGCGCAGACTTGATCTGGTTCATCTTCCCAATGATGGCAGCATGGTCCTCGGCCGTCTTGTAGATAGGAACCATAACCACCTCTACAGGAGCAAGTGCCGGAGGCAGGACGAGTCCGTTGTCATCGCCGTGTGCCATGATGAGCGCACCCATCAGACGTGTGGACACGCCCCATGAAGTAGCCCAGACATACTGCTGCTGACCTTCATTGTCAGTATATTTCACGTCGAAAGACTTGGCGAAATTCTGTCCGAGGAAATGCGAAGTACCTGACTGCAAAGCCTTTCCGTCCTGCATCATTGCCTCGATGGTAAGGGTGTCGAGCGCTCCGGCGAAACGCTCGTTAGGGCTCTTGTGCCCTACGATTACAGGAAGTGCCATATAGTTGCGGGCGAAGTCGGCATAGACATGCACCATCTTCACTGCCTCTTCCTGAGCCTCCTGAGATGTGGCATGGGCGGTATGACCCTCCTGCCACAGGAACTCTGCGGTCCTGAGGAACAGACGGGTACGCATCTCCCATCTTACGACATTGGCCCACTGGTTGCACATGATAGGAAGGTCTCTCCAGGACTTGATCCAGTTCTTGTACGTGCTCCAGATAATGGTCTCGGAAGTCGGCCTTACGATGAGTTCTTCCTCAAGTTTAGATGACGGATCCACCACGACGCCGTTGCCGTCAGGATCGTTCATGAGGCGGTGGTGGGTAACCACTGCACACTCTTTGGCGAATCCTGCCACATGCTCCGCCTCACGGCTGAAGAATGACTTGGGGATAAAAAGAGGGAAATATGCATTCACTGCACCTGTCTCTTTGAATTTAGCGTCGAGGATATGCTGCATTTTCTCCCATATTGCATATCCGTAAGGTTTGATGACCATACATCCCCTGACCGGAGACTGTTCTGCAAGGTCTGCCTTGACTACCAGGTCGTTATACCACTGAGAGTAGTTCTCTGACCTTTTGGTTATCTGATCTGCCATCGTAAAAAAATATTTTCCGGAGTATGCCAAGATACTGCCGTTCAAAGTTTTATCTGTTCATTTGCGGTGCATGGCCACCGTCTCTTCTATTGTTTTTTAGCGATATTATTGCTAATCTTGCAATAATGTACGCGCTTGCGCATTTAATGAATGGCAGGTATGAAAATTGCAACTGCCGGTAAAATGCGCTTAGCGCAGGCACAAAGATACAAACTTTATATTAATTATAGGAGGTCCGATTATGAAAACAAACATTATGACTCTAGCCGGGGCGCTGATGATATTGGCATCTTGCGGCTCCGCGTCACAGTATGCGTCCTCACAGGAATTTCAGGACGGATTCTACAGCAGACCTGCCGAAACCGAAACCAGGGCGGCTGTCCAAGCTTCCCGTTCCAAGGTCAATGATCTTGTAAAAGAAACTGAAAGTTCTCAGCTCTTCCTCAAAGCAGGACAGACTGATACGCTGTTTGTTCCGGAGAACATGTCCACGACATTGAAATTCAACAAACAGGACAATGCGACTACCGTCACGGTGACGAACTCGCCGTCATATTCATTGTACCCGGACGGGTATGCCGACGGTTTTGCAGCCGGGTTCGCATCTTCTTATTGGCCGGGATCATACTGGCGTTACCCTTACTACAGTTCATGGTACTGGGGCGCAAATCCATGGTATTATTCCGGAATCTGGTGGGACAGATGGTATTGGAGCGACCCATGGTACAGCTCATGGTACTGGAACGACCCATGGTATTGGGGACGTCCGGGATATTATTGGTCATGGTATTATGACCCGTGGTATCATGATCCTTGGTATCATCATCACTATCACCACCATCATCATTGGTGCGGCGACTATTATTACGGCCATGGAGGAAGGGACGTGTATTGGGGCGACAGAGGCTCGACCACCGGCAACCGCCGCGGCGACGTCATGGGCGTGACCTCTTCCAACGTCAGGAGAAATACCGGAACAATGACTTCGTCAGGTGTAAGACGCACGACGGCAACGGCATCCGCTTCAGGCACGAGGGCCAATGCTTCCACGCTGTCACCTGTCCGCAGGGTATCGGCAGCGAACACCGCATCGGCACGCCCGACGACATCGCGTCCGACAGCGTCCAACAGCGTTTCCGGCAATGTCGTAAGACGTAGCGGTTCTTCTTCAGGCGGATATGGTTCCACAACCTCATCTTCAAGCAATTACAGGCCGTCAGGAAGCACTGTCAGGACAAACGGCAGCTCTTTCGGCAGAACTGAGGGCAGCACCATAAACAGGACGGCAGGCGGCACCGTTTACCGCAGACCTGCATCAAGCCAGTCATCGTCAAGCAGTTCAAGTTCATCATACCGCAGCAGTTCTTCAAGCAATTCATACGGCAGCGGCAGTTCATACAGGAGCTCAGGCAGTTCTTACAGAAGTTCCGGCAGTTCCTCATCTTCCTACAGGAGTTCTTCAAGCAGTTCTTCCTCTTCGTATAGAAGTTCCGGCAGCAGTTCCTCTTACAGGAGCAGCGGGTCATCCTACGGCGGAGGCAGTTCTTACAGAAGTTCCGGTGGCAGCTACTCCGGAGGCGGAGTTTCACGTTCTTCCGGCGGAAGTTCCGGCGGAGCAGTCAGGAGACATTAATGGAAACATTAACTATGATAAATATGAAAAAACAGACAATAGCAATTCTTCTGCTCGCGGCATTTGCTGCTGACGCGGGAGCACAGACAGTCGCAGACGCATTGAGATTCAGCGACAACAACTATTACGGCACGGCGCGAAGCATCTCGATGGGAAACGCCTTCACGGCACTCGGCGGCGACCTCGGTTCGATTTCATTGAACCCGGCAGGATCCGCAGTGAACAACTTTTCCCAGGCGACATTGACACCGAACATCAGCATCATATCTTCCTCCGCGAAGTACAATGCAATGCCGTCCATTGCGGACATGTTCGGACCGGCGACCAAAAACAACACCGCACGTTTCACGATGCCTAATGTCGGTACCATCATCAACATGAACACCGGCAACAAGATAGGCCTGAAGAGCATATCTTTCGGAATCGTGGCCAATGCTTCCGCCAATTATCTTGACGACGTGGCGGCAAGCGGAAGGAACACATCCACGACCTACGCAGGATATCTGGCAGCCAAAGCCGCCGGCATCAATTCCGCAAGCATCAATGACAATGCATATTACAACACTGACATTCCTTGGCAGACAATTGTCGGCTGGAAGTCAATGCTGATATCGAACTACAACAGCAACAATGGTGATTACATCGGCGTTACCGAAAAGGCCACCGACATGGGTTCGGGAAAGTATGACATCTCACTGCCTGACGCCATCGACCAGAGATACGGTCGCAGATCACATGGAAACAAATATGACATCGTATTCAACATCGGAGCCAACATTTCCGACAGGTTCTTCGTGGGAGCGAACCTCGGGGTGACCTCGATCGACTACTCCATGAACCAGTATTTCAAGGAGTTCGCAGTGAATCCTGACAGTTTCCAGATCGACATGTCAGACAATGCAGGCAATGTCCAGACCACATATTTCAACCAGCTCAGGTCCAGGTATTCATACGATGCCGACGGAGCGGGAGTCTATGCCAAGTTCGGATTCATTGCCGTGCCCGTACAGGGACTCCGCGTAGGTGCAGCCATCCAGACTCCTACCGCGAACTTCATCACGGAGCATTGGCAGCTTGCGGGCGAGACATATTATATGAGCAGTAATTTCGATGCCAGCGCACAGTCTCCGAGAGGCGAATACAAATACAAGTTCGTTTCACCATACAGGGTCAATGTCGGAGTTGCATATACCTTCGGTTCATTGGGAGTGGTCAGTGCCGATTACGAGCTCTGCGACTACAGCACGATGAAATTCTCGGAGACCGAGACCAATGACAATTCATCATTTGAAGCTGTCAACGGCGACATCAAGAACTTCGCCGGAGCGGCCCACATGCTGAGGCTCGGAGCTGAACTCAAAGTTCTTCCGTCATTTGCCGTAAGGGCTGGTTACAACATCTCCACAAGTGGCGAGAGATACCTCGAAAACGACGTGAAGAAGACTCCGAAGGCTTACAGGACAGCGATTTCCGGTGGTCTCGGATACAGTTCCAAGGGTTCGTTCTTCTGCGACCTCGCAGTAAGAGGCACCAAGTTCCCGTACGAATACATCTATCCGTATGACACTTACATCAAAGACGCATTGTCCCCTGAAATCCAGTACAGAAAGAGGATTTGGGATGTGGTAATGACCTTCGGCTGGAGATTCTAGAGATTCTTCAGATAGGAAATGGAGTCCGGACCTTCATTGAAAAGAAGATCCATGATGGACAAATCAGAGATAAAGCCATGCTTCAGGGAAAAGACCTGCCAGTATGGCTTTTTCAATTTCAGGTCCTCAAGAATGGTATTCGGACGTTTCGGATGGATTACTCCCCGGTAATCCCTGCCGTAAATGCCGGAATCGCGGGCCGTGAATTCTTCCGTGAATTTCAGCTCGGCGGCAATCCCCGTCTTCTTCAGGAAGAAGCGGAGCAGGTCAATGTTAAGGTCGAAAAGATATTCATGGCGCTTTTCCAGGATGGCGAAAAGCTCGTCACGATAATAGTCGAACCAGGCGGAAGATTCGTAGGCGGAAATGATGGCGCGCTCCATCCTCTGGAGCCAAGGCTTCGACCAGTCAATCCTCAACTTCCTGACAGGCAGCGCATAAGTTCCGTTTTCATGCACGATGGGAACGGACAATGCTTCTACACCTCCTGCCGCATAGATGCGGCACCGGTTGCGATATGACTGTTTCTGATAATTCTCACAGGCTTCAATATAAACCTCCGAAGGCATATAAGAATTTACCCTGCCGGTGGACAGGGTAAACTCTTCAGCTATCGCCGCGAAATAAGACACGGGCGGAAAAAATGCCATTTCCAGCAGCATCTAGTCGATATCTCCTTTTTCGTTGCTTGAATTGGCCTTTACGATACCGCGTTTCGATGAACGGATGAAGTTAAGGATTGTAGCCTTCTCTTCGGAATCAGGGAAACCTGCCTCAACCTTGGCACAACCGTCAGTGATATTGTAACCCTGGAAATAGATGGTATCGTAGATATCCTTGATATTTCTTACAGTCTCAGCAGAGAATCCTCTTCTGCGGAGTCCGACGATGTTCACACCGGCATAGCAGATAGGATCACGTCCGCAAAGCGCGTATGGTGGAATGTCCTTGTTGATCTTGGACATGCCGCCGATCATCGCATGACAACCTACTCTCGTAAACTGGTGAGCCTTCGCGCCGCCGCCGATGATAGCCCAGTCATCAACCTCGGTTTCACCGGCAATGCCGACGTAACTCACAAGGATACAATGACTTCCTACCTGGCAGTCGTGAGCGATATGAACGTATGACATGATCAATGTGTTGCTTCCGACCTTGGTAACGCCCTTTCCGCTGGCCTTGGTACCACGGTTGATGGTAACGCACTCACGGATAGTCACATTGTCGCCGATTTCCACGTATGTCACCTCGCCGTCGAATTTAAGGTCCTGAGGAACAGCACCTACTACAGCGCCAGGGAACACTTCGCAGTTCTTGCCCATCTTTACATAAGGATAAATCACTGCGTGAGGATAAATCTTGCAGCCGTCACCGATCTGTACATCATCATCAATGAATGCGTATGGGCCGATTTCGATATTGTCTCCCAGAATAGCCTTCGGGCTGACAGTTGCCAATGGATGAATCTTGTTCATAGTAATTATTTCATTTTAGCCAGGAGGGCACGCACGGCCTTCGCTGTATTTGTATTAATGGTATGTCCCGGCTTGAATGCAGTAACCTTGGCATTCAGATATCCGCCGGCAAGTCTCATGTCGCCGATCATATCCAGAAGCTTATGTCTTCCGCATTCGTTAGGGAAATGAAGTTTCAGATTGCTGAGATAGCCGCTTTCGCTTACGCCGAGTTTAGGCTGGTTGAAAAGTGTCGCCATCCTGTCGAGCTGTTCATCAGTGACAGGGTGCTCCACGATTACGATGGCATTGTCCACGTCACCGCCCTTTACCAGATTGTTGGCGAAGAGGAACTCGACCTCGTGGAAGAAAACGAAAGTGCGGCAAGGGCCGATTTCATTTGCGTAATCCTTGGTCAAGTCCCACGCGGCGCTCTGGACGCCAAGTACATGGGAATTGAAATCTACTGTAATGTCGTAGGAAGGAGCATCGGCAGGAGTCACTTTCACCCATGAACCGGTCTTCTCATCCTTGATTTCGACCTCGTCCGGAACAGTGATGTAAACTCTCTCGGCATTCTGCTTTGCCAGACCGGCCTCGGAGAAGGCCTTCACATAAGGGAGCGCGCTTCCGTCCAGGATAGGGACTTCGACATTGTCCAGTTCGACAACAGCATTGTCAATGCCCATTCCGGTCAATGCCGACATTATATGTTCGATAGTAGAGACCGAAATTTCGCCTTCCGATATCGTCGTGCTGCGGGCCGTATTGGACACATTTTCCGCAAGGGCTTTCACAAAAGCCTCTGTGCCGATATCTTTCCTGAGGAATACGATTCCTGTATTTTCCGGAGCCGGCTTCACTGTCATCTCTGCAATGCGGCCGGTATGAAGACCTTTGCCATGGAACTGGCAAGCGCTATTGAGTGTATGCTGCTTCATCGTTTTTATCACAAAATTTTCTTATAGTCTGCAAATATATGTATTTTTCAGCGACTTGACCAAATTTCGGATTATTCCTTGCCCTGCTGCTTGAAAACAGCGTAGCTCCTCATATAGTTCTTGATAGGGATTGCAGGTGAACCGAGGAGGACTTCTCCGGATTTCCTGATGCTGCCGATGACGCCTGCCTGTGCACCGATGGTGGTATTGTCCGGAATCACGATATGTCCCGCGATACCTACCTGACCGCCGATGATGCAGTTCTTTCCGATCTTGGCAGAACCGGCGATACCGCATTGCGCAGCCATTACGGTATTGTCACCGATGACGACATTGTGCGCAATCTGGCAGAGGTTGTCGATCTTCACGCCTTTTCCGATGATGGTCGACTCCATTTCGGACTTGTCGATGGTGGTTCCGGCGCCGATTTCGACATTGTCACCGATGATGACATTGCCCAAGTGCTCGATTTTCTCCCAGGTACCGTCAGGCTGGGGTGCGTTTCCGAAACCGTCGGAACCGATGACGGCATTGGAATGGATGATCACATTGTCACCTATTATCATTCCCGGATAGATGCACACGCCAGGATAGATGATGCAATGGGAACCTATCTTGGTATTGTCACCGACATATACGTTTTCGTAGATTTTCGTATAGTCGCCGACTACGGCATGATGGCCTACGTATGAGTGGCTGCCGAGGTAGACTTTTTTTCCGAATTTGGTGGTCAGGAACCATGATGAACGGAATCCGCGATGCCTGCGGTCGGTCCTTTTCTGTGTGGCCACATATTTCAGGAGCTCGGCAACGGCAGTGTATGCATCTGCCACCCTAATCATCGTGCACGAAACAGCCTGCTTAGGCTCGAACGTATTGTTCACCAGAAGGATACTGGCCTTGCAGGTATATACATAATGTTCATATTTCGGGTTTGCGAAGAAGCACAACTGTCCTTCCTTGCCATGCTCGATTTTAGCAAATGATGTGACCTTTACCTCAGGGTCGCCGTCTACGGTTCCCTTCAGCACTTTCGCCAGCTGTTTGGCTGTAAATTCCATAGTACCAAGTATTTTATTTTACCCCGCCGGAAGCGGAATTATTAAACTCTTTGTGCAAATGTAACACTTTTTTTTCCATTTACGGAAATTTTAAGTATCTTTGCAAGGTGAGTTGAGATAGGGGACGAGCGCGTCTCCTGTCTTTTTTTATAAGAGCGTACACATTTATGGAAAAAACATTGATATATCAGACGATGGCGGGTCCGGTGGAAGAGCGCGGATGTTTCATCACTGATATCACGGTCAGTCCTGACAATGACATTGTCATAGCCATTGAATCGGAGGAAGGAACTGTGGTGATGGACGATTGCGTGGCGGTGAACGACGCTTTCCTGGCAGCATTCGACCAGGACAAGGAAGATTATTCATTGACCGTGACTTCAGCAGGGCTCGACCAGCCTTTCAAGATCGTGAAACAGTATGTAAAGGCTGTCGGGACGAAGGTCGTCGTGAAGACCAGGGACGGAAGGAAGATCACCGGGAAGATGGAGAGCGCGGATGAAAACGGATTTACCGTCTCGTACGAGGTGAAGGAAGCCGTTCCGGGAAAGAAGAAAAAGGAACTGGTACGCCACGAAGAGACTTTCGCCTACGGTGATGTCAATTCCGTAATGCCGCACATTGATTTCGAATAATATAATAAAAGTACAATATATGGATTCAGAAAAAATCGACCTCAAAACCGCGTTTGCGCTTTTCAAGGACGAAAAGCATATTGACCGCCCTGTAATGATGGGTGTGCTCAAGGATGTTTTCATGACACAGCTTACCAAGACTTTCGGCTCGGCTGACAACTTCGACGTCATCATCAATGTCGACAAGGGAGACTGCGAGATCTACCAGAACCTGGAGGTTGTGGAGAATGTGGAGAACCCCAACACCCAGATTTCTCTGGAGGAGGTCAACAAGAACGGCGACGACTACGAACTCGGCGAGACATTTACCAGAAAGGTGGAGCTCAAAGATTTCGGAAGACGTGGAATCCTCAATATCCGCCAGAATCTTCAGGGAAGAATCATGGATATAGAGAAAGCCAACCTCTATAACAAATACACGGACAAGATCGGCGAGATCTTCACCGGTGAAGTTTACCAGACATGGTCCAAGGAGGTGCTTATCCTCGATGAGGACGGCAACGAGCTCAGACTGCCCAAGAACGAGCAGATCCCGGGTGAGCATTTCAAGAAGAACGACACCGTCCGCGCCATCATCAAGAGCGTGGAGATGAAGAACAATACCACTCCTTACATTGTCCTTTCCAGAACTTCCGACGAGTTCCTCAAGAAGCTTTTCGAGCAGGAGGTTCCGGAGATTTTCGACGGGCTCATCACTATCAAGAAGGTAGTCCGCATCCCTGGCGAGAGAGCGAAGGTGGCCGTAGAGTCTTATGACGACAGAATCGATCCTATCGGAGCTTGTATCGGTGTGAAGGGTTCCAGAATCATCGGCATCGTACGTGAGCTCAGGAACGAGAACATCGACGTTCTCCAGTGGACAAGCAACACCCAGCTTCTCATCCAGAGGGCGCTTAACCCTGCGAAGATATCGTCCATCGACATGGGCACTGACGAGAATGACAAGATCAAGGTGTTCATGCTGCCTGACGAAGTCAAGAAAGGTATCGGCAAGGGCGGCTGCAACATCAAGCTTGCAGGCATGCTCGTAGGACGCGAGATCGAGGTTTGGAGAGAGATGCCTAAGGAAGAGGGAGAGGAAGAGGGCGACGATGAGGATGTATTGCTCAGCGAGTTCAACAACGAAATCGACCCTTGGGTCATCGAGAGACTCCAGTCAATCGGTTGTGATACCGCGAAGAGCGTATTGGCACTGGATCCTGCGGACATCGCCAAGAGGGCTGACCTCGAGGACGAGACCGTAGAGGAGGTTGTAAACATTCTCCGTGCTGAATTCGAAGAAGAGTAGAAGAAGAGTATAAGAAGCTGAATTTATAAATTTTAAAGGGGTTTTTATGGCAGAAATCAGACTGAACAAGCTAACAAGACAATTTAACGTGGGACTTCAGACATTGGTGGATTTCCTGAACGGGAAGGGCGCCAATGTGGAGATGGATCCTAACGCGAAAGTATCTGACGAGTATATTCCAGATCTGGAGAAGGCTTTCGGCGGTGACGCCAAGGCCAAGGAGGATTCGGAGCGCGTGCAGATCAAGATAAAGGAAATCATTGAGAAAGGCACCAAGAAGAAAGAAGATGATGAGGAGGAGCCGGCTAGCGGCACCGTCATCATCCGTGGCGCCGGCAACGGCTCATTCGCGAAAGCGGAAGAGGCTGAGGCACCTGCCGAGGAAGTGAAGGCAGAGCCTGAGGTAAAGCCGGAAGAGGAGGCAGCTCCAGCTAAAGTTACTGAGCCTGAGGCAGTTACAGAGCAGAAGCCGGAACCGACGCCTGAACCGGAACCTGTACAGGAGCCTGAGCCTGTCATGAAAGAGGAGATTAAAGTGGAGGAGAAACCGGTCATCGAAGAGAAACCGGTGGCAGAGCCGGAGCCAGCAGCACCTGTTGCTGCGACATTGGCCGTAACGGAAGAAAAGCCTGAGAAACCATCCGTTCCAACCCCTGCGGAGGAGGCTCATTCCGGACAGGCCAAGAAATCCGACATCAAGAAGAGCGACAGGGCACCTAAGGAGTTCAATCCTAAGGTAGACAAGGCCAAACTGAAAGCAGAGCACAAACTGCAGAAGGCGGCTTCAAGTTCTGACGAAGAGGACACGACTGCAAGCACCGGCGGCCTGAAGATTGTCGGCAAGGTGGATTTGTCCCAATTCGAGCCTAAGAAGAACAAGAAGAGAGAGCGCATTGCCAAGGGCGGAAGCCAGAAGGTCGATGTGAACAAGATTGACAATGACGACAACCGCAAGGACGGCAACAAGAAGAACCGTCAGGGCGGAAACAACGGCCAGAACAACGGCCAGAACGGAAAGAAAGATTTCCGTCAGGGCGGAAACGGCGGCCAGCAGCAGGGCGGTGGAAAGAACCGTCGCAAGGACCGCAACAATGACCGCTTCAAGCCGGCAATGACAGAAGCCGAGCAGGAGGAAATGCAGAAGGAAATCCAGAAGCAGGTCAAGGAGACCTACGCAAGGATGAACGACAGCAAGTCCAAGAACAATTTCGGCGCAAAACACAGAAAGGAGAAGAGGGAGCTTGCATCCCAGAAACTTCAGGAGGAGATGGCTCAGGAGGCAGCAGAGAAGAAGATTCTCAAGGTTACCGAATTCGTGACCGTCAATGATCTCGCAACCCTCATGAACAATACTCCTGTAAACAAGGTCATCGAGGCATGTTTCAGCCTGGGTCTCATGGTGTCAATCAACCAGAGGCTTGACGCAGAGGCACTTGTACTCGTGGCAGAGGAGTTCGGATACAAGGTGGAGTTCGTCACCGCCGACATCCAGAACGAAATCAACCAGGAAACCGACGAGCCGGAGAACGAGGCTGACCTCGTGACAAGGCCTCCTATCATCACGGTGATGGGACACGTCGACCATGGCAAGACTTCGCTCCTCGACTACATCAGACAGACCAATGTGATCGCCGGTGAGGCCGGAGGTATCACACAGCACATCGGAGCATACAACGTGGTACTCCACGACGGAAGGAAGATCACCTTCCTCGATACTCCTGGTCACGAGGCATTTACAGCGATGCGTGCCCGTGGTGCACAGCTTACCGACCTTGCGATCATCATCATTGCGGCTGACGACGCCGTGATGCCGCAGACAGTGGAGGCCATCAACCACGCACAGGCTGCCGGAGTCCCTATGGTATTCGCCATCAACAAGATAGACAAGCCTGGCGCACAGCCGGAGAAAATCCGTCAGCAGCTGGCTCAGATGAATATCCTAGTGGAGGACTGGGGCGGAAAATACCAGTGTCAGGAAATTTCTGCAAAGAAGGGTCTCAACGTGGACAAGCTTCTGGAGAAAGTGCTCCTGGAAACTGACCTCATGGACCTGAAGGCAAATCCTAAGAGACTTGGTGTAGGTACAGTGATCGAGTCCTCTCTCGACAAGGGCCGCGGATATCTCGCGACAATCCTTGTCCAGGACGGAACGGTCCACACGGGAGACATGATGCTCAGCGGCGGCTACTACGGACGTGTAAAGGCCATGTTCAATGAGCGTGGACAGAAAGTCGAGACGGCAGGACCTTCAACTCCTGTTTCAATTCTCGGTCTGAACGGTGCGCCTAGCGCCGGTGACAAGTTCAACATCATGAACGACGAGAAAGAGGCCAAGGCCATCGCCAACAAACGTGAGCAGCTCATCCGTATCCAGGGCATCAAGACCCAGAAGCATATGACATTGGAGGAAATCGGACGTCGTATCGCCATCGGCAACTTCAAGGAGCTGAACATCATCGTCAAGGGAGACGTGGACGGTTCAGTGGAGGCTCTGTCAGACTCACTTATCAAGCTCTCCACAGAGGAGGTACGTGTCAATGTAATCCACAAGTCAGTGGGTGCAATTTCCGAGTCCGACGTCATGCTGGCTACCGCATCCGATGCGATCATCATCGGTTTCCAGGTACGTCCTTCAGCTGACGCAAGAAACCTTGCAGAGAAAGAGGGCATCGAAATCCGTCTCTACTCCATCATCTATGATGCTATCAATGAGGTTACTGACGGTATCGAGGGTATGCTCGAACCGGAGAAGAAGGAAGAAGTCACAGCTACCGCAGAGGTCAAGCAGACATTCCACATTTCCAAGGTCGGCACCATCGCAGGATGTCTCATCAAGGACGGCAAGATGCAGGCCAAGAGCAAGGTCCGTCTTATCCGCGACGGCATCGTAGTCTACACCGGAGAACTTTCCTCTCTCAAGCGCGGCAAGGATGACGCCAAGGAGGTTACTGCCGGCATGGAGTGCGGTATCGGAATTGACAAATACAATGATGTCAAACCTGGCGATGTCATCGAGGCATTCCAGATTGTCGAAATCAAAAGGACGCTGTAACGCTTCCACATAATTTTAAAGAGGCTGACCCAAAAGGGTTGGTCTCTTTTTTATATAGGGTGTCATAGAGTTGT
>OFMP01001140.1_pt1 | contig 14674 bp, 9 predicted proteins | sample 1541841 | NCBI WGS metagenome assembly OFMP01 (sample SAMN04209226, study PRJEB22552) | human gut metagenome | biome: gut; material: feces | host: Homo sapiens | place: USA: Oklahoma
AGTACGTCCTGCAGCTGGTTGTGGATGGCACCATTGCCACCTGCTTCCTTGACGGGGTTGCACTGAACGTGCGCATGTATGAGCGCCCCGGCGAGTCGCTGAGCATTTTCGCCACCGACGGCGTCGTTGAGGTACGCAATGTCTCCATCGCTCGCGGATTGAAGGAGGTCTGACCAATCTGATTTCTTTTTGACTGATTACGGGTCGTCGAGGTCGTTTCGTACCTTCTTTTCGCCTCGGCGGCTCTCCTTGCGGCTTTTCCTCTCATTTTTGCTTAAGCGATTAAACTATACTTCGGTACCACATATCGCACGATGCACGACGTTTGTCATCATCTGACGACGCTGTCAGAATCATTATTTTTTGGAGGAGATCATGAAGAAACTCACTCGTACCATTGCCGCAGTGTCGGCGCTCGCCATGTCCGTTGGTGCGCTCTCCGCATGCGGCGGCTCAAATGTCAACGCTGACAAAGGGCATGTATATTTTCTCAGCATGAAGGTGGAACAACAGGACCAGTTCAAGGAACTGGCCGAAAAGTTCACCAAGAAGACCGGTATCCAGGTCGATATCGCCACTGCGTCATCCGACACCTACGAACAGTCGCTTAAGAGTGAGCTGGCCAAATCCGAGGCGCCTACGTTGTTCGATGTCGACAACAACGACTTTCTGAATTGGACTGATTATTATGCCGACATGTCGGGAACCAACATCTACAAGGATCAGGAGAACCCCGACTATGCGCTGAAGGATGGCGATACGGTTGGTGCTGTGCCCTACGTCATGGAACGATATGGCATCATCTACAACAAGAAGCTGCTGCAGAAGTACTTCGATTCTTCCTGGGCAAGCATTAAGTCGGTTGACAGCATCAACAATTTCAAGACACTGAAGACAGTTGCCGATGAAATACAAGCACATAAGGATGAGATGGGCGTGAAAGGTGCGTTCACCTCCGCCGGCTTCGACTCCAGCTCCGACTGGCGATTCAAGACCCATCTGGCCAACCTGCCGCTCTACTATGAGTTCAAGGACGACAACGTCACCGAGCAGCCGGCCACCATCAAGGGCACTTATCTGCCGAACTACAAGAAGATCTTCGACCTGTACATCACCGACTCCACCACCGACCCCACCCAGCTGAGCGCCAAGACCGGCGATGATGCGAACTCCGAGTTCGCGCTCGGCGAGGCTGCCTTCTATCAGAACGGCACCTGGGCTTGGACCGACCTGCAGAAGGCCGGCATGAAGGCCGAATCCGTGGGCATGATGCCAATCTACACCGGTGTCAAGGGTGAAGAGAAGCAGGGCTTGGCCACTGGTTCCGAGAACTACTGGTGCATCAACGACAAGGCCTCCGACGCCGACAAGAAGGCCACCGAGGACTTCCTCTCCTGGGTGATCACCTCCGACACCGGCAAGAAGGCCATCTCTCAGGACATGGGCTTCACCACCCCGTTCAAGACCTTCGATGATGTCAAGTTTGACAACCCGCTGACTGAAGCCGCTGTTGAGGATCAGAAGTCCGGCAAGACCCAGGTTTCTTGGAACTTCACCATGATGCCGTCCGAAGAGTGGAAGAACAAGGTCGGCCAGGCACTGCTCGAGTACGCGCAGGGCACCGGCAAGTGGGATGCCGTCAAGACCGCCTTCGTGGACGGTTGGGCTTCCGAATACGAGGCTTCGCACTGAGTCTCATAGAGTCCCATAGCCGATAAGTAACAATCCGCGGCGCCCCTGCCATTTCCTTCTCCAGGGGCGCCGCTTTGTATTGCTGAGTCTCGCACAAAATCGTCCGCCGCAGAAAAGTGTGAGGCACGCACCCGCTCAATCGCACGCTGTGGGGCCATGAATCGGCGATTTTTCGCCATTCTCCACAATGTGCGATTGAGCGTTATTGTGCGGTTGCCTCACACTTTTTCTATGGTGGGCTTTGTTGTGTGAGCCTACTTAACGCGGGAGGTGGAGGAGCGGACCTTCAGCTGGGCCGGGAACACGATGTAGGGTTGCTCAATCGGCTTTTCGTCAATGAGATCGAGCGTCATGCGGGCTGCCACGCGGGCCATTTCCACCGGATCCTGGCGGATGGTGGTCAGGCCGATATCGCCGGTGTAGAAACTATCGTCGTAGCCGATCAACGAGACGTCGCCGGGCACGGAGAATCCATTGCGCTCCAGCTGGAACATAAGCGGCAAAGCAATGCCATCCTCTTGGCATGCGATGGCGGTGGGCATCTCGTCTTGGCTTATGAGTTGGTTGACCACGTCGCTGATTTCATAACGTCCATCGTCATCGACCTTGCAGACGATAACCTGCGGCTCGATGCCTTCCCTGCGGCAGCAGGCGGTGAATGAGTCGAATCGGCTTTGCACGGAGAAGCTCAGCGACACCTCGCGATTGGTGCTGATGTAGGTGATGCGGCGATGTCCGAGATTGATAAGATGGCGGGCGGCCAGCGTGGAGCCCTGCACATCGTCGATATTGACGGCGGCGGTAAAGCCGCGGGCTTCGGGTTCGACTGAATTGATGCCGACGATCGGCACGCCGACCGAAGCCAGTTGCGCGATTTCGTTGTTGTCGATATCGAAAGACGCCACAATCACGGCATCGGCGTTACGGCGTACCGGCAACATCTCGAAGAATTCCTTGCGCTCCTCGATGCTGGAAATCTGGAATACCGAAATATCGTAGCCCTGCGTGTGCAGCACCTCGTTGAGCCCCTCGATGACCGAGGCGGTGAACCACAGGCGGATATGGCCGCTCATCAGTACTGCGATGCGCAGGGAGCGGCCGGATTTCAGGGCCGCAGCCGAGCGGGAGAGTGAGAAATTGAGTTTGTCGGCGATGGCGAGCACGCGCTCGCGGGTCTTGGCCGACACCAGATCCGGCCTGGTGAAGGAACGTGAGACGGTGGAGATGGAGACGCCGGCCTCGCGGGCGACATCCTGAATGCTCGTAGCCATTGCAGCCCCCTTGCGTTGAATGGAAAATCGCAATACACATGCACAACTGACTCCAGTGTACATGCTGATTGATTGATCTGCGGCGATGACAACGATTGTATTACAAACGTTTGCAAAGTGTCTATGTCGGCGTTAGATTGGCTTTATATAGCCATTATCTTAGGTGAAAGAAGATTGCTGGAGCCGGAGTGTGCTCGAACTTGAAACGCCTAAAATGACAACGTTTGACATATAATGATTCGACGTTTACTATGAACATAGGCTTGAACGAGAACAGGCCGTGCATGCGGTTCTCGATCGGCAAGCTCGCATTGAGTTGAACTCCGCAGCCGGCGCACGATGCAGTGTCACAACGCAGCGGACTCAAGGAGGAGGAAAAGTCATGATCAGCATGGCTGGCAAGGCGATACGCAGATGGTGGGCGCTGTTCGCGCTCCCCACATTCGCCGCATTCATCATCGGGTTCCTGGTGCCCTTCATCATGGGCGTCTACTTAAGCTTCTGCGAATTCACCACCGTTACCGACGGTGAATGGGTGGGGCTTAAGAACTATGGCAAAGCGTTGAAAGACAAGGAATTCCTGCACGCGCTCGGCTTCTCCACCGCGTTCACCATCGTGACCACCATCGTGATCAACGTGATCGCCTTCGCCATCGCCTACATGCTGACCAAGGCGATCAAGGGCTCCACGCTGTTCCGCTCGGTATTCTTCATGCCGAACCTTATCGGCGGCATCATCCTGGGCTACATCTGGCTGCTGCTCCTGAACGGCGTACTAGCCCACTGGGGCCGCGCCCTGACCTATAAGGCGTCCTACGGGTTCTGGGGCTTGGTCATCCTGGTGTGCTGGCAGCAGATCGGCTACATGATGATCATCTACATCGCCGGCCTGCAAGCCCTGCCCACCGATGTGCTGGAGGCTGCGGCCGTGGACGGCGCCAACGGACGGCAGACCATGTTCCGCATCATCATCCCGCTGATGATGCCGTCCATCACCGTGTGCTCCTTCCTGACCGTGACCAACGGTTTCAAGCTCTACGATCAGAACCTCGCATTGACCAACGGTGCGCCGAGCAACATGTCTGAAGGTCTGGCGCTGAACATCACCCGCACCTTCTACGGCCGTATGGGCTGGGAAGGCGTCGGCCAGGCGAAGGCCGTGCTGTTCTTCATCCTGGTCGCGGTCATCGCCCTGATTCAGAACAAGCTCACCACGAGCAAGGAGGTGGCAGCCTGATGAACGAGAACAAGCCTGTGAAGCATGGCGCATTATGGACCGTGCTGTTTGCCGTTGTCTCCCTGTTCTGGATTTTCCCGATCGTCCTGGTGCTGATCAACTCCTTCAAGCAGAAGGCGTACATCTCCAAGAACGCGTTCTCCCTGCCTGCCGGCAAAGCGTTTGTAGGACTTGAGAACTATGTGCGCGGCATCGAGACCACGCAGTTCTTCGCTTCCTTCGGCTGGACGCTGCTTATCACCGTCGGCTCGGTGGCGCTGATTCTGGTGTGCACCTCGATGTGCGCATGGTGGATCGTGCGCGTGAACAACTGGGCCGCGAAGCTGCTCTACACCCTGTTCCTGTTCAATATGATCGTGCCGTTCCAGATGGTGATGTTCACCCTCTCCAAGATCGCCGACATGCTGAAGCTCAATACCCCGTGGGGCCTGTGCATCGTGTACCTCGGTTTCGGTGCCGGTCTGGCCGTGTTCATCTTCACTGGCGTGATCAAGGGCATCCCGCAGGAGCTTGAGGAGTCCGCCATGATCGACGGCGCGTCAGTGCCGCGCATCTTCTTCCAGATCGTGGTGCCGATTATGAAGCCGTCGATCGTCTCGGTGGCCATCCTCGAAGCCATGTGGATCTGGAACGACTACCTGCTGCCGTACCTGACGCTCGACCTCGGCAAGTACAAGACCGTCTCGGTCGCCGTGCAATACCTCAAGGGCGGCTACGGTTCCGTGGATATGGGCGCCATGATGGCCTGCCTGGTGCTGGCCATCATCCCCATCATCGTCTTCTACTTGGTATGCCAGAAGTATATAGTCTCTGGTGTCATGGCGGGCGCGGTCAAGGGTTGAGCCCGACAATTTGGCTCCCCTCCCTGAGGGGAGCCAAAAGCTGTACAAGGAGTAGTTGATGAACTGGCTGGCACCGGACTCGAAATTCATGCGCGCGTGGAGCAATCTTGTTGACGGCGTATGGATCAACATTCTGATGCTGGTCACTTCGATTCCGATCATCACCATCGGTGCGGCCCTGACTGCCGGCCATGATGCTTGCCGCCGCTCCATCGAGGGCGAGGGCAAAGGCGTAACCTCCAACTACTTCAAGTCATTCAAAACCAACTTCATCAAAGCCACACTGCTGTGGCTGCCGTTCTTGGTGGCGCTGATTGCACTGGTCTGGTCATGGATCGTCCTGCAGATCACGCCGCTGCTCATCATCAAATTCGCGCTGACCATCCTCTGGCTTATCGGTTTCGAATGGGTGTTCGCGCTTCAGGCACGCTTCGAGAACACCGTGGCCGGCACCTTGAAGAACGCCTTCATCTTCGGCATCTCCCACATCGCGATGACCGTGGCCCTGGTCATCGTGGATGCCGTGTTCGTGGCACTGCTGGCGGCCAGCTGGTTCCACATGCCCGGTGGACTGTTCCTGCTGGTGATCCTTGGTTACGGCACCATGCTGATGCTCCATATCCCCGTCGCCGAGCGTGTCTTCAAGCCATATCTCATTGACTAGGCGGGTTCTCTCGCGAATATGCGGCGATCTTCGAGGTCTGAGCGCTCTCTGTCCACGCAAGCGCGGTAAAGATAACAAATTGATAACAGTTTGGGGCGGCTGGCGGAGCGGGGTGCCGATTGAGGGGGTATTAGTGATTGGCTTGGAAAGGGGCTTTTGACATACGGGGGGTGTTCGGACTGGGCGGTTGCCCCCGTAAGTGCTTATATACATAAGGAATCTGGCACACTGAGTCTCAGTGCCGTAATGGTATCATCGCAAATAATGTTTGCGTTCACGTAGAGGCGAACGAGACGCCCGACAAGTGGGTCGAGGCAAAGGACAAGGAGAGATGCGGTGAAGCATTGGAAGAAGATGGCAGCATCGTTGATTGCAATATCAACGATGGTGGCAGTAGTTCCGACGACGTATGCCATGGAATCGGAAGATTCCCAACCACAGACAACCGATACCGCGACAGTGCAGACTACTAAGGCTGCTGAACCGACGCTGCTCGCCAGCTGGGACTTCACGGGCAAAAACGGCACCACGAACAGCGCGATTGCCGATTCGACCGGCAAGTACAACCTGACGCTGAAGGACGGCGCCAAGATCGAACAGTACGGTGACCGCAGCAACAACGAGGCGCTCTCACTGTGCGGCGATGGCCAGTACGCCCAGATCGATGACCAGCTGTTCAAGGATGCGGGCGACTCCTTCACTCTGGAGTTCGCGTCCAAGACTCGTCACGACAACAGCGGCAAGTTCTTCTCGTTCATCGTCGGCAAGGACGGCTCGAACGACGCCAACACCACCGATCAGGCCAACGCCAACAAGTACCTGATGTTCTACAACAGCAAGATCGCCATCAAGGGCGTTATCTCCAACAACAACTGGGGTAACGAACAGGGATCCAAGGTCACCGTTTCCGGCAACGACAACAGCTGGGCCGATTACAAGATTGTCGTGGACGGCACCAACCTTGCCGTGTTCCGCAACAATGCCCTGATCATTTTCAAGGCCAACACCGGCATCAAGATGAGCGATCTCGGTGCGACCACCGCCTACATCGGCAAGTCGTTCTACTCCGTCGATGAGTACTGGAATGGTGCAATGGATGACATCAAGGTCTACAGGGGCGCTGACCTGACCATGCCGACCGCCGTTGCGATTTCCGGTACCGGTGTGGTGAACAACAAGCTCACCCTGATTGAGAAGGACTCCACCAAGCTCACCGCCACCGTCACTCCGGACGACGCCGTGAGCAAGAACGTCACCTGGTTCTCCTCCGATGAGTCCGTGGCCAAGGTCGCCGCAGACGGTACCGTAACCGGCGTCAAGGCTGGTACTGCCACCATCACCGCCACCACTGAGCTGGGTGGCGTCAAGGCCGAACTGCCCGTCACCGTTGAGCCGATGAACGCCAAGAACGCCGCCGCAGCCGACCTCGATGCCGCGATTGCTGCGCTGAAAGTCCCGGCGGCCGAGAATCTGCCGCTAGTCGCCAAGGGCACCAAGAACGGCTCGGCGATTACGTGGAAGTCCTCGGACGAGAAGCTCATTACGTCCACTAACGAGAAGTACGAAAACAAGACCACTGGTGCCGATGACCCGTATCGTGGTGCTGGCATCATCAATCGTCCGGCCTACGGCGACGGTGATTCCAAGCCGGTTACGCTGACCGCCACCGCTTCCTACAACGGCGGTGAGAAGGTCACCAAGACCATCGAGGTCACTGTCAAGGAGAAGACCCGCATCGCGCCTGACACCGGCTATGCGGCCGTCACTTTTGAGAGCGACAGCAACGGTGGAGAAAAGGCCTGGGTGGCTTCCACTGAGAAGAACGATTTCTTCACGTTTAAGACTCGCAACAATGGCCAGGCGGTACTTACCAATGATGCCGACACGGGTGGCTTGCGTGACATGTTCGTGCTGCGTTCCCACGAAGGCGACAAGTACTACCTGATTGCCACTGATCTCAAGGTCTCGTCAATGGGCTGGAGCCAGAACCAGGTTAACGGCTCTCGGAAAGTTGAGGTCTACGAGTCCACCGATATGATGAACTGGACCCGTACCAACGGCGACGGCAACGGCGGCATCACCATCAACACGCCGAACGCCGGTATGACCTGGGCACCGGAAGCTTACTGGGATGATGACCTGAACGCTTACGTGGTGTTCTTCTCTTCCCGCATGTTCACTGATGACACCCGTACCACTCCGGTCAAGAACGACAAAACCGGCAATAGCTCCTATGCTCAGGTGCGTTACGCCATCACCCGCGACTTCGTGAACTTCACCGAGCCGCAGATGTGGCAGGACACCGGCTACTCGCGCATTGATTCCACCGTGCGTAAGATCGGTGGCTACTACTACCGATTCACCAAGAATGAGCAGGGCGGTGCCGCTGGCGATTACATCACCACTGGTAAGAGCATCTTCCTTGAGCGTTCCAAGGTGCTGACTGCACCGACCACCGAGGCATCTCCGGGTCAGGACCCGAACACCGGTTGGCAGCTGCTCGAGCAGGCGTTGCTGCCGTTCGAAGGACCAGAGACCATCAAGCTCAACAAGGATGACGAACTCAACACGAAGGACGACGACGGCTACATTCTGCTGTCCGACAACTTCGCCTACCGTGCATTTATGACCACGGGTGCCGAGCTTTCCAAGACCACGTGGGACAACCCGATGACCAAGCGTTACCCGGACTTCAACAACGAAAAGAAGCCGGTCAAAGCCGAGCCGGGCGCTCAGGGCTACATCACTCAGGGTGCTAACGGCGGTCTGCCGGACAAGGTGCGTCACGGTGCGTTCGTGAACGTGCCTGAGTCTGTGCTCAAGGTAACGAAGTCCTGGACCGCTGCCAACCCGACGCACATCGAGGCTGTTGACTCCACCACCAAGGCCGTGTACAACGCCGGCACCCGCGAGCTCACCGCCACGGTGACCGCCGCCGATAAGGGCACGCTCGCCGGTTCGGTGAAGTTCTCTGCTGGCGACTGGTCCAAGACCGTGAAGCTCGACGCCGAAGGCAAGGCCACTGTGACCCTCCCGGCCAGCGTCTCTGGCACTGTTGCGGTTGCTTACGACGGCTACACCGATGGTTTGGTCAATCCATCCGATACTACGGTTGACGGCATTGAACAGGGCAAGGTCGATTTGGCTGAGCTCAACAAGCAGATCGCCGCCGCCGAAGCGCTCAAGGAATCCGACTACACGGCTGATTCCTGGGCTGCGCTCGCCAAGGCACTGCAGGTCGCCAAGGCTGCGCTCGCTTCCTCCGACCAGGCTGTGGTTGACAAGGCCGCCGCTGATCTGAGCGCCGCCATCGCAGCATTGCAGAAGGCGGAAACGCCCACCAAGCCGGATACCGGCGATGGTGACAACAAGGGCGATAACGCAGGCGACAAGACCGACAACAAGACCGATGACACCAAGTCTGACGGCAAGTTGCCGGCCACCGGTGCCGCCGTATATGGCGTGAGCGGTGCCATGGTGCTGCTCGCCGCTGCCGGCATTGCGCTGTCCATCTGGCGCAAGCGCCGCGCATAACTGAGTAGCTGCTCACTGCAACGCACAGAAAATCGCACAGTATATGTGTGATTTTCTGTGCGTTTTAATGTATAACAGCACATGCGTCATTTTTTTGGCTATTCGCTGTTTGTGGTGGGTGATGGTCAAGTGGTGGTGACGGCTTTGAGGTCGAGTCTGCCGCAGGTCAGGTAGATCATGGTGGCGAAGTAGTCCATGTTGCGGAAGCCTCTCGCCCGTCGTTTGACGTTCTGGATGACGCTGTCGGCGCCCTCGAGCACGGCGTTGGTGTACGGGTGCTCGAAGTAGGCGACGATCTCGGCGAAGTGGCGTCGGATCATGCGGGCGAAGTCCTTCATGGGCTCGAGCCTCGAGTGCATCATCCACGAGCACAGGCGATGCAGGCGCACCCATGCCTCGGACGGGGTGCGGCTGTCCGTGTAGATGTCCTGCAGGACCTCGCGCATCCGGCAGGCGCGGCCGGTCTTCAACCGTTGCCTCGTCAGGTTGCGCTTGGTCTCCACCTGCAGTTCGGTCAGGCTTTCCTCGTTGCGCAGCCACAGGTACTTGGTCCGTTTGAGCAGCGGGTTGGAGCGGCCTTCCGTCTTCCCGGCCTTGTCGACGGCCTCGTTGGCGTGCCTGGCCACGTGGAACCTGTCGACGATCCGCCGCGCATGGGGCAGATGCTCACGGATGCCCTTCCGGAAGCCCAGGCTCATGTCGCAGGCGACCAGACGCACATATTCCGGGACCCCGTTGTGGTCCATGAAATCACGCGAGAACCGTTCGACCGTGGCCGGGTCCTTGCCCGGCGTCACGTTGATGACATCGTGCTCCACGAGATCGGCGACCACGGTGATGCAATTGCGGCCCCTGCGGCTGGTCTCGTCGATGCCGATGGCCTCCACACCCATGTAGTCCTCCAGCCTCCTCGCCTCGTCGACGTAATGGGCGACGGACCGCCACAAACGGGTGTCGGTCTCGTCCAATTGCTCGGCGAGCGTGCTGACGGGCAGGTGGCGGGCCATCTCCACGGCCCACGCCTCGAACAGGAGCGTGAACCCGCCGCCCGGCCTCGCCCACGGGACGGGAACCGTCCCCACCCCGTGCACGGGACAACAGAAGCGCGAGCCCACCTCGAAACCGATTGCAATGCGCAGCTCTTGCCTGCCCTCCCCCGCATCCCTGAAATCCACGGACTCGACCTTCCAAGGAGACTGCAACTGCAGGGCGGCGGTGAACAGGTGAGAGGTATCCATGCCCCCTCAACCTACCCGACCGGTACCACCAGACAGACCTACCACCCACCACAAACAGCGAAAGGCCCTTATTTTCATAGGTTCCGTCAGTACCAGACTATTCCGCATTAGGATCAGTCCTGATCAGAATCGGCATCTGAGCCAGGACTGCCACCAGACTGAGATGTAGCAGGAGGCTACATAGCGGGATCAGGAGTAGGATCGGGATCAGGAGTAGGATCGGGATCAGGAGTAGGATCGGTCGTAGTAGTGGTCGTTCTCTGGTTCGAATAACGATACCGATATTGGCTTTGAGCACGCTGAGCCTCAACAGCTGCGCTGTAGTTGGCCATGGATGTGTTTACTGCATCCATGGACGCAGTCAGCGTGTTGACGGCATCCTGCATGGCCTTTACGTCAGTGCCCTGCTGAGACAACACAGTATTGGCGTTGGCGATGTCGCTTTCCAGTGTCACGCGCGTTGAATTATCGTCGACGGCATACAGGCTGTTGTCCAGCAAAGTCTGAGCCTCGGCAATCTTGCCCTGCAACGCCTGCTGAGCGTTAGCCTGATCCTTAGCGTTCTTGCTGTCCGTCACGGCCTTTGCCGCGGCAGTAATCGCAGTGGCGTTCTTCTTGGCGGTCTTGGTCTGGCTAGTGGCCGTCTTGGCATATTCCTTGAGGTCCGACGTAGAAGCTGAAGTCTTGCACTCCACCGCTTCCACGTTCTTCACCGCGGCGATTGCCTTCTTCAGCGCATCCACGGTCGCACCGTCAGCCACTTGATCAGCTGTAATGCTTTGAGCACTCTTGGCATCAGCCAACGCCTTGGTCAGCGCCTTCTGAGCGGTGTAATTCTGGTCCATAGCCTCAGTACATGCCGTCAACGCATCTTGGTGCAGCTGACGGTTCTCCTGACGTTGTTCGCTGGAACGCCAGTCCCATACACCACCAATGACCGCTGCAATCACCACCAGCGCAGCAATCATCGAGATGATAATAACTTTGGTCTTCTTCTTGCCGCCCTTGCCGCCGCGAGACACCTCTGCCGCGCGGTCTCCCTCCGGCTCCTCCACCGGCTCAGGGTTCTGTTCAATGGCACTGAAATCGATGTTCAGATCGTCTGTGGCACTATCACGTTGTGGCTTGGCTTCAGGAACCGGCGCGAAAAGCGGCAGCGTCGCATTATTATCCTGCTGAGACGACTGAGCACTTTCCGCAGTATCAGGTGCCGCAAAAGTCATCGGAGGAGTAGCCGCCGCATCGGAAGGGGAAGAGGCACCGCCATCAGTATTCGCCGCCCCCGCAGCGGGCCATTCCAATACTTCGTCAAAGCTGGGGAATGCAGATTGAGAGCCATCCGCAACAGCACCAGTACTGTTGCCGTCACCCGGCGCAGCGCTGCCTACGTTCTCGTCAAACGAGATGGGCGGTATGTCCCAGAAGGTATCGACGATATCGCCACGAGCCGGCGATGACGACGTAGAGGAACCAGATTCCGCATTCGGTTCGGGGCGTTCGTCTGTTCCCATGCTCTTCTCATTCCTTTGCGTCATTGAAGTCATTCCAAACTGTCAGTTTATCCAGCGCTATGCCGAGCGTGCCAGCTGGTATTCAAGAATGTCACAATTCTTTACTATTCGATATACAGCCAGCACATAAATCCAACAACTCAGTCTCATAACAGTAAAACCGTGCGGCACAGAAGTACCGCACGGTTCATATTGCAAGACGATCGGCAAACGTCAAACTATTACTTGCGGGCTTTCTTCTCGCCCTTGCTCTTGGCACCCTTATGAGAGCTGCGCTTGTTGCCGTCCTCGTAATAGTAGTAGTAATAGTTCTTCGAGTGCATCTTCTTCGGATCAGCGAAGTTGAAGATGAAGCCAAGAATCGGCACTTCAGCGGTCTGCAGAGCCGTAACGGTGTTCTCCAGCTCCTTCTTCTCCACAATGCCCTTACCGGTCACGAGCACCAGACCACCGGCCATACGACCGAATACGGTGGCGTCGCTGGCCACGGACAGCGGAGCAGTATCGATGATCACGTAATCGTACTGGGTGAGAGCCTGCTTGACCATTTCCTTCATGAGATCGGAGTTCAGCAAGATGCTGGCGTTAGCCGGGCGCTTGCCGGCAGGCATGATGTGCAGGTTCGGCTTCCAATACTTCTGAATGACATCGGCCGGGGACGCCTGGCGAGACAGCACGTGAGACAGGCCCACGTGGCCTTCGATGCCGAGCTTGTGAGCCACGGACGGGTGGCGCAGATCGGCGTCGATAAGCAGCACGCTCTTGCCTTCCTCGGCGAGAGCCACGGCAACGTTGGAGGAAACCGTGGTTTTGCCTTCGGACGGATCGGTAGAGGTGATGATCAGCAGTCGGCCATGACCCTGCGTGGCGGTGGTGGTAAGGAACGAAAGGTTCGTGCGGATGCGGCGGAATTCCTCAGCCTCGCTACCAGCTGGCTGAGCGACTACGACCGGGCGGCTGTCGTCAAGAATCGTAGCCTGTGGCACAGTACCCAGCGAAGAAGCGTGGGTCAGTTCACGCACATCATCGGTGGAGTCCACCTTGGTGTTGAGGATGTCCTTCAGCAGGGCAACGCCAATGCCTACGATGAGGCCGAGAATCAGGCCCGCGGCCAGATACAGCGGAATGTTCGGGGAGCTCTGCCCGGTAGGAGTCTGAGCCTTCTGCACTACCGTGAGCTTGATGGGAGAGCCGCTGGAAGAGGAGTTGTTGTACAGGTCGGAAGAAATCTGATCGGCCAGGTTCTTCGCCACGCTGTTGGCGATGTCGGCCGCTTGCTGCGGATCGCCGACTTCCGCCGAGATATCCACCATGAACGTGTTCGTGGGGTTCGTAGCGGTCACCACGCCGGCAAGATCGGTCGTGGTCATATCCAGACCGAGATCCTTAATGACGGGCTGGAGCACGGCTTCGGTCTTCACCAGTTCCGGATACGTCGTGATCTGGGTATTCAAATAATTGGCACCCGAGCTCATATCGTTGGTGGTCTGCGTCTGGCCGGACTGACCGGCATACGTGGCGAACACTTCAGCCGTAGCCGTGTACTTCGGCGGCATGATGAACGTAACAGCTGCAACCGCAGCAAACACCACCACGAACGAGATGATCGCAGACGCGAGATGCTTGCGAACAATCTGCAGCAAATCAGCGATGGTCAATGTTCTTCCTTACCTCTTCGGGAAATTCTCACAGATAGTCTATAATTTAGCACCTACCGGGGAACTTCTCGAGCTTTTGTATCCTTGTGAACAATGACCAAAACCCTTGATACGACTGCAGAATAACTGTACACAATCGCAATCACAATGTATTGTAATTCAAATTATCATTCATTACAATCAAAATTGTCAATACTATTTATGCAGTGTGAAGGAGTATATTATGGCATCCTTGCTTCAAGGATTCAAAGAAGTTCAGCTAGTTAAGCCCGTTGGCAAAACGGTAATGACCGTTACCGATTCCGTTGTACGTTTTAATAAGGCCACCGCAGAAGTGCTGAATTTTCCAGCACAAGTTAAAATCCTTATTAACGATAAAACCAGACAAATTGCCGTCACGCCGACTACCGCTAAGGCGGATAATGCCGTGAAATTCAGCAAGGGTGAGGGCAAGCAGACTACGTCTGTAAGCATCAAGAATGCTGTGCTTGTTGAAGCAATTTCCAAGTACTTCACGCTTGTCGAAGCTCCAGAAGGCGAGGTCTCTTTCGCCTCCGTCAACGGCACTGCTTACCCGGAAGACAAGACCGTGATTTTTGATGTCGCAAACGCCACTGCCGGCACCATGAAGCGCCGCGGCCGCAAGAAGGCTGAGTGATTTCTGCTTAATTCGCGATTATACGAATACTGTAAAAGCCTGGATTTCGAATTAATGATAATTCAGGCTTTTATTTTCCAAAAAACCAGCATGGCTTGGGTTGAACAATACATGCACCAGCCCCACGGAGAGGATCTAAACGGCTGATTGGCCCATAGATTATTCAGTTTTTGTAAGCGACTGCCAATTACTTGGCGGGAGTGTAAAAGTACTTCATGAAAGTGAACGGTTGACCGAACCCCCATCACCTCACCCACACATGCAACTGGTACAGTTCTCACGGAGGATATGGGAGGGAACCAAGTATGTCCACACCGAACAATACGCAGCTCGGCAACAAGTCAGTTCAAGAAAAACGCAGAAACTCCG
>OFMP01001144.1_pt1 | contig 14626 bp, 11 predicted proteins | sample 1541841 | NCBI WGS metagenome assembly OFMP01 (sample SAMN04209226, study PRJEB22552) | human gut metagenome | biome: gut; material: feces | host: Homo sapiens | place: USA: Oklahoma
GGACGCTTAACGCTACACGTCCGCAGGTTAGTACATATATCTCAGGTTAGTGGCGCTTTTTTGAAGAGTCAATGTCAGTGCAGTTGCACTGATACACTCACGAAAATATTAATGCCTTGTCGGCATGGAAAGTGATTTCAGCGGTGTTGGCGATATATTTCACAGTACAATTTAATGATAAATCGGATTATATAAACTGAAAGCAGCAACGGTACGGTGATTAGTAGCGTTGCTGCTGTTTGTTATTACTGCTGTGCTTCAAGGTTTGCTTTCAGCTTGTCGGAATATTCACGGATGACCTTGCGGTCCGACTCGTTTACAATCTTATAAGTCGTCCTTGAATAGAAATGGCTGTCGGTATCCCATATAACAGGAACGATGCCAAGCTCGGTCAGCTTTCCGAGTACAATCGACAGGCACTCGGAGGAATCGGTATGAGTTGCGTCCTTTGCCATATTGCTTGCGGTATAGGTTGATGTCGTTTCTCCCATAAATACGGGTATGTCATTATCCAGAAAAGCCTTTTTCAGCTCGGCACACTGGCTGTCGATATATTTAAGCCATTCCTCGCCGCCTATTTTATTCGACCAGTACATAGAGTTGTCGACATAGTGGACAGACACCATAAGCCTGTCGTTTACCATATCCTCAGGCATTTGAAATCTCGAAGAAGTCGTTTTATCTATGTTTGTCCAGTAGCCCGAAACGATAAGCACACGCTGTGCGTTATATCTGCCTGTGCCTCTTACCGCATCGACAAACGCCTGATTGAGCGTGTTGGTCATCTTGTAAGCATTGGTTTCGGACTGTTCCTTGAGATTACCGCTTGAATCAAACTGATTGCCGCCGAGATATTCGTTATAGCCCTCGAAAACGAGTGTGTAGGGATAATCCGCAAAATACTCGGCTATCTGCGTCCACAGATGAGTGAATATCTCCTTGCACTTGTCAAGGTCGTTTCTTCTTATGATAAATTCGTCGAAGTGGTGGATATTTATAACGGAATATACGCCTGCTTTTTCGCAGTAATCAACAATCTCCTTAACTCTTTTAAGGTATTCCTTGTTTATCGTATATGTATTGTCATTTTCCATCATATTGCCCCAGAACACAGGAATACGAACTGTGTTGAAGCCTTCCGCCTTCATACCGTCTATTATTTCCTGCGTTGTCACATCCGCTCCCCAGCAGGTTTCATAGTCCTGCGGTTCGTTTCCGCCGACAACGGGGATCCATTCATACGTTATCTTTTCGCAATCGGTCGCTTCGTATGCTTCCATCGTGTTGCCAAGACTTATGCCAAGCCCCATTTTTTCAGCCATTTCGGTTGCTGTGATTATCTCATAGCGTGATGAAGTATCACTGCTTTCGTTATCCGAAATACCGCTCTGAGCGTCCGACGCCGGCTGACTTTCCGTTCCCGATGTGACATTTCCGGCACAGCCTGTCAGCATAAGTGCCATTACCGTAAGTATTGCCGTTAATCTCTTCTTCATAAGAATACCTCTTTAGCAAAAAGAGCCGTTACATAAATCTATGCAACGGCTCCCAAGTGTTTATGGTTTATTTTGCGTAATCTATAGCTCTGCTTTCTCTTATCAGATGTACCTTTATCTGACCGGGATATTCCATCTCGTTCTCGATACGCTGAGAAATTTCTCTTGCAAGAACTATCATCTTATCATCGTCAACCTGTTCGGGCTTTATCATGATTCTTACTTCACGGCCTGCCTGAATAGCGAATGACTTTTCAACACCGTTGTAAGAGCTGCATATCTCTTCGAGCTTCTGCAGACGCTTGATGTAGTTTTCGTAGTTTTCGCTTCTTGCGGCGGGACGTGCGGCGCTTATTGCGTCGGCTGCCTGTACAAGAGCGGCAATAACAGAGTGTATCTCAACATCGCCGTGGTGAGCCTCGATAGCGTGGATGACCTCGGGGCTTTCCTTATACTTACGGCAGACATCGACACCTATCTGAACGTGTGAGCCTTCAATCTCGTGGTTAAGAGCCTTGCCTATATCGTGCAGAAGACCGGCACGTCTTGCAAGAGTTGCGTCAACGCCAAGCTCGCTTGCCATTATGCCTGCAAGGTGAGCGACCTCTATTGAGTGGTTAAGTACGTTCTGACGGTAAGAGGTACGGTAGTAAAGGCGGCCGATGAGCCTTACAAGCTCGTGGTGCAGGCCGTTTACGTTGGTTTCCATAACGGCACGCTCGCCCTCCTGCTTGATTTTAAGCTCGACCTCACGTCTTGCCTTTTCTACTGTTTCTTCAATTCTTGTAGGATGGATACGTCCGTCCTGAATGAGTTTTTCAAGCGCTATTCTTGCTATCTCACGTCTTACATGGTCATGGCAGGAAAGCGTTATAGCCTCGGGGGTATCGTCAATGATAAGGTCAACGCCTGTGAGCTGTTCAAGCGCACGTATGTTTCTGCCCTCACGGCCTATTATTCTGCCCTTCATTTCGTCATTGGGCAGGGGCACTACGGATACTGCCACCTCCGATACGGTATCGGCGGCAAGTCTTGAAATAGCAAGGGAGATATACTGTCTTGCCTTTTCGTCACATTCGTCCTTAAGACGCTGTTCGTAAGCTGTAATCTTGACTGCCTTTTCGTGCGAAAGCTCGCTGTCAAGCATACTCAGCAGGTGTTCCTTCGCCTGATCTAAAGTAAAGCCGGATATTTTTTCGAGAATATCCATCTGGCTTTTCTTGATGGATTCGGCTTCAGCCAGCTTTTCTTCAGCCTTCTTGTTCTTGTTCTGGAGCTGTTCTTCAAGACGCTCGATCTTATCGTTCTTCTTGTCGAGGCTCTCCTCTTTCTGCTGAAGTCTTCTTTCAGAGCGTGTTACCTCTGCTCTGCGTTCCTTGAGTTCTCTTTCGGTTTCGCTTTTGAGTTTCTGAATTTCTTTTTCGTTGTTTTCTTTGAGCTTAAAGATCTCGTCTTTAGCCTCAACCAGTGCGGTTTTCTTTGTTGCCTGAGCTTTTTCGTTAGCCTCGGATACTATCCTGCTTGCTTCCTTCTCGGCAGATTCTATCTGCGCTTCTGCCGTCTTTTTTCTATGCTCGATACCCATTTTGTACATAACAAAACCGAATATCGCCGCTCCGACTACGAATGCCGCCGCACAGAGTGTAACTGCAAGCCACACTTCCATGGGTTAGCGTTCCTCCTTTTCTGAATTGCCGTGTCACGCCGCCGCAAAACTGCATAAGCGCCTGCACGGCTGATTTTACATTTCAACATTTAATTGTATATATGTAAAATAAGCGGATCGTCCTGTCTTTTATTGGTGAAAATTTGCAAGACAGCCGACTTTCCTGAGTTATAATAGATATTTACTCGATATTAATTTTACGGCATTTTCAACAAATTGTCAAGGGCTTTTTATAAAAAAACACTAAATTATTTTGGAAAATAGTGAAAATCTATTGACAACATTTTACCGCTATGATATAATAATCAAACTGTGAAATCGTTACTACCGTTATGCAGTGCGGTTTTACAACACATTTTAATAAGCCGATGTGATGGAATTGGCAGACGTGACGGACTCAAAATCCGTTGGTAGCAATACCGTGCGGGTTCGACCCCCGCCATCGGCACCAAAAGGTGTAACCCCACTCAATGAGTGGGGTTACACCTTTTGTGTGTTGGTGGGTGGGAGAACCCGCAACTTGCGGGTAAGGCATGGATGCCTTATAAAATGGACGCCCGGAGGCTTTAAGCAAGTATGCTTACAAGCAACAACTTATACAATTTTTCATCCAACGTGTTGACAAATTACAACAATATATTGCAAAATCCGTTTAAATTTGTTATACTATACCAAAAGACTAAAAGACCGATAACATCATAAGCAATCGGCTGTCGGTTTTAAGGAGAGGGCATATATGAGCGTGAAATACATACTGTATAATCCTTTATCTTGCAATGGAAAAGGAACAGAGCTTGCGAAAAAGCTGGCGGAAATATATAAGGACGATGAACTGAAATATTGCAATATGACGCAGATAAGCGGGTACGGCACATTTTTTGACAGTATTTCGCCCGAAAGCGATATTGTGCTGTGTGGCGGCGACGGTACGCTTAACCGTTTTATAAATGACAGCGACGGGTATCCTTATGAGAATCCGCTGTATTATTACGGTACGGGAAGCGGAAATGATTTTTTGCGTGATCTCGGCAAGGAGCAGGGCTGTGAGCCTGTAAGGATAAACGAATATGTCAGAAATCTGCCGATCGTAACGGTAAACGGCAAAAGCTCACGGTTTATCAATGCCATAGGCTACGGTATTGACGGATATTGCTGTGAAAAGGGCGACGAGCTGAGAGAAAAGTCAGACAAGCCGATAAATTATACATCTATTGCGGTTAAAGGTCTGCTGTTTCATTTCAGACCGGCGAATGCGGTTATAAACGTTGACGGCAGGGAGTACAGCTATAAAAAGGTATGGCTTGCGCCGACAATGAACGGCAGGTTTTACGGCGGCGGTATGATGACCGCTCCGCAACAGGACAGAAACAATCCCGAGGGGAAGCTGTCGGTTGTTGTGATGCACGGCAGTGGAAAGCTGAAAACGCTTATGGTGTTCCCTTCAATCTTTAAGGGGGAGCATATCAGCCATACCGAGATGGTAGAGGTACTGACCGGAAAGGAAATCACAGTGCGTTTTGATTCGCCTGCCGCACTGCAGATAGACGGCGAAACGGTAAAGAATGTCAGCGAATATTCGGTGAAGGCATATGACAGGGAGAACGGCGAGCGGCGGTATACAGACGGAGAAAAGGAAAAAGAAAGCGAAACGGTTTGAATAAGTGTATAGGCAGGCGATGTCGGGTTGGGCGTTTTATGATTTAATAGAATATATCCGCAGAGCCTGCATATGTCGGGGCTAAAACGGCAAACAAAAAACCGCTTGATTTTGACAATCAAGCGGTTTTTAATTGGTCTGAGTGACAGGATTTGAACCTGCGGCCTCTACCACCCCAAGGTAGCGCGCTACCAATCTGCGCCACACCCAGATAACAGTAAACATTATACACGGTTTTCGGGTATTTGTCAAGGGCTTTTTTAAAAAAATACGAAAAATTTTCGGCAGAGCTGTTCAAACGGCTTTGTTGTGCGAAATGACGGGCTGTGGTCAATGTTGCCGTAGGGTGAAGCGGGGCGGTTGTGGTCGATGTTGCCGTAAAGTGAAAGAGGGCGGCTGTGGTTGATGTGGCCGTAGGGTGAAGCAGAGTAGTTGTGGTCGTGGTCAATGTGGCCGTAGGGTGAAGCAGGGTGGCTGTGGTCGATGCGGCCGTAGGGTGAGGCAGAGCGGCTGTGGTCGATGTTGCCGTTGGGTGAAGCGGAGCGGTTGTGGTCAATGTGGCCGTAGGGTGAAGCAGAGCAGTTGTGGTCGTGGTCAATCTGGCCGTAGGGTGAAGCGGAGCGGCTGAATGATATACGGAAGGTAAGTTTTGAGAAAAAATGACGTTTGCTATTGCGAACACGGACAATTTGTGATACAATATAAAATGTGTCGGTATGTGCAGATGAAGCGCTGTATGCGTCAAAGATACAGGCGGCAGATACAGATGACACAGGAAAGTAAAAAATCCGATGAAAAGGACGGTTATTTATAATGACAAATTATGAAACTTACGAAAGCCCTTTCTGTACGAGATATGCAAGCGAGGAAATGCAGTTTACATTTTCCGCACAGAAGAAGTTTTCGACATTCCGCAGATTGTGGGTAGCGCTTGCTAGAGCGGAAATGAAGCTCGGACTTGAGCAGGTAACACAGGAAAAGGTTGACGAGCTTGAGGCACATATCGATGATATTGATTTTGCTTATGCGGCTGAGGAGGAGAAGAAGCTCCGCCACGATGTTATGGCGCACGTTCATACATACGGAAAGTGCTGTCCGAAGGCCGAGGGCATAATCCATTTAGGTGCTACAAGCTGTTATGTAGGCGACAACACCGATGTTATCGTAATGCGTGACGCTATGAAGATAGTACACAGAAAGCTTGTGAACGTTCTTTCAAACTTCGCTTCTTTTGCGGATAAATATAAGGATATGCCCTGTCTTGCATATACACATTTACAGCCTGCACAACTGACTACCGTAGGCAAGCGTGCTACACTGTGGATGAACGAGCTTCTGATGGACCTTGAGGATCTTGAGTATCAGATGGGTAATCTGAAGCTGCTCGGTCAGAAGGGTACTACAGGCACACAGGCGAGCTTTATGGAACTGTTCCACGGAGATGAGGAAAAGATAGAAAAGCTGGAGCAGATGATAGCTGAGGAAATGGGATTCAAGCAGTGCGTACCCGTAAGCGGTCAGACCTATTCAAGAAAGGTTGACAGCAGAATAGTAAACGTACTGGGCGGTATTGCACAGAGCTGTTCGAAGTTCTCGAACGATCTGCGTATTCTTGCAAACTTCAAGGAGATGGAAGAACCTTTTGAGAAGAATCAGATCGGTTCTTCGGCTATGCCTTATAAGAGAAACCCGATGAGAGCGGAGAGAATAACCTCGCTTTCAAGATATGTTATGATAGATACTCTTAATCCTGCGTTTACGGCAGGCACGCAGTGGTTTGAGAGAACGCTCGACGACAGTGCAAACAAGCGTATCGCAGTAGCGGAGGCATTCCTTGCAACAGACGCCATACTGAACATTATGCTGAATATCACAAACGGACTGGTCGTATATCCTAAGGTCATCCGTGCAAGAGTAATGAAGGAGCTTCCTTTCATGGCAACGGAAAACATTATGATGGACGCAGTTATGAAGGGCGGAAACAGACAGGAGCTTCACGAGAAGATAAGACAGCACAGCATTGCCGCAGGTAAGGTTATCAAGGAGGAGGGCGGAGAAAACGACCTCGTTGACAGAATCGCCGCAGACCCCGACTTCATGACTACAAAGGAAGAGATTGAGGCAAAGCTCATCCCCGAAAATTACACGGGCAGAAGCGCAAGCCAGGTGACCGCATTCCTTGACAGGTGCATAAAGCCTGTCCTTGAAAAGAATAAGGACGTTCTCGGAGAAAAGGCTGAGCTTTCCGTATAATGAACGGATTGTGAAAATTGCAGAAATTCTTTACTATTTCTTGACTAATCGAAATCATTATAGTATAATACTGTAATGTATAAATTAACAGGATGTGCTGAGGCACAGAAACGGAGTGAAACATTTGAAAAGAGTGGCAAAGCCTGTGTTCTTTATAGTGCTGGCGGTTATACTGGCATTTACAGGCATAGTATTTTTCGGTGTTCATACCCAGTACGGCGATTTCACGACCACTATTATAAGAGGTGTAAGTGATATTCGTTGGGGTATTGATATCAGAGGCGGTGTTGACGTTACATTTACGTCACCGGCAGACTACGATGCGACCAATGAAGAGGTCGATGCAGCAAAGTCGATCGTTGAAACAAGACTTGTTGCAAACAACATAACAGACTATGAGGTTTATGTTGATTATAACAGCGATAAGATAATCGTGCGTTTCCCGTGGCAGGCTGAGGATGACAGCTTTGATCCGGAAGCGGCTGTAAAGGAGCTTGGTGCTACCGCACTGCTCACCTTCAGAGAAGGCTCGGAAAAATCGCTTTCCGACGGTCAGACATACGAGGATCTGCCCCTTATCATTTCCGGCTCGGACGTTGAAAAGGCTTCTGCCGTATATCAGCTCAAGAGCGGAAACAGCAAGGAATATGAGTATATGGTATCCTTAAAGCTGAAGGACAGCGGCAAGGAGAAGTTTGCAGAGGCTACAAAGAAACTCGCATCATCAAAGGGATACATTTCAACCTACATGGACGATAAGTGCATTTCAACAGCTACCGTAAAAGAGGAAATCAGCGGCGGTGAGGCTACAATCAGCGGTAACTTTACGGCTGATGAGGCTAAGGCGCTTGCAGACCAGATAAACGGCGGTGCGTTACCGTTCAAGCTGGAAACATCGAGCTTCAGCACTATCTCGCCCACACTCGGTACGGGTGCCCGTGACGCTATGGCAATAGCCGGCGTTATCGCATTTGCACTTATAATGATATTCATGATTGCACTGTACAGACTGCCCGGTGTTGTAGCCGTTATCGGTCTTATCGGACAGGTAGCAGGTACGTTCTGTGCTATAACAGGCTTCTTCCCGTTCTCAAACAGCTTTACGCTGACAATACCCGGTATCGCAGGTATCATTCTTGCGGTAGGTATGGGCGTTGACGCTAACGTTATCACGGGCGAGCGTATAAAGGAAGAAATAAACAGCGGCAAGACGATAGATACAGCGATAGCTACAGGTTATAAGAGAGCGTTCAGTGCGGTATTTGACGGTAATATCACAATGATTATCGTTGCTATCATACTTATGGGTGCTTTCGGTACACCCGACAGCCTTGCGTCTACTATACTGAAGCCCGTATTCTTTATGTTCGGCGCTTCAACGGAGGGTACTATCTACTCATTCGGCTATACTCTGATGGTCGGCGTAATACTGAACTTCCTGTTCGGCATATTTGCGACAAGACTTATGACAATGTCGCTTTCCAGATTCAAGATATTCAGAAATCCTGCTCTCTACGGCGGAAAATCTGCAAAGAAGCGTGCCGCTGAAAAGGCTGCCGCAACGGAAGGCGGTGCTTCAAAATGAATAACAAAAAAGTATTTGATTTTATAGGATACAGAAAGGTACTCTTTCTGATACCGATCGTCATTGCTGTAATTACGGTTATCTTCAACTGCATATTCGGCATTGAAATGGCTATTGAATTCAAGGGCGGTACAATGCTGACCTACAGCTATACCGGCGAAATTGACACAAATGCGGTAAAGAAGACGGTTGAGGGCGAAAATTACGGTGCTGTTACGGTAACTACAGGTTCTTCGATGAACAGCTCGCTTGAAGTCATTGAAATTTCATTCTCGTCTTCAGAGGGACTTACAGCAGATAAGCAGACAGCTTTATCGGATAAGCTCCAGCAGACCTTCAAGGATAACAGCCTTACGCTTGTAAACAGCCAGGATGTCAACCCCACATCAGGTACGGAGTTCTTCCTTAAGTGCCTTGTTGCAGTATTGTTCTCGTTTATACTGCTCGTTATCTATATTGCGTTCAGATTCAAGAAAATCGGCGGTCTTTCGGCAGGTGTGTTTGCACTGGTAGCCCTTGTTCATGACTGCTTCATGGTTTATGCGGTGTTCGTGTTCTGCCGTTTCCCGATCGACGCAAACTTTATGGCGGTTGTTCTTACCGTACTCGGTAACTCTATCAACAATACAATCGTTGTATATGACCGTATCAGAGAGAACCGTAACCTTTACGGCAACTCGCTTTCACTCAAGGAACTTGTTAATATGAGTATCACTCAGTCGATAACACGTTCTGTAAACACAACTGTTACCACAGCCTTTGCCGTACTCGCAATCTGCGTTGTATGTGCAATCTGCGGCGTAACCTCGATAATGACATTTGCTATTCCTATGATGGCAGGTCTTATCTGCGGTACCTATTCTTCACTGTGCATCTCGGGTCCCCTGTGGGTACTCTGGCAGGAGAAGCACGGCAAGAATTATACAAATGCAGGAAACGGCGAAAGCAAGAAGGATACAAAGAATCTTGCTTCAAAGGGTACGGTAGACACAAAGAAGCTCATGGTATAATCACCTGCGGCTGATAATTCAATCAAAAATAAAAGCCGCATAGCACATAAAGTCTTTGCGGCTTTTGAATTTAGACAGATATTCATAAAAACCAAATGGGAGAGATTTTTAAAAATCCCGGAGGATATTTTGAAAAGAGATATTACTAAAAAAATCACAACACATATCGGTAAACTAATACGCAGTCCGAAGCTGTTGCTGACGCTGATAATTCCGCCGATAGCGGTAATTGTCATAGGACTTGCGGTATTTGCGGGCAGCGGGCTTTATCCGTTCGGAGATAAAACGCTCGCATGGTGCGATATGCACCAGCAGGTGCTTCCTTTATTGCTCGACTTCAAGGACATACTTGAGGGCAAGGGGGATTTCTTCTTCAACTGGCAGAATGCCGGCGGAATGAATTTCCTCGGCGTGTTCCTGTTCTTTATATCAAGCCCGTTTTCGTTTCTTGTTGCATTTGTCGACAAAGCGGACATGATGCTGTTCATGAACATTATGACGCTTATGAAAATGGCTGTCTGTGCGATAACCGCAAATGCGTACTTCCGCACCTGCCATAAAAAGCTGGATGTGACATATTCGGCGCTTTTCAGCGTTATGTATGCGTTCAGCGGTTACTCTATGCTGTTCTATCAGAACACGGTATGGCTCGATGTAATGTATTTCTTCCCGCTGCTGCTGATAGCGTTCAATTCGCTCGTAAAGCGTAAACGCACAGGCGGACTTATATTCTGCCTTGTCGGAATGCTGGTGCTGAATTATTATCTCAGCTATATGGTGGTATTGTTCACGATACTGTATTTCGGCGTTTACATTTTTCTCAACAGGAAAAAGGGCAGTACAAAGGGCATTGCGCCGAGGTTTATCATAGGCTGCGGTATAGCGGCGCTGATCTCCGCTGTTGTATGGCTTCCGAGCTTTGTACAGTATCTTTCATCCGCAAGGGGAGCGAACATACTCAAGGGTCTGTTTGATTCTGCGGTATTTGCAGGGATATATACAAATCTGCCGCTTATTTTCTGTACGGGATTTTCCGTTGCGGCTTTCATTGTGTATTTTCTGCGAAGAAAGAGCAAGAACAGCAGATTCTATGCACTGCTTTCGTTTCTTACGCTTCTGCCGGTAGTGTTTGAGCCGATAAACAAGATGTGGCACACGGGTGACTATATGGCATTCCCTATGCGGTACGGCTATATGACTACGCTTATGATGCTGACCTTTGCGGCGGTGAAGCTTTCGCATACAAAGCCGGACGATTATGCACAAAAGAATAAAAAGCCTTATCTTATCGGAATAACTGCCGCCGGCGTTATCTATTTCGGTTTTACGATATGGTACTACTGTAACTGCAGATACGACCTGGATTCGTATGTTTCGACACTGTGGGGAAGCTCGGAGTCGTTCGTACTGCTTTTGATTGTCTTCTGCGGATTTACGGCACTGTATGTTCTGACTATGGCTTTCGGCGTTTTCAAGAAGCTCACTTTCAAATCGGTTTGTTCTGTACTGGCTGTAATTGTTGTAGCCGAGAGCGTTTTCAACGCAAACGTGTATATAGGCGCATCGGCATATACCCCTGTCAAGTACAACAATGCGATAGAGCTTGAAGGAAAAATCCCCGAGGATGAGGATTTTTACAGGGTGAAGCTGATGCAGTGGCCGAAGAAATATTTTGACGCAAATCTTATAGGCGGACTGGGCTATCCCACCATTGCACATTATACCTCGCTTACATCGGAGGATTATATGTTTGCGATGAAGCGGCTCGGCTATTCGTCCTACTGGATGGAGGTCACAGGCAACGGAGGCACGGCTCTTACCGACGCCGTTATGAATATAAAATATTATATAGAGAAATTCAGTGCAAGAGAGCCTGTGATTTATCGTGACAAGAACTATTCAATCTATGAGAGCGAATACTATCTTCCGCTCGGAATAGTGACCGACAGCGATCTGTCACAATGTACGGAGCTTCCTAAGGCGGAACGCATAGTTATACAGGAATATCTTGCAAAGAATCTGCTTGACACCGGCAACGAGCTTCTGTTCACCGAGTATGAGCATACCGGAGAAAAGAATATACGGTATGCACATCGTGACGGGATATATTATTTCACACCCAAGAGCAATACACGCATCGCAACGCTCAGCTACAAGCTGAATATAGGAGAAAAGCAGGCGTTGTATTTCGATTGCTTTGATCTTGTGACAAGAAATATCAACGAGCATATCAACGGTTCGTTTGCAATATATGTAAACGGCATCAAGCAGGATCTGTCGTTCCCGAATAAAGACAGCAACGGACTTTTATATCTCGGTACTTTCGAAAATGAGAAGGTAAGTATAGATATTGATGTAAACGAAAGCACTTATTGCTCAAGCTACGGTGTTTACGGGCTGTCATTAGATAAGCTGGAGAAAGCTATCAATAAAACAAAAACCGCCGACCTTAAGGTTGACGGAGGGAATATAAGCGGAACGGCAGACAACGCAAAGAGCGGTCAGTGGCTGTTTTTGTCGGTGCCGTATGACAGTGGATTTTCTGCGACGATAAACGGCAAGTCTGCTGAGATATACCGTTCTATGTCGGGCTTTATGGCGGTAAAGCTGGAGGAAGGCAAAAATGATATAACCTTCAGTTTCTGCCCTAAAGGACTTAAACCGGGTATTGTGCTGAGCGTTGCAGGCTTTGCGGCACTGGCGCTGTACATTATATTCCGCAAAAAGATAACGGCAATTGCCGATAAGGCGGAAGGTCTGTGCAGGGTCGGCGTTTATGTATTGCTTGTTGCGGTGCTGGCGGCGGTGTATGTATTACCGCTAATCATATCAATAATAGGGAACATTTGTTCTCTGGCGGGCTGATTTTCAGAAAGGAAGTAATGAAAATGGATATTGGCGTATCAACGGCTTGTCTGTACCCTCTTGAAACAGAAAAGGCTCTTTATGAGCTTGCCGAGCGGGGTGTAAAAAATGTTGAGATATTCGTAAATTCGATAGACGAGCTTGAAGGGCAGGTGCTTGTTGAGCTAAGAAGGATCATCGGTGAATACGGGATGAACGTATTATCCATGCATCCGTTTTCTTCGCCTATGGAAACACTGTTCCTATTCGGCGATTATCCACGCAGAACCGAATATCTGATAGATATTTACAAGAGGTATTTTGAGGTTATGGCGGAGATCGGTGCGGATGTGTTTGTCCTGCACGGAGCTATCCTAAGCTCAAAGGTGCCTGATGAAAGGTACATGGAACGTTATCTGCGTCTGTTCCGTCTTGCAAAAGAATTCGGTGTTACGGTGGCTCAGGAAAACATCTGCTACTGCAAGAGCAGCAGTGTAAGATTTATCGAGGATATGATCGGACAGCTCGGCGACGAGGTCAGATTTGTTGTAGATCTCAAACAGGCGAGAAGGAGCAATGTAGATCCGTTCAGGCTTCTGGATATAATAGGTGATAAGGTCGTACATCTTCATGTAAGCGACGGCGACGCAGGCTGCGATTGCCTGCCGATAGGAAAGGGCAGCTTTAACTTCAACCGTCTTTTCGGCGAGCTTGAAAAAATAAATTACGATAAAGCGATGATAGTAGAGCTTTACCGTGAGAATTACAGCAGCTATGACGAGCTTGCTGCGTGTGCGAATAATATGAAAAAGATATACGATAAGTATAAGATGGGGCTTTGATTACAGAAAACGCTTGAAAAAGCTGCGAAAGTGTGTTAAAATACATAAATACAGCAATATGGAAAAGAAAACCGTGAGGATCAGAGCGAAAGCGAGGAAAACAGATGAAATGCCCGGAATGCGGATATGAGGACAGCAAGGTAATAGACAGCCGCCCTGCGGAAAATAAGATTCGCAGAAGACGTGAATGTCTGTCGTGCAAGTGCCGTTTTACGACCTATGAAATGGTGGAAACAATACCGCTTATGGTTGTGAAAAAGGATAATACCATTGAACCTTTTGACCGTGACAAGCTGATAAACAGGCTTGCGAGAGCTACAGTAAAACGTCCGGTACAGATCGAAGACCTTGAAAAAATGGTTGAGGATATTGTACAGGAGCTGAAGAACCAGTTCAGACGTGAGGTATCGTCGGACGAGATCGGTGAGCTGGTACTGCGAAGGCTGAAGGATATAGATAAGGTGGCGTACATCAGATTTGCTTCGGTATATCGTGACTTTAATGATATTGACAGCTTTGTCAGAATAATTTCCGAGCTGAACGAGGAAAAATAGGATTTTTATCGGTGCCGTCCTTAAAGGGCGGCATTGTTTTTTGCATTACGGAAAGAACACACGGGTTTTCAACATATAGCAATGCGGTTGTTGATAACTAAATGTTGATAGCAGAAAACTGTATATTGTGGTTGTTTACATTTTGCACAATCGGGGAATATAACAGTTTAAAACCATTTGTGCAAAATTAAAATGAAAAAGCTGTTGACAAAGCTCGAAAAGCGTGATATAATAGACAAGCACTCAAACGAGAGGCACAAAAACAGAGGGTACTTGAGAAAGCCTGAAACCGCTTGAACAGCGAGAAAGAGGGCAGTCGAGGGTACGGAGATGAGCTAAAAAACCGGAAGGAAGAAACGGCGAAAGCACGGTGACCGACTGGTAAAAAGTTCAAAACTGTGAAAAAAGAAATTTAAAAAATTTCAAAAAAGTGCTTGACAAACTCGAATGAATGTGATATAATAAATAAGCTGTCGCAAGAGCGGCACAAAGTTCCTTGAAAATTGAACAGTACAGAATTAAAAACATTACCTTGAGATTCTTAAGAGAATAACAAGAAATTCTGGATGAACACAAAATAACGTGCTAATAGATAGCAAGTTAGCGTTCAGCAGAGCAATCAAACTTTGATATTTAAAGCGAAAGCTTGAATATACCATTTAACAAAGAGTTTGATCCTGGCTCAGGACGAACGCTGGCGGCGCGCCTAACACATGCAA
>OFMP01001148.1_pt1 | contig 14590 bp, 15 predicted proteins | sample 1541841 | NCBI WGS metagenome assembly OFMP01 (sample SAMN04209226, study PRJEB22552) | human gut metagenome | biome: gut; material: feces | host: Homo sapiens | place: USA: Oklahoma
CATTTAGAGGGCGTTGCCTTTTGCAACACTTTTGCAACACCTTCATTGAAAAAGTGATTTGCAACAGCAGTCCTTTATTTCTTCTTCCAGCTGGCATCTGCATCGGTACCGATGCTGGGGCTGGTCCAGAACGGTGTAGGCGCCAGTATCCTGACACCGATCATTTCTCTGCTGATCATCCTTGGAGCTATCTCCACAGCAGTAAATATAATCTCCGGTATTGTGACCCGCTGTGTAAATGCAGTGGAGCGCCGTATGGACCGCTCGGCAAAAAAAGCGCAGGAACACCTTGGAAGAAATGCAGTTTTCACAGCGATCTTTACATTCCTGGCATTTGCCATCGCACAGTTCGGTCTGATGACAGTTGTTAAAAAGGGATATGCATACCTTGGATATGCGGCGTTTATTACATTGTTTGTACCGTTTGTTGTACATGCCGTTGCGACAAAGGGAAAAGAGATCTGAAGAATAAAAAGCTGAACAGAAAATCCCCCGTTGATCCGTATGGCAGGATCATCAGGGGATTTTGTCAAAGTTCACAAAAATATTATAAATATTTTATTAAATATTCCAGATAGACAACATATATTTTTTCTGATATTATTATACACAGTTATTAAATAGTTACGAATCAGAAGGATTGTTACTGAAATATTTATTTATCGTCAGGCAAGACCTTATAGTAGTATAGGAATAGGTTTGGGATAGGTTTTCTATATACTGTAATGGTCTTTTTTTTATTTGTCTGGCAGCGGGGGAACAGGAATATGGTTATCTATAAGATTTTGAATAATAATCTGATACTGTCCAGGGATGGACAGGGACATGAAGTTATTGTAAAGGGCTGCGGAATTGCCTTTCAGAAAAAGAAAGGACAGCAAGTGGAGGAGTCCAGAATCGAGAAGATCTTTACTGCGGAAAATGCCCAGATCAGCAAGGAGATACAGGGTTATCTGACTGCTATTCCGGAAAAATATCTGGATTTTGTGGAAGCTTTTGTAAATGATGTGAAGGAAAAAGAGGGGATGAAATTAAATGACAGTATTTATTTTTCCCTTAGCGACCATATCATGGGTGCGATCTCCAGACTTGAAAACGGGATCCGCCTTCAGAATATGCTGCTTCTGGATATCAAGCAGCTTTATCATAAGGAATATGAGATCGGCTTGGAATTACTGAAAAAGGTAAATGAGATGTTCGAGGTAGATCTTTCAGCAGATGAAGCAGGATTTTTTGCATTGCATTTTGTGAATGCGGAAGATGGCGGCAAGACGGACAGCTATCAGATTTCCATTATCGTACATCAGATCCTGGACATCGTGGAGAAGTATTATGACAATATGGAATTTCAGGAGGATAATCTGTATTATCAGCGGTTTCTCACGCATCTGAAATATTTTGCCCAGAGATTCCTTCATAAAGAGCTTCACTATGATGAGAATCAGGAGCTTTTCAAGATCATCAAGGAGCAGTACAGAGAAGCTTACGGCTGTGTAAAAATGATCTATCTTATGATGGAAGAGGAATATAAATACGCTATGACTGAGGACGAAATGCTGTATCTGACGATTCATATCCAGAAGATCACAGAAGACCATAAACGTCTGAAAAATCTGTGAAAAGAGATTGTTTTATAAATTAGGTGTTAATGGATTGTTACTGAAATACGTGCCATGTGCGTATCTTTTCAGGCAAGACCTTTAATATAAATTTCAATATTTATTATTAAAGGAGGTCCCCAAATGAAAAAGGACTATGCAAAAACTGCAGACACACTGATTGCAGCGCTGGGCGGAAAAGATAATATCACCCGTCTGTTCCACTGCATGACAAGGCTTCGTTTCTATGTGAAAGACAGATCGAAGATCAACGAGAAAGAGATCTTAAAGCTTTCTGAGATCTCCGGCGTTAACTGGCATGAAGATCAGTTCCAGGTTATCGCAGGAAACGAAGTAAACGCTGTTTACAAGGCATTGGAAGACAAAGGCGTTCCTACCGATGATGCACCGGCAGCGAACTCTGACAGCTCAAAGAGTGTTGTTTCAAAAGTTATCGATGCCATCACCGGATGTATGACCCCGATGATCCCTGCCCTGACTGCAGCCGGTATGATCAAAGTTGTACTTACCCTGCTGACAACTTTTCATCTGGTATCAGAAACAAGCAGTACCTACCAGGTGATCAGTTTTATCGGAGATGTTACTTTCTACTTCATGCCGTTCCTGATCGCAGCAAATGCTGCCAAGGTTTTCCGCGTGAACCAGTCACTGGCGCTGTTTATTGCCGGTGTTTACTTAAGCCCTACCTTTGTAACTATGGTAGCTGGTGATGCGGCCATCACACTGTTTGGTCTGCCGATCACAAAAGCAACTTATTCTTATTCCGTTATTCCGGTTATCCTGATGGTATGGATCACACATTATATTGAGATTCTGGTTGATAAGATCACACCGAAAATGGTAAAACTGATCCTGAACCCGACACTGGTAATTCTGATCAGTGCACCGATCGCCCTGATCGTAGTTGGACCGATCGGAACAATTATTGGTAACGGACTTGCGGTAGCCATCAACTTCCTGTCCGTAAAACTTGGTTTCATTATTGTAGGTATCCTTGCAGCAACCTTCCCGTTCATTGTTATGACCGGTATGCACCATGCGCTGACACCGATCGGACTGAATGCCATTGCAACCGGTGGTACCGATACACTGATTTTTGTATCTCAGGTATGCTCTAACCTTGCACAGTCCGGAGCTTCTCTTGCAGTAGCTGTAAGATCCAAGGACAGCAACATGAAACAGCTGGCAAGTGCAGCCGGTGTTTCCGCTCTTATGGGTATCACAGAGCCTGCTCTGTATGGTGTTACACTGAAACTGAAAAGACCGGTTGTAGCAGCTTCCATCGCAGCCGGAATCGGTGGTATCGTAGGAGGACTTCTTCAGGTTTCTCTTTACATTGCACAGAATTGTATCATGGCGATCCCGGCGTTTATCGGCGAGAAGGGATTAAGCAATCTGATTTATGGAATCATTATGATCGCGGTATCTTTTGGAGCTGCTTTTGTTCTTACACTTATCTTCGGATTTGAGGATGTAAAGGCTGAGACAGAGGATGAAGTACAGAACACAGATACAGAAAAACAGCCTGCACAGCAGAGTGTTCCGCTTGTAGACAAGATCGAGCTTTGTGCACCGGTAGCAGGAACTGTAAAAGCACTTTCCGATGTTCCGGATAAAACTTTTGCTGATAAGGTTTTAGGTGACGGAGCAGCAATCGTTCCATCAGAAGGTAAGGTTTATGCACCGGCAGATGGTACGGTGGCAAATATCATGGACAGTAAACATGGAATCATGTTTGTGACAGAAAGTGGAGCAGAAATTCTGATCCACATCGGACTTGATACTGTAAATTTAAATGGTAAATATTTTAAATCCCATGTTTCTGATGGAGATAAGGTAAAAAAAGGAAAGCTTCTTGTGGAATTCGATATGGATGCCATTAAGAAAGAAGGATATGATCTGATCACACCGGTTGTTGTGACCAATATTTCTGATTATATCAAAGCAGTATGCATGGAAAAAGAAGATGCAGCTGTAAATGCAGGAGATAAATTTCTGACTATTGTATAAGAATAACAACGAAACATCAGGCGGAGATAACAGATCCGCCTGATGTTTGTAAAAAGGAGAAAATTAAAATATGAAAAATTATAATCGTATGCCGGAAAACTTTCTCTGGGGCGGAGCAACTGCTGCAAACCAGTATGAAGGCGGTTGGGATGAGGATGGCAGAGGCCCGTCCATTGCAGATATCCTGACAGGAGGAAGTGTGGATAAGGAACGTCGTCTTACACCGCCGGCACCGTTACCGGAAGAATTTTATCCCAATCACCAGGCGACTGATTTTTATCATCACTGGAAAGAGGATATTGCTCTTTTTGCAGAGATGGGATTTAAGGTATATCGTTTTTCTATTTCTTGGTCCAGAGTGTTCCCAAATGGGGATGAGGAAACTCCAAATGAGGAAGGCCTTAAGTTCTACGACAATGTGATCGATGAGTTGAGAAAATATAACATTGAGCCGCTGATAACGATCTCTCATTATGAGAATCCCCTTCATCTTTCTCTGGAGTATGGCGGATGGAAAAGCCGTAAGATGATCGATTTCTATCTTCGATTTGCAAAGGTTTTATTTGAGAGATATAAAGGTAAGGTAAAATACTGGCTGACTTTTAATGAGATCAATATGCTGACGCAGGACTTTGGGGCGGTATTCTGTGCAGGAATGCTGGACCCGAAGGATGTATGTGAGCAGAGCCGTTATCAGGCAATGCATCACCAGCTGGTAGCAAGTGCACTTGCAGTTTCCATGGCTCATGAGATCAATCCGGAGTTTATGCTTGGCTGTATGCTTGCTTATCACAATGGTTATCCATATACCTGCCATCCGGATGATGTCTTATATGCACAGCAGTTTGGGCAGATCCACAATTCCATTGCCGGTGATGTTCATGTAAGAGGATATTATCCGGGATTTGCAGCGAGATACTTTGAGGAGCACGGAATCCAGCTGGAGGTTCTTCAGGAGGATAAAGAGATCCTCAAGAAGGGTACGGTGGACTTTTTCACCATCAGCTATTATTCCAGTAGCTGTGTCAGCGTGACAAAGGACGGAGAGAAAACGGCCGGAAATGGAAGTGACAATCTGAAAAATCCATATCTGAAAGCTTCCGACTGGGGCTGGCAGATCGATGCAACTGGTCTTCGCTATGTTCTGAACCAGATCTATGACCGCTATCAGATTCCGATCATGATCGTGGAAAATGGTCTTGGGGCGGTGGATCAGCTGACAGAGGATGGAAAGATTCACGATGATTACCGTATTGAATATATGCGCCGCCATATAGAGCAGATGAAGGAAGCAATCCATGACGGAGTAGATCTGATCGGCTACACCTGCTGGGGCTGTACAGATCTTGTCAGTGCCTCCACTGGAGAATTCAAGAAGCGTTATGGTCTTATCTATGTAAATAAAAATGATGACGGGACCGGAGACTTTTCCAGAATCCGCAAAGATTCTTTTTACTGGTACAAAAAAGTGATTGAATCCTGCGGGGAAGAGCTTTAACTGAATCAACTGCGAAGCAGTTATCTGGTGTAGAATTATGTAGCGAATGCGGTTGCTTTTATCCGGTTGACGACAAAATCCTGGAGTATGACAATGTACTCCGGGATTTTTTTGGAAGGTTGACTTTTACACGGTAAAGTGTAATACTTATTGTAAGTGACGAATGTGAGGAGTGTTTTTTATGCCGGATGAAAAAGTACTGCAGGTAGCGATACTTATATGGGGATGTGTATTTTGTGCCATAGCTGCATTATGTATGAGAGCGTTTCAAGTTTTGTGTAAACAGAAAAACTGATATAAAATATGTCATTAGTTATCGAGGACAGAACCTGTTTTCAGGGTTTTAAACTGAAAGGTGCAGGCGAGCTTATTCCTGATATTATGGGAGTATGAAACTTTTTTTTCGATGATATCATCCTGCATATCTAACTTCCATAAATTGTCTTTCGCTATCAGAAATCGGTGGATTTTCCAGCGCTTTAATCCAATAGATTTCTCCATCGCATTCTAACTGAATATACATCTTTCGATTTATGAGTGCGCATTTAATGATTTTTGTTAATGATCCGGTTTTCAGTGTTGTGTTCACCGCAGTAGCGCCTGGTCTGGCATATGCCGGAAGATCACTGTTTACTGTGAAATATCGGCTGCTTCCGTCTGCGGAATATATTTCTTTATAGGAGCCATATCTGCTTGTCGGAACAAATTTTCTATTGACATATTCGTAGGTGAAATTAATTGCATTGATACCAAGAGAATAAGAAACGATGCTCTCTGTAATTACAATCTTATTTCCATTTAAGTTGGTAACTTCACCTATGCGATGGTTTCCGTATCCTGCCATAATTTCAGTGAAATCAAGGATTTTTCTGAACTTTCCGTTTGTGTATTTTAATAATGCACATACAGGTCCGTCACCATTCTCGGCTGGTGCATAGAGATATAAAAACGGCTGTCCGTTTTTCAATGTATAAATATTTGCTATAACATTATAAAAACGTGTATTTTTTAATCTGTAAGCTGTTTTTCCATTAACCGATACAGTAAGTGACGAATATGCTTCATCGTCGGTTTGATTGGCTGCTCTGATTCTGATTTTATCTTTCGTTCCATCACCGGTAACATCATATGCTGTGTATGTCCGATTTGCTTTTAATTGGACCCCATTTGCCGTTGCTTTTACGGGTCTGGAGAAAATAATTGCAAAACCAATTGCCAGAAACATAGTAAACACAGAAATAAAATTGTTTCTTTTTCTCATAAAACATGACCCCTTTCGTGTAGGAATTGCTATAATTTTTACATTTTTATTGTATCATTGTATATGTGCAAACTGTATTTTTTAAATTACAAAATCCTGAGATAATTTTATGAGAACCAATTCTCTTCTCGGTGCATCTAATTAGTGTAAAATTAAAAAAGCAAACACGTGTAGTAATTCGGCTGGACAAAAGGAGAAGACAAAGTTATGACAAAAGATGTATTTATTAAGGAGGTTCGGGATGCAGAAGCCATGCTGTATCATATATCAAAGTCCATTCTGAAGAATGACTCTGATTGTGGGGATGCTGTGCAGGAAACAATTCTTAAGGCATATGAGAAACTTCCCACCTTAAAGAAAGAAAAGTATTTTCGAACATGGATCACAAAGATATTGATCAATGAATGCAATGGGATTCTTCGGAAAAGAAAAAATGTTATTCCATATGAAGAATATATGGACAATATGAGGCTGACTGAGGAGGACAGATACAGTCATCTGTATATGGCGATTATGGAACTTCCGGAGGATCTGAGGATTTTGGTAACATTGTATTATTTAGAAGGATTCTCACAGAAAGAGATCAGTGAGGCTCTGGATATTCCGGAAGGAACGATTAAAAGCAGACTTTCCCGTGCAAGAGATTTTTTGAAAGCACAGTTATCCGATGAAGAAGAGAAAAGACCGATGCCTAGGAAAAACAGCAAACTATCAAAGAGAATAACAGGAAAGGGGAAAATGTCATGTTAGAGAACAAATGGAATAATATAGCACCGGAAGTACCACAGGATTTTCATGATAAATTTGAAGAGACACTGAGACATATTGAGCAGGCAGATGCAGTTGATAAAAAATACAAAAGAAAAAGATTCAGTGGCCGATTACTGATTGCAGCAGCAGTGATCTGTACAGGCATGGGAGTAACAGTGGCGGCAAAAGAGTTCTTTAAATGGAATGACCATTTGTTAAAAAGACTGGAACCCTCTGAGGAACAGCAGGAAACGATGCAGGAATCAAACTATATTCAGAATATAGACCAGTCTGTAACACAAAATGGTGTGACGGTTACCCTGACAGATTCTATTCAGGATCAGGGATTCCTGTATGCTTTTTTTGAAGTGAAAACAGAGGACAGTATTTCTATGACTGATCATACTTCTTTTGAGGAGATGACACATTTTAAGATCGATGGAAAAGAAGTATATGCAGTGGACGATAACAGATTTGGAAGCTTCAACACTGGGGTAGGACAGGATGAATTACTGAAAACAGATCAAAATTCTGCACATCTTAAATATTTTAACGCCGGGATATCTTATGACGGTGATTATGATCTGAGTAATAAAACAGTAGAAATCACATTAAAGAATCTTACGGAGGAAGGAGATTATGATACGACTGTTATTACAGATGGAACATGGGATTTTAAATGGACTCTGGGTGCAGTAAAGCCTCCGACAACTCTGGAAGTGAACCGGAAATGTGATTTTGGAGGTTATGAAATCACAGTGAAAAAAATGGAAGTAACGCCCCTTTTATGGTCATTATATCTTGATTATGATGAGGCTATGAAGGTGTATGAAGATGAGAAAAACAAATTTGAGTACGCAGGTACGGACTATGGCATGGATCTTTATGACAGAACTAATATTGACCAGGTGCGTTATAAAGATGGAACGGTTTTAACACTCGATCTGACCATGGGAGGCATCGCTGGCGGTGGAGAAAAACAGGATAAGGAAAATGGTGTCATGATCATCAGAAACAGTTTCCCGCAACTGGTTGATGTAGATAACCTGCAGGCGGTACATTTTGGGAACATTGACCAGTGGCTTGAAGTGCGGGAATAATAGTTTTTTCGGTGATATAGAAAAATCCTCCCATAATTAGATAATGAGAAAATACAAAAAGAACCGATACAAGGTCTTTGCAAGACTGATATCGGTCTTTTTTGGCTAAGTCTGCCAACTGTAAAATTTTGTTTATATATTAACGCATCCTGTTCATGTACAGGAAACGGATTCTAGCGTATACTGAAATTATTGATTACAAGGTCTACATGAACTGCAAATACAGATTCCGGGTTATATCCGGAAGCCATATTTTGCACTTACCGGTAAAATCTGTAATAGTTGGCATAAAAGTTCATTACATATTCGATATAAGCTTTAAATTTTTTCATTGTCTGTTCCTCCTCTTCTTTACGGGACGGGGAACATGCACTGGGGCTTTTGAAAAACCAGCTCCGTTATACCAGGGAGGAAAATATCTCCTGTGTGGGAGGCGGCATTTATCCCAACATGCTGTGTGCACACCCTCCGTTCCAGATTGATGGGAATTTTGGCTTTGCAGTTGCAGAGATGCTTATCCAGAGCAGGAAAGGGCATATCCTGTTGCTTCCGGCACTTCCGGATGAATGGAAGGATGGAAAAGTCCGGGGAATGAAGGCACAGGGTGACATCACAGTTGATTTTGAATGGAGAGAGGGCAGGATACACAGGGTTCGCCTCTGTTCTTCCCGTGAGCAGAAAGTAACGCTGGAATGCAATGGAATTTCGAAAACAGTATTTTTAAAATCTGATGGGACAGAGGACATGATTTTTGATTGATCTGTCCTGAGGGGCTGAAAATTATTGACAGCCGTATCATGTAAAAACACATGGTACGGCTGTTTTTAGTACCTGGAATATTTTATAGCACCTTGACTGATAATCATGAAAAGCATGGAAGCGTTCAAACTAATCTTTTGGGGATTTTCTGAGATTGTTAAAATAAATTGCAACTTTTTTGGGAGTTTGCACGTCTAATAAGTAGAAGCACATAAAGAAAAGCTTTTATACAATATTTCCTGATGACCGGTCTGATATAGGAGAAGGGAGACGACAATGAATGAGATTTTGATACGAAAAGCAAAGAAAGGCGATAAAGATGCTTTTTGTCGGCTTATAGATGAGAATGTACAGAGTATGTACAAGGTTGCAGCGGCATATCTGAAAAATGATGAAGATGTTGCGGATGCAATACAGGATACGATTCTTTCCTGCTATGAAAATTTGAAAAGTCTGAAACAGAACAGATATTTCAAGACATGGATGATCCGAATTCTGATCAATAAGTGCAAGGACATGATACAGAAGAAAAAGCTGGTTACTTATACGGATCAGATGCCGGAAACGCCTTTTCACGAAGAAAAATATGCAGCAATGGAATGGATCCAGGCCTTAGAGCCATTGGACAGTAAATACCGCTTGGTTGTTCTTCTATACTATATGGAAGGATTTGGTATCCGGGAAATCAGTGACATTCTGGATATGAAGGAAAGCACTGTAAAATCTCGTCTTTATCGTGGCAGAAAACAGATTGCAGAGATGTATGGATATAAGGTTAAGGAGGGACGTGCCTAATGATGACTTTAAATTATAATGAGAAAGACTTCCAGAAAAAACTTCAAAAGGACATAGAAATGCCGGAAATCGTGCATGAACATATTAATCAGGCATATCGTTTGATTGAAAATAACGCTGTTTTACAGAAAAAAGCATCAAAGGATCCATATCATTGGATGAAAAGTGGAGGCAGGATAGCAGGAGGGATGGCAGCGGTACTGGCAGTAGGATTTGTATTCTGTGCAATCAATCCGGTAATGGCAAAAAATATCCCGGTTGTAGGAGGACTCTTTGAAATTTTACAGGATAATGTGAGTTTCTTTGGTGACTTTTCAGATTATGCAACAACTTTGGAAGCTGTTGATGGAACGAAGACAGATAGCAGTGAAACAGACGGAGCCAAGACAGATCATGCCAATAATGATGCTATTTACACTAAGACAGCAGATGGGCTGACAATTACATGTTCTGAGGTATATGCAAACAGCCAGGCAATTTATGTGACTATGCAGTTTAAAAGTGATAAACCGTTCCCAGAAACAGAAACTGGGGCGGAAAGTGGAACACCAGTCATTGATCTGGATATGACAGGGGGTGTGGACTTTAATTCAGAGGCTAGCCCGGTAATTGACGGTCAAGTGGAAGGAAAATTTTTGGATGATAACACCTATGCATGTATTTTCCGTTATGATTTGGCTGAAGCCGCAAAAGATTATACGGAATATAATGAGAAATACAATGAAATGACACAGCAGGTAATGGATGAGATGGGAATAACTCAGGCGGACTTAGATGATCAGACGGATGAAGGTTATGCGCTGCTGGAAGAGTTTATCAATAAATTGTCTGAACGTGGTGGAGAATATCAGAAGTACATTAAAGATATTGATATTCCAGATACCTTTAACCTGCATCTGGATATTACGAAGGTAAGAGGACTGGAAGCAAACTATCAGTGGTCAGAAGAGGATGAGAAAAAATATGGAACGGATGCTGGCTACTACAAATATGAAGGTGACTGGAGCTTCGATATCCCGGTTACGGTAGATGATTCCCAGACAGAAGTATTGGAACTCAATGATACAAACGATGCAGGTATTGGACTTAAATCGGTGATTCGTACTCCATATGAATTGACGGTAAATGAACTTTATAAGGAAGGTTCCAACAGTGATTGCTTTATGGTAGCTCTTGATGCCAATGGAAACACACTTCCGTACAATGAGTCTACTGGAAACTGTAATAACTTCGCAATTCAGGACAGAGATATTTCTACGGTAGACATTTATTTTCTGGATTATGTCCAGTATATGGATGAGCTGAAAGGCCAGCAGAATTTTGATAATCCTACGAAAGAGGATGGACAAAAATGGAAAAAACTTCTGGAGGAGAATGCGAAGTACCATAAGACATTGCATTTTGACAATGACAATGTAAAAAACTAGTTGATATAAAAGAAAGATGAATAAGATATGAGACAAAAAGAAGTGATGGGGCAATCAATAAGAACTTCAAAATCGGCAAGACCCGGAACAATTACTTATGTGCCGATAGACAAGTCTGAATTCAGATCTACTGTATCTTCAGACAAAAAGAAAAACAAAATGATGAAAATAGTTGTAATGCTTATAGTGACGATTTTGGTTATGAGCTGTTGTGTGTATGCAGGTATATCTTATTATTACTCATATCACTTCTTTTTGGGTACGACCATCAATGGAATTGACAGTTCAAATAAGACAGCTTATGAAGTTGAGCAGGAGATTGCAGGGAAAAAGGATAACTATACTATTCAGGTAAGGGCAAGAATGCAGGAACCTCAGACTATCACAGGGAAAGACATTGATTATCAATATGTATCCAGCGGGGAAATCCTTCAGCTGCTGAAGACTCAGAAACCATGGGAATGGATCAGAGGTTTTTTTGAAACGAAAAATTATATGGTTCAAGAAGAGACTGTTTTCAGTCGGGAAAAGCTGGAGGAACAGGTAAGTTTACTAAATTGTGCCAAAAAAGAGAATCAGATAGCACCGGAAAATGCGTATGTAAGTTTTTCTAATTCAGAATTTACTATTGTGCCAGAGACAGAAGGCAGTGAATTAAATGCCAGGGAAGCTTATCAGATGATAAGCGGAGCAATTGATAATGAGGCGGCAGATGTAGATCTGGGAAGCAATCCAAAGGCTTATAAGGAAGCAGATGTGACGAGAGATAGTTCAGAACTTCAGAATATGGTAAATATGTATAATAGCTTGGCAAAAGCAAATATCACATATACATTTGGAGATGAAACGGTAACACTTGACGGGAATACCATCAAAAACTGGCTGCAGTTTGACGAGAAAGGGCAGCTGCTTCCGGATGATGGAGCCTTCAGGCAGCATGTAGTGGATTATGTGGCACAGCTTGCAGCAGATCATGATACAGTTGGCACTGAAAGACAATTTGAGACCACAAGCGGAAGGATTGTGTATGTATATGGCTCAGCCTATGGATGGAAGATTGATCAGGACAAGGAAGCAGCACAGCTCATGCAGGAAATTCAATCAGGAACCCAGACAACCAGGGAACCGGTATATTCTATGAGAGCAAATGCACATGGGATCAATGATCTCGGAGATACATATATAGAGGTAGATCTTACAGAGCAGTATATGTGGTATTATCAGAATGGAAATATTATTTTTCAATCAGAAATCGTATCCGGACTGCCAGGTGATCCGGATAGAAAAACACCCCCTGGAATATTCACACTGGATTCAAAGAGCAGTCCGTCTGTGCTGCGAGGTGAAATGACAGCAAATGGAACATATTCTTATGAACAGCCGGTAACGTACTGGATGCCATTCAATGGAGGAATTGGATTTCATGATGCAGACTGGCAGCCGTACTTTGGTGGTGACAGATATCTTACAGGTGGTTCTCATGGATGCATCAATCTTCCCCCGGAAAATGCCGGACAGCTTTACAGCCTTATTCAGTATGATGTCCCGATAATTTGTTTTTACTAATTCTATATTCAAGATGTACAGGACAGGAGCTAAGTTGTAATGCTGTTGGCTCCTGTTCTTCATTGTCCTTTGTGTTTTGCCAGACAGCTTTAATTAATATGTTTATAATCTGCCGGAGGAAATTATGCCGTGTATTAAAATTAGGTAATGTAATTGAAGAGAAGATATGATATTATATGGGCAACAAATTGAATTTTGTGTGGAGGTGATGGTTGTGAAGAAAAAAGTGACAATAGTGTTGGGCATTATTAGTATTGTTGCTATAAGTACAATGATTATGTTTTCAAGATATAACTCTTCAGAAGCCTGTCGAAAAGCAAATGCCGCGATACAGTGGGATTGTTCTGTAACCTGTGCGGAAGAGTCAACGCCTGATTCTTATGTAATTACATATTCCGATGCAAAAATTTTATCCAAAACAGGCGTGTTGACGGTTCAGAACAGAAACGATTTTAACATTATTGTGCATCTGCTCTGCGAAGGAAAACAGGAACTCGTATCTGGCAGTATTCCTGCGGGTGGCTGCTATTCTTTTCTGAACGTTACAGATAAAGAACACACGGTAGGTATTCATGCTGATGTTGGTGAAAATACGGATATAAAAGTATTTGTATATGACGGAAAAGACACCGAACCATATACACGATAAATTTTTTATAAAAATGCATGAACCAAAAAACTAAAAGTGAAATCTCTGTGAAACAGGAAAGTTTCTTGACAGTAATACCAAGAACTCCTATAATGAAACCAATCTATTGGTTTTAGACACTTAGATACGTGTATGGACATAAATATAGAAACAGGAAAGTAAAATTTGTAAAGAAGTGTGGAGATTGATATGTATAAGATTAACAGTTCATCACAAAAAATACTTGAAAAGATGCTGGGAAAGAAATATCGGGAAATTGTAGATATGGACTATGATGACGAGATTTCGTATATCCAAAAAAAGAACAACAGAAAATTGGTATTTTCTAATAAGGTGGATCACAGGAAAGTGGGACGTGGAAATCCTTTATTGTCCAGAAGACGTATTAAAACAATGGATAAAGTAAATGCAGGATTGTCGAGGATTAAATAATGTCAGAAAGTACCAATAGTACACCAGTGTTTAAGGAAGAATATCAAAAACAAATAGCTGATATTTATAAACAGTACCAACAAACGGTAAAACCTTATGTAGCTCAATTGGAGGTAATGGAAAATGAATTTCCGATAGAAATCTTAAATGAAGTCAGGGCTATTATGAGTCATATAGCAAAATGCTATGAAATTACAAATGAGGAACTAATTCAAAAGAATATAGGAAAAGCCAAGAGTCATATGAAGCGTTGTGTACTGGATTGCTATAAGTATCTGTGCCTTGCGTACAGTGATTATTATGAAAATTTTGTACATAAATATCGCTTTACAGATTTAACTGTTGTAGATAATGGAGAATTTTGGTCAGATCTTTGTGAAACCGTATCTAAAGCAAAAAAGCAGTTAATACTTGCTAAGCAAAAGGAAGGTATGGTTGAAGATGTGGAAGACGCATACAACGAATTTGAGGCGGCGTATAATCAATATCATAGAGTGTATGAGATTATCGAAAATTCATATCGTCATCTAATAAAACTTAAAAGAAAGACGTTTTGGAAGGTAGCAATTTCCGTTTTAGCTTGGATAATCCCTCTTGTTCTTTCAATTGTGTTATTCTTTCTCGGATAAGAATATGGAAAGCATTATCGCTAAAAACGGTAGTGCTTTTTATTTTATTTTTTAAGGAAAAACGAATGGAAACTTTTGAAATGCCGTTTAAATTG
>OFMP01001150.1_pt1 | contig 14577 bp, 10 predicted proteins | sample 1541841 | NCBI WGS metagenome assembly OFMP01 (sample SAMN04209226, study PRJEB22552) | human gut metagenome | biome: gut; material: feces | host: Homo sapiens | place: USA: Oklahoma
ACCGCTTGACCAACGAACCGTGTATTATAATACCATGGTCAATCGGATAATGCAAGCTTTTTTTGAAATTTTTTTAAAAATTTTTATTTGTTATTTATCTGCCTTTTTCGCCTTCTTTGATTTCTTTATACGTTCACCTTTAAAGCGTTCCCTGAGACTCTCTGTAAAGGTATCGAGATACCTGTTCTCCACCTTTGGATTTCTAAAGCCCTGTGCCCTGTTAAGCGCAGATTTCTTTAAAGCACCCATTGAATCGATGACGCGGTCTGCACTGGCTCTGATACGTTTTCTCTTTCTGCGCTCCTCGACTGCCTCCGCAAGCTCCTGTGACCTCTCCTGCGACCTTTCATCTGCCGCCTTCTTACGCTCTTTAACCTCTTCCACTACCTCATCCATATAGGTGTTGAAATTGTTCTGCAGATTGACTATTGTCCTGCTGAAATCTGTAAGCGCTGACACGGTGATTGCAGTGTCTACAGCTAAAAAGCCCATAAGAAGCAGTGAGAAAAACTCATACCATATAGGTGACATCCAGCCTGTGATGAACTTCGTAAATGGTGCAATAAAATACACCACTATAAGTCCTGCCACCCCAAAGCCTACAGAATATGGAAAGCACACCCTGCCGTTTATATTAAGCGGCATGCTGCTGTAATCCCACCAATATGCATGAAACAGCTTCTCAAGCGCCCATGATGTGCCATATTCTAAGACAATGCTTCCCAAAAATGCCACCAGAAATATCTGCCACCATGTAAATGTAGCATCCGTGTGAGCAGAAATAAGATCTGCTATCGCAGTGATTGCAACACCTCCGGCTCCGTAAATAGGACAAAGTGGTCCATAGAGAAAGCCTCTGTTTTCCCATTTTTTTGCCCTGATGGTACAGTAGATGCTCTCATATATCCAGCCCATACAGCTAAATATAATAAAATATACAAAATATCTTGATAACCACATATATAATCCTTTCTCCCCTGATAATTTATGATATACAGCAAATGACTTTGATTCCCTTATGTCTGCAAATTAAAAATCACTCTCCGGATACATCTCATCTAAGTATATATCATACCATTTTGTACACTCATTTGTCCATGAGTCAGCAACTTTTTCATATTGCAGTCGCAGCTTATCGACATTTTCTTCGTTAAGCTCGCTTTCTGCTTCACATAGCTCCTCATAAACCTTTTCTGCTTCTTCAGCTGCCTTCACCACCGGCTCTGCCGCAAGTGCAAGCTTCCACTCTAGGTACGCCTCTTCTGTTGAAAGCTGTCTGGTCTCATGCCTCTCCCTCTTAGGGACAGCCGCAAGTGCCTCGACCATCGCAGCATCCTTTGCCTGCATGAGTGCCGGCAGATTGCCATCCTTTGATGCCTTAAGCCTTGAAATATAATGGTCATAGCCAAACGGATAGTACATCACTTTGTCCTTTTCAAAGACCAGTATGGCATCAGCCACCTGCTTTATGAAATACCTGTCATGCGATACAAAGAGCATGGTGCCGGTATATGCCTTAAATGCCGATTCGAGTGTCTCCTTCGCCGGAATATCCATGTGATTGGTCGGCTCATCGAGTATCATAAGGTTCGGACGGCCTGTCAGAAGCTCTGCGAGCACAAGCCTGGACTTCTCACCGCCTGAGAGCGAGCTGATACGCTTTGAGGCATTTGCCCCTCCAAACAGATACATGCCAAGCGTCTTTCTTAAGTCCTTCTCCACAAGTGCCGGAAAAAGCTCGTGAAAATGGTCTCTCACGGTCTTATCGCTGTCTATAAGTGCCGACTGCTGGTCAAAATATCCCACCAGCAGATTGCTGCCAAGCTGGCTTGTGCCCTTTATTGGCGGAATAAGTCCTGCCACAGTCTTTAGAAATGTTGATTTTCCTATGCCATTGTCACCAATTACGGCAATCTTCTGACCACGCCTTATACGAAGCGACAGCTCAAGCAGTACACTGCCGTCGTAACCTATCTTAAGCTCCTTCGCCTCATACACCCATTTACCGCCCGGAAACTGTGGCTCGATATTGCCTGTAAAAATATGAGCTTCGTCTTCAACCGGCTTTTCTATCAGCTTCATGCGTGCCAGCATGGTCTTTCTCGAGCGTGCAAACGCAGCTTTCTTCGGCTTATGCTTGAACTTGTCGATAAGCTCATTATTGTGCGCAATCTCCGCCTGCTGGCGCTCGTAGGCTTTGCGCTGTATCTGCAGATTTTTAAGCTTCTGCTGCCTGTACTGCGTGTAGTTGCCGGCATATCTGTGCAATGCTCTGTTTTCAAGCTCATATACACCAGTCGCAACTGCATCAAGAAACGCCCTGTCATGGGACACCATAACTACAGCCTTGGGATAGTTAATCAGATAATCCTCCAGCCACTCCACCGTTTTCATGTCCAGATGGTTAGTCGGCTCATCCAAGAGCAAAAGATCAGGCTTCTTTAAAAGCAGCTTTATCAGAGAAATCTTCGTCTGTTCTCCTCCTGAAAAGCTCCTAAAAAGCCTCGTCTTGTCACTCTTTTCAAAGCCAAAGCCTGTAAAAAGCCGGTCGTACTCCATCTCGTAGTCAAACCTCTCTTTTGAAAAGGTATCTTTATCCGGGCAGCTCTCAAGCAGTATCTGCTCTATTGTCAAATCCTGATTTGATTTATCCGCCTGTCTAAGCATATCAATTGTGATATTTCTGGACATGGTGATTCCGGTTTCCGGGTTTCCCGACGATTTCTTCTTTTTCGCTCTTTGAGTTCTTTTTGCCGTACCATCTAAATCACTGCCTGCAGTGGCAGCTCCCGTGACCATATCATTGCTTCTGCCGTAGCTGCCCCTGCTGTCATCCCTGTCCGGTGTCAGCTCCCCAGCAAGAAGCCGAAGCAGTGTGGTCTTTCCAGCGCCGTTTTTGCCGACTACAGCTATTTTTTCTTTTTCCTTTATATAAAAATCAATATGGGACAGAATCGTCTGTCCTCCTGCCGAAACTGTCCCATCCTTAATCTGGTATAACATATTTTACCTCTATTTTAAGTCCTTAAGACTCTCCAAAAGCTCGAAATCCGACTGCTGCACCTTGATATTGGAGGTCACAGGCTCCTGTCCCGGCTTTGTAACTGTGATTTCAATAACAGAGTCTGCCGGGATGCCGCTGCCGAATGCATACTGTAAAAAGGATACAAACTTTGGGTGGTTTGCTGTAAATGTATTTTTTGCTTTCATCATTTTCATTATGCTTGCTGGGTTCATGTATTTTCTCCAATCTTATCTATATGATATCTCTTTCGACGCACATATTCTTTACGTTCGTTATATTATACCATGAGTCAATTCTATAATCTATCATTTTAGAATTATTTAATCAACAATCATTTAGTTATTTCCTGCATTTTTCTGCTGAAATACTGCATAGGTGCCACAATGTTTCTCAAATAAAAAATATGCCGTATCTCATATTTCAATATACTAAAAAACAGATGACCCACATAACATATATGTAAGCCATCTGCTCTGATGCTAAAACTAATTAAATTGTTTACTCCTTCACGCCTCCAAGTGTGACACCGGCAATAATATATTTTGATAAGAGAAGATATACAATAATAATAGGCACGATAGCTACTGTTATCATCATATAGATTTTTCCCATATCGAAATTCATATAGTCCGCTCCTCGAAGTGTGGCAATCAAAATTGGTACTGTCATCTTGTTCTTTGACTGGATGACCAGGGCTGGTGTGAAGTAGTTGTTCCATGAACCTACAAATGTGAAAATTGCCTGTACTGCAATTGCAGGTTTCATGATCGGCAATACTATATGGTTGAATGTCCTAAACTCATTCGAACCATCAATTCGTGCAGCTTCTACAAGTGATAGAGGAAGTGATGACTGTAGATAGCTGTACATGAAATAGAATACCGCCGGCGATGCTATTGATGGAATGATAAGTGGAGTCCACGAATCATACATTCCCATATTTGTTATTAAACGCAGGAAGCCCATCGCAGTAACCTGTGTCGGCATAACCAGTATCGCCATTATAAATGTAAATGCAGCTTTCTTTAATTTGAAATCGTAAGCATAAAGTCCATATGCTGTAAGCGATGAAAAATATGTACATAAAACTGCACATGAGCCCGATATAATAAGGCTGTTTACTATTCCCCTAAACATAGGGAAGGATCCGTCATTAGCTACAGATTTCAGATTATCCAGGAAATGCCCGCCCGGGATAAATGAGAAGCCCTTCTGCAGCTGTGCATGCGACCTTGTCGCATTGATTATAAGTATTACAAAGAAGAACAGGCATAAAAATGATAATAATATCAAAACTATATGCGCTATAACACTGCGGACATTAATTTTATGTTTTGGTTTCATTATTTAGCCGCCTCCTTTTTCTTTCTTCTAGCTTCTTTTGCAGCTCGCTTTGCTGCTACCTTTGATCCGTCAGGATCGCTGTCATTTGTCATTCTGTATACGATGAAGCACAGAATTGCGCTGACTATAAACAGATATACTGACAATGTTCCGGCCATACCATAGTTCTTACTCTTTAAGTGGTTGTTCAGGAACATGATAAGTGTCATTGACGTTCTGTCCGGATTTCCCTGTCCGTTTGTCAGAATCTGAGGTACATCGAACATCTGGAGTCCACCGATGATTGATGTGATGAGTGTATATGCAAGTATTGGTCGTATACTCGGTAAAGTTATATAGAAGAATCTCTGCAATGCATTACATCCATCCAGATCTGCCGCCTCAAATACTTCTGTACTGATACCCATGACTGCTGCCATGAGCATAATAGTCGTATTACCGAACCACATAAGGAAATTCATGAAGCCGATGAGTGATCTGGTTCCAAATACACTTCCCATAAAGTCGATAGGCTTGCTGATCACTCCCATAGACTGCAGGATTGAGTTCACAGGACCACTGTTCGAGAACAGTGTAAAGAACAAAAGTGCAAATGCAGATGCCATGATCAGGTTTGGCAGATAAATTACTACCTTAAAAAACTGTAATTTGTGAATTTTTAATCTGGCATCAGTGAACCAGTTTGCTAAAACAAGTGCAACCACAATCTGTGGGATAAATCCGATAACCCAGAGGATAAGAGTATTCTTACCATATGTGATCATATCCGATTTAAGAAGCTCGGCATAGTTAGCCCATCCCACAAAATTCGGTCCTATTTGTTTGATTCCGGATCTATAGTATTCAAAAAAACTAAACCTTACCGTATCTACTAACGGAATCAGAGAAAAAATTAAATATGTTATGAAAAACGGAAGAATAAAGATATATCCCCATTTTGCATAGCTTACGCTCTTTCTTTTCTTCTTCATGAGCCAAATTCCTTTCTACCAAAGTCACCTCTGCGAAGCCCAAAGGCTCCGCATGGTGTTTTATTTATCTTATTTCGGCCATGTAACCTTTTCGATATCAGGATAACGCTCTTTAATTGCTGTCTCAAAGTTTTTCTTAGCCTTATCATAATCAACCTTACCCTGTAAGTAATCGCTGAATGAGTTCTGGATAAGCTCTACACATCCCTGATCATATGCTGAAAGAGGTGCAATCTTGATATTCTCAGCTACCGGTTCAAAGTAAGCAAATGGGTTCTGTCCGCCAAGGAAGTCTGATGCGAATGAATCATCTTTTGCTGCTTCCTTCATTCCTGATTTTGTATTCGTGAAATCAGAGTAATCCTTAGAGATCTTGAGTAAGTTGTCTTTATTTGCTGTTAAAGCAAGGATGATATCCTTAACATGCTTAGGGTTATCTGTTCCTGTTGCTGCGTGGAGGTAAGATCCGCCCCAGTTGTAATTCTGTGGTGGTGTTGTAACAGCCCATGATCCTGCTGCTCCATCCCAGTTTGGTGCAAGTGTGAAATCGATTCCCCATGCTGGGAAAAGGAATGCAAATACCTTTGACTGAGAACCCATTGCTTTGTTCCAGTCATCATTAAACTGGCCTTTAACTTTAGCATCAACATATCCTGCATCAAGCCACTCTTTTGAATCATCTACCCAGTTTGTAATCTTCTTATCCACTACAACCTCATCTGCTCCAGGCTGTACCCATGAGTTGTCGATTGAGTTTCCATATAAACGGAATGTATCAGCGTAAGAAGATAATGTGTAGTATCCCTTTGCCTTAAGTTCCGCTGCTGTAGCCTTTAATGTATCCCAGTCCTTTGTCTTCTCACCGATTGCTTCAGGATCATCTGTTCCGAATACATCCTTTGCAATATCGCGACGGTAAACTAAAAGTCCAGGACAACACTGCCATGTTGAACCTCTCTGTACTCCGTCTGAATCAGAAGCTGTTTTTCTTGTGAAATCGAACTGATCAGCAAACTCTTTGTCACAATCAATTCCAAGATCCTTAAGAGGCATTGCTACGTCTGCATCTTTATCTGTATATTTGAATACGTAATCTGTCTCTGATAAGAAGAGATCAACCTTGTCATCTGCTGCTGCATCCGCCTGTTTTGAAAGAGCTTCATCAAGCTTCTGCTGGTAAACACCATCCTGGTTAGGATTTACTATCCAATGAATTTCTGTACCATCCTTGAGGTATGTAATTGTACCATCTTTAGAAGTTTCTTTAACCTCTGGGTAAACAGCCTCAACTCTTGTTCTGAACTCGTCGTTCCATGAATAGATATTGATAACCTTTCCCTCTTCTGCATTAGAAGCGCCTGCTCCGCCTTCTGTTCCGTTTCCTGCTGTTGTTCCACATCCTGCAAGGAGTGTTGCCCCCATAGACAGTAACAGCATTGTGCTAATCACTTTCTGTTTCATTTTTCATTTCCTCCATAGAAACTATTTTGATATCTCGTTTACAGTTGTAATATTACTCCTTAACCGTTTTCGTTTATATTAAATCAATTGTAAAAATATCAGATTCATGTCATAATAATAGAAAGATGACATAAATCTAATATTTTGTTGCAAAGGAGAACCTTTATGGCACTTTCAAAAGAATGGTATGACGCAGAATTTGTTGACAGCGAGAGCGAAACACTGCATCGTGCTCCAAGTATTGAATATAGTTTTTATAACGCAGTCAAAACCGGGGATATGGAATATGTAATAAAAAACTGCAAAGAAGATGCATTTATACACCTTGAAGGAACAGGTGTATTGTCCAGAAATGCTTTACAGAATATCAAATATCACTTTGTTGTCACAACCGCCATGATCACAAGATACTGTATTGATGGAGGACTCGAGCCCGAGCAGGCATACCGTCTGAGTGACTTCTATATACTTAAGATGGACAGTTGCTCCACCGTACGCCAGGTTGCTGACCTGCATCACGAGATGGCAAAGGATTTCACAGGTAAGATGGTGCTGCAGAAGAAATCGTCTATCCTCTCAAAGCCTGTTACCCAGTGTGTTGACTATATATACAGCAACATAAAAGAGCGTATCACAATAGCTGATCTGGCTGCATACACAGGTCTTTCCGAGAGCTATCTTTCAAGGGTATTCAAGCAGAATCTCGGTGTTTCGATAAGTGATTATATAAGGGAAAAGAAAATAGAGAAAGCGACTCACCTGCTCAAATACTCAGATAAGCCGATTATAGATATAGCCAACTACCTGTCATTTTCATCACAGAGCCACTTTATCCAGATATTCGAGGGTTTTATGGGGCTTACACCAAAGAAATATCGCGACAGGTACTACAAATCCATGTGGTAGCCTGATGCCACATGCCTTATACTGCGCACAAAAAATTCCCACACAAACATGCGTGGGAATTTTATTTAGCTGATACCCAATATACGATATCAAACGCTATTAATTTTATAAACTATCACTCTATGTATATCTCAACCGTATGACATTTGTCTGTAGAAAGCATTTCAATAGCATGCTTTGGAATACGCACGCTGTTTCCTGTAACATTTTCCACTTTTACATCATCACAGAGTGCTTTTTTGACCTGCACATCCCCAGGTTCGAGCTTATCAGGATTGTGAACTAAAATATCAAATCCATGACCTGCAAATTCTAACGAAACTTTTGCATCACCTTTTTCATTATACTGCTGTGGCATGAGTGCAGGCTCAATAACAAGATCTCCAAGCTCTCCATGGACTCCGTATACAGATGTTATCATAGTAAGCATATACCAGCTTGCGGCACCTGTAAGGTATGAATACAGACCTCTTCCATCATTATCAAAATACTCCGGTACTCCCGGATACATCCTGCTTCTGTCAAAGTCCATCGCAGTATCAAGAAGCGTCTTTAATACCTTGTACCCCTCTTTTATAAAGCCCTGTTTATAGAGCGCATTGGCATACATTACAGCCATATGTGAGAATACAGCACCATTTTCTTTTTCACCATATGCAAATCCAAACATTCTTCCAAGATCAAACTTTTCTTCCTTGAAATCAGTGTTTAGTCTGTAGCCACCGGCTTTTTGATCAAACAGATATTTGTCTGCGCTATTACAGATTGCCTTGATCTGTTCTTTTTTTGCGGTTCCACTCATGATGGCAAATACCTGTCCTGTAAGCATCATGCGTACATCTCCACTCTCACATCGTTCCACCAGTCTGCCGTTATTGTCATAATATCCGTTGAACCAGCCTCCATCCGTGCCATCTGATATCCATTCGTTTTCGCGGATGTTTTTCATCATCCACTCAGCCTTATGCTCCAGGTTTTCGCAAATCGCAGCTATTGGGACAAGAACAGTGCCTCCGCTTGTGCAGTTCTCACATGCCTTTGCATAGCTCATGAGAAGCTCCTGCTTTTTGTCTGGGCAGTTGTAAAGTATTTCGTCATCAGCAAGCAGCAGCTTAAGCTCATCTAACACCTCAATCCTGTTTATTCCACTTATTTTTTCCACATTTCTTAAACACTTTGCTATATCAAGCAGATTTCCGGCATATGCACATGTAAATGCAACACTTTCGCCTTTGTCCCATGCCATATCAAGCGCATCGTTCCAGTCTGCACCGTGCAGCTTCATCTCGTTGTGCTCCCCCACATCATAGAAAGCGCACAGATTTTGGATCAGAATGTGCTCTAAAACCGTTCCAAAATATATCTGACCGCCTGCCGTCCTTTGTTTGTTACCATATGTATTATTCCATTCTTCATCATGGCTTGTGCCTCTCATGGACTGGTAATCCTTAAAGTACGTCGTACGCTCAAAAAGTACATCTGTATCACCGGTCTGGTCAATATAAAGCTTTGTGGTTACAAATGGCCAGAATGCGTGATCCATCCATACACGTGTGATGTTATTTCTGTCAGCGATAAACTCGCCAGGCTCGTTTCCTATAATAGTCGCATTGGTTCCATCAATTCTCACACCGCCATAATTGTTTATAATCATACTGCGGACATCCGAAGGTTCCATAAGTAAAAGTGCAAGACAGTCCTGCCATAGATCTCTCCAGCCTCTTCCACCTTTTCCATAATCATGATGTGGAAGGAATGAACAGCCGTATATTCTTCGTAAGATAGGTTGAAAACATATCCATTTAAGATAATTGTCCTCCTTGGCATTTCCTGTCTCAAAATCAATATTTACCTTGTCTATCCAGTGTTTCTTGACGGTGTTTAGTTCTTCTTTTACTTCAAGTACACTGCGGTACCGTCCGGTAATGGCATTTATGTCATTTTCTTTTTCCGTAAGGCCTGCAAGCATGATATAACTTACCGTCTCCAGCGGTTTTATAATACGGTTTGCAAATTTTATTGCTCCGACTGCTTCTTTTCCCTGAAATTTTTCTCCGGCCTTTGCACCTGTTTTTTCAGTTCTGACTGCCTCAGGAATAAGGAAAGAGCCTCCCTCTCCTATAAACTGCTCAACGGTAGGATAGAAACTCTCAGGACTTTCTCCGTTTCCGGATGATCCATATACGAAGTAGCTTATATCATTTTTCCGGTGTCCACGCTCATCAAATGAGAGGACAGGTGTAACCTCAATGCCGTATTGTGTGGTTTCTATTCTGTGCAAAAGTGATGTCACATGTCTGTGATCCCTGATATTGTCAGCACTTCTGCCATAGATTGGGATTGCCCCGATTGGGACTATCTCCATAGCCTCATCTGTCTTGTTAGTGATCTCCACAAGCATGACTTCCATGCTTCCATCAAGTGTGACAAATGATGTCGTGTCGGCCTCTAACCCATATATCTTTGAAGCACGGTGCAGCTTCTGCCACATTAAACCTGCCTCAAGCTCACTTTCATCCTGATTACCTGTAAATCTGTCGGCCTCCTGCTGTGCAGATGATCCGCATACTGACCAGAAGCCCTTCCCCACAATCCGACACCAGAAATTTCTGGTGCCTTTATTGTTGTGGAGATTTTCTATACTAACAGGTTCCAGAAGAAATGTATTCTGGCTTGTTTTACTGTCTCCGCCGAGAGTTGGTGTAATGCTTGATTTAAGCCCTTTTTCCCCTGCAAGCGGCAGATACAGTCCACTGTAGTTTTCGGGATTTTTGATCCTGAAGGTTCCGTATTTGTCTATAAAATCTATATCTTTCATATTTTCAATCAATCCTCTATACAATTACAAATCAAATTTTCACACACCATATACAATCCTATAGCAGTCATTATCACACCTACGGAAAATTTACATGGTAAGCTCAATCTCTGTCTGCTCGCTAAGAAGCTCTTTTGGTATATAGTCTCCCTCAACCGCCTGTCCGTTTACAAGAAGGCTCTTGCATCCGCTCTCAACATGATCAGGATTTTTTACAACTATATGAAGATGGCATCCCCTGAAATCCTTCTCTATCTCGAATCCATCCCAAGCTTTTGGAATAGACGGAGCAATATGAAGTCCATAGAAATCAGGACGCATACCAAGTATTCCCTCTACACATCCAACCATGACTGTTGAAGCAGTTCCTGTGAGCCAGTGTACATGTGAACGTCCAAAGTTCGGACTTGCTTTTCCTTCAGTAAACTGTCCATAGCAGTACGGCTCAAGTCTTCTTATCTCCGCTCTGTCATTCTGTGCGGCAGGAGCATTTTCAATAAAATACTTAAAAGCTCTGTCTCCATGTCCTTTAAGTGCCTCAGCAAGAATTATCCAGCCCTGTGACTGTGAGAATATTCCTGCATTCTCTTTAGTTCCCGCATTGTATATCACTGCGAGTGCTCCGTCGAATGCGTGTGCATGATATGGAGGATCCATAAGAATGGCGCCATACTCGGTATTGAGTCTTTCATATACCATTTCAAGAGCCTTATCAGCCTGCTCATCACTTGCAAATCCACTTATAACAGCCCAGCTCTGTGGGTTGAGCCACATATTTGCCTCAGGATCATCACGCTTTCCGATAACCTGTCCATCCCCTGTAAATCCACGGATAAATCTGTCCTCATTCCAGCAAAGCTCCTGAATGATCTTTCCGAGTTTTTCCTGGCTCTCATCAAGATATGCGATATATTCATCATCTTTCTTATAGGCTGCAAACTCTTTTAATATAGTCATTGCATAGTAGAACTGAAGTGCTACGAAGGTTGACTCTCCATCTGCACCAAGCCTCAGGCAGTCATTCCAGTCTGCGTAAAGTCCTGCAGGCATTCCATGTTTTCCGAGGTGGTTCATCGAAAAATCAATTGCTCTCTTTAAATGCTCGTAAACCGTTCCCTCATCCTTGTTGGCGAATGGAATGACCTCATCTATAAATGCTACATTTCCTGTCTCTGATACATATTTGTATACAGTTGGGAAAAGCCATAATGCATCATCAGCTCTGTAAGCCGGATGTCCTGTCTCCTGTACATAGGAAGCGTCGTCAGGAGTATCCTCATGTCCCGGATTGTGTGTAAACTTGACAAGCGGAAGTCCTCCACCGTTATCAACCTGTGCTGAGAGCATGAATCTGATCTTTTCAACAGCCATCTCAGGTGCAAGGTGTATAACACCCTGAATATCCTGGACTGTATCACGGTATCCGTATCCGTTTCTGAGTCCACAGTATGTAAATGATGCAGCTCTTGACCAGATAAATGTCATGAAACAGTTATATGCGTTCCATGTATTGATCATTGTGTTGAACTCATCACTTGGTGTATTAACCTGGAAATGTGATAACTTTCCATGCCAGTATGCGATAAGCTCCTCAAGTTCTTTGTCGCAGACAGCTTTTGTATCCGTGTAAGAAGCAACAATCTTTCCTGCTGTCTCATTATCTATCATTCCAACTAAGAATGCTATTGTCTTTGTCTCGCCCGGTGCCAGCTCCAATACTGTTGTGATTGCTCCACAGCTATTCTCGTTGTAGTTGCCGTGGTTGTTAAGCTTTCCGTTCTCTACTCCGACAGGATTGCCATATCTGTGATATTCTCCGAGAAATTCTCCCCTGTCACCGCACCAGCTGTCAACAGGTGCTCCTGCTAGTCCGATAAATCTGTTTACCACATCCTTGTTGTCAATTTCCTTGCCATCCTCGATGCGGTCAAGATTGGCATGGATCATCTGACGCACTCTGTTCTCCACAAATACTGTCTTTGTAATATACTGTGAATACTGCAGATTCACCTGATCCTGCTCATAGTTGCTGTTGTTTGTAAACTCAGCGTAGCCTGTAATATTAAGGCTTCTTGCCTTATCAGAATTATTCGTCACGCTCAAATTCCACACTTCGTATGTCTTGTTCAGCGGAACGTAATATCTTACTTCTGAATGAATACCGCTGTAATCAGCCATCATCTTTGTGTATGCTGTTCCATGATGACACTCACTCTTGTATTCATTCAAATCCTTTCCTACAGGCTGCCACGAAGCTGACCAGTAATCCTTGCTCTCGTTGTCTCTGATATAAATATATCTGCCAGGCTCATCGAACTGATTAAACACATATCTCAAAAGCCTTCCGTTTGCACCTGACTTTGCAAAGCTATATCCACCTGCATTATTGGAAACAATTGCTCCATACTCCGGCGATCCAAGATAGTTTACCCATGGTGCCGGTGTATCAGGTCTTGTAATAACATATTCTTTTTTTGATTCATCAAAATATCCGTATTTCATATTCATTACTCCATTCTCTACTTAATTATGTGATCTACGGTTATAACTGCCTCCAACGTATATTCAGCAGTGATCCATTTTCGTAATATAATATACATTTTTGCAACAGTGTATTATACAAAATTATTTCTTAAAATATCAGATTCATGACATAACTAAACTTATTTTACCGGGGCGTTTAACATCTTCATCGTAGCTATCCTTCTGGTATACACGGACATAATCGATCACATATGGATTATTCTCAAAGCTTGTCTCATCGTTTGGATTTCCAACCCAGCTTCCACCAACAGCAAGATTTAAGATAATGTAAAATGGCTGGTCAAATGGTGCCGGATATGCAAGTGTTCCCTGTCCTACTGTTGTTGAGTGCCATTCGCTCTCCTCGTGGTATTTAACTCCATCCACATACCATGTGATTTTCCCCGGCTCCCAGTCACAAGTATATATGTGGAAATCATCAGAGAAATCGGCTCCATCCGTTATAGTATATATACCCTGTGACTGTGAATGAGGATTTCCGTAATGGATGGTTCCGTAAGCCTTGTTTGTCTCCTGACCCATTACTTCCATGCAGTCGATTTCGCCACATCTTGGCCACTGACCATATACATTCTCATCATTTGCCATAAGCCAGAATGCAGGAAGGTATCCCTGTCCCTTTGGAACCTTTGCACGGCATTCAAATCGTCCATATGTGAAGGTCTGCTTATTCTGTGTTGAAACTCTTCCTGATGTATAGGAAGCTGCTTCTTTTGTTGAGCCGGTATCACCATCAGTAACTTTTTTGACCGGATTTATTATTAATTTTCCATCTTTTACCTGAATGTTTTCAGCCGAGTCTACATACTCCTGCAGCTCATTATTTACCCATCCTTTTTCATGTGTCTCCACATTCCAGTCAGCACGGTTTAATGAATCACCATTAAACTCATCGCTCCACACTTTTTTGTAACCATCATAGCTTAATTCGCCTGTCTGCTGCGCCGCATCCAACGCTCCCTCTGCAAACGTCTGTGACGGCATGGCTGATAATACTCTTTTTTTCATAAAGTACCCCTTTCATTTATAGTTATTTGCTATCTCGCATCATGTTACTGTCCACACCTTTCAGCGTAACCCGTAACCATAGCATTACTATAACGATTAAGTATCCTTAAAATATACAAAAAAAAGCACAAAAACATCAAATTCATGACATTTTAATTTTCCTGTAATTTCCGCAATTCCCTCGGTGTCATGCCAAACTGCGCCTTAAACATCCGGCTGAACACCTTATAATTCGTAAATCCATTGTGCTCCAGTATGTCCGTGATGGAATCCTCAGTTTCCAGAAGCTCCTCATGTATGTGATTGATTCTTACCTGATTGACATACTCGAGAAATGTAACTCCCATGCATTTTTTGAACATACGGCAGAAATACTCCTGATTGAGTGAGGCTATGTCTGCAGCCTCCTTTAATGCTATTGGCTCCTGATAGTTTTTCGCCACATATCTAAGGACATCCTTAAGGCGCGCTATCTGTCTGGATTCTTTTCCCGCATTCAT
>OFMP01001153.1_pt1 | contig 14559 bp, 13 predicted proteins | sample 1541841 | NCBI WGS metagenome assembly OFMP01 (sample SAMN04209226, study PRJEB22552) | human gut metagenome | biome: gut; material: feces | host: Homo sapiens | place: USA: Oklahoma
TGTTCCGACTGCGACGCCGGAACCCGAAAAGGTTTGGATTGTAGACGTACCTGCGCAGGAAGAACAGGGGCATTGGGAAGAAGTTGGTCATTACGAGAGTGATTGGGTATATAGTTGCAATCAGTGTGGTACGATATTTACTTCTAAGGACGAAATCCTTGAGCATCTAAGTGATTGGGATAGTGAGTGTGCCTCGTATACAAAGATTTCCGGTGAGCAGTACTGGGTAAAAGATGGTGAAAATTGGATTGTCGATGTTCCTGCACAAGAAGAAAAAGGGCATTGGGTGTATAGATAAAAGAAGAATCTTTATATATAATTAGCTAATATATGTGACAGATTTACGACAAATGGATTGCAGTTCTTTATTTGCTATTGACAAGCGGCGAAAATTGCGATATACTATTAAATATAAAAGCCGAAGACAATAGGTGGCAGTAAATCCTATCGAGGCGTAGATATAGTTGCTCATTAAGCCACCCTTGCTTCAATAGTGAAGGTGGTTATTTTTGTTCTTGTCATTTTGCTTCTTCATACATATTATGTAGTGATCTGTGCACGATGTATTTTGAACATAGAAAACTACAGCCCTATAATTATTAGGAGGTAATCTGATTTGTATTTGACTAAAAAAACCGAACAACTCCTCGAAAAAAGACTTGGTAAAAATATTAAAGAAATCAGAAATATGTCTCTTGAGGATGAAATTGCTTTTATAGAGAAAAGAACTGGAAAAAGGTTAATGTTTTCCAAGAAAGTTGATAAGCGTATGATGAGTAGAGGAAACCCCTTGCTTGCACAAGGAAAAATAACAACAAAGAGGGATGAAGAAAAATGGTTCAAGAAGTTGAAATGACAAGTTTAAGATTCGACGAATCATTGGTTAACGGCCATTTTAACGATATTCTTAATTCTTTTCGTATATATGTTGAGGATATTCAACCTCTTATTATAAATATAGAAGAGCTGAAAAGCGAATTCCCTTCAGAAATATTAAACGAAATACGAGCTATGTATACTCATCTGTGCAGGGCATATATGGCTGGAACTGATGATGATGTAGTATCAAACATTGAAAAATTAAAAACTCATACCAAGAGAGCGTTACTTGATTGTTATAAAAATAGCTGTATAGTCATAATAGATCAACGCAAATTCTTCTTTCAAAAATATAAAGGAGTTGATCTATCGTTGATCTCTGAAGGGGATTTTTTGCGCAAAGAACTGAATGCTTATCGCCAAACTATAGACACATTAAAAGCGGCAAAAAAAGCCGAAGGTGTTAATACTAATACGGATAAGCTCTTTGCCTTATATCAAGAGGCGTACCAAAACGCATTAGTACTTGATGAAATATTATGTGAAGCTGAGAATAGTGCTACATATTTAAAACGTAAGGCTATGAGAAGAGAGATTGCTTCTTATGCTTTTTGGCGTAATCGGTGTTGTCGGTACAGTTATCACTATAATAGGTTTTTTGAAATAAAAAGTTACATTGACAGAGGTCGGAATCTGGAACTCAAAAGAGACATCCAGATTCTGACCTCTTTTTTGCTTTAAAAACAGAACAACACCAAGTGTGTATGCCATCTCTTATCCGCTGGACTCGATATTTTAATCTTCGTTTTTGCATTTATTTTGCAATTTTACCGTATAAATATTTACAAGTCCGATTTTGCATGCTATAATGAAGCTGAAATACGGCATACTATGAACCAGGAGGTATTTGCATATGCTCATTCAGTTTACAATAGAAAATCATCGTTCCATCAAGGAAAGCGCGGTGATCAGTTTTGCGGCATCCAAGGATAAGTCGCTGGAGTCCTGCTTGATTCATCCGGATGAAAAGAGAACTCTGCTTCCTGTGCTTGCCATTTACGGTGCAAATGCTGCCGGAAAAAGCAATGTTCTCCATGCACTTATGACCATGAAGGATATGATCGTCGGCTTCTCTTCTAAACTGTCCAAGGGACAGAAGCTGCCCTGGGAACCTTTTGCTGGTAACAACAGACCGACTTCTTTTGAAATCATGTATATCTACAACCAGGTACGGTATGTATATGGTTTTTCCTTTGATGCCAAGAAGATTTATACGGAGTATCTTTACCATTGGCCCAACGGCAGAGAAGCACTGATTTTCTCCCGGGAAAACGGCGCCTATGAGTTCCGTGAGAATATTAACGAGCAGATGACCCTCAGTAACCGTACTCTGGATAATAAGCTCTACCTCGTTTCGTCGAATGACTGGAACCTGCCTCAGACCGAAAATGCGTACAAGTGGTTTCTTGAGAAGCTGACCGGTATTTCAGAGCTGCCCGCAGCTTCCTCTGAAACGGTTGCAGAGATCGTTCGGAGCGATGAGAGTAAGGCTCGCATTCTGAAGGAAATGCTCCTTGCTGATCTGGGCATTTCCGATGTTTCCATTAAGACAATTGCGGGGAAGAAGGATGAGACTGTCATCACCACTACGCATCGCATCATTGATGAAGAAGGCAATATAGATCATTTCCAACTACTCATGGATCAGGAATCCTCAGGTACACAGCGCTTCTTCTCCCGAATCGGCGGCTGGCTGCAGGCATTGGAAAACGGTTCTCTGCTTGTCGTCGACGAAATTGAGCGCAGTATGCACCCGCTGCTGACCCGCCGGCTGATTGAGATGGTACAGGATAGTTCCATCAACACGAGCGGAGCGCAGCTGCTCTTTACGACCCATGATGCGCTTCTTCTTGATCTGAATCTGATGCGGCGTGATCAGATCTGGTTTGCCGAAAAGAATGACCGAAGCTGTGCGACCGAGCTGTATTCTCTGGCGTCGTTTTCTCCCCGAAAGGGTGAAAATGTCCGCAAGGGCTATCTGCAGGGCCGGTTCGGAGCCATTCCGTTTATCGGAGGTGACAGAGCATGGCAAGAATGAGAAAAGAATATAATCCCAATACCGTCAGCAGACGCAAACGGCGCCCGATCATCTACATCATCTGTGAAGGCGAAGAAACAGAAATCAAATACTTCAAGCATTTTCGTTCACGCAACTGTTTGGTTGAAGTGACACCGATAACATCCAAACATAAGGCGGCAGAGCATCTTGTCCTCCACGCCAAAGGTTTGATCGGACAGTCTGAATATCGTCCGAAAGATGGAGATGAGATTTGGTGTGTATTTGACTGTGACGACAACAGCAGCGAGTCTCTGAGAAAGGCTGCTGAAATGGCGGAGAAATCCGGCTACGGAATTGCGTTCTCAAATCCCTGTTTTGAATACTGGTATCTGCTTCATTTTACTGCTCATAACGGTTATATAAGCGGAGCGGATGAGGTCATCCGGCTTCTGAAATCAAAAGATCACATTGAAAGATACGAAAAGAATCAAGATGTATTTGACTTGCTTTTGCCGAATCAGCCGGAAGCCATGCGGCGTGCGGAAAAGCGTCTGGAGCAGCTCAGCAGGGACGGTGTTATGGCCATGAGCCGAGACAGTAACCCCGCAACGACCGTTCACAAACTTGTAGAATACTTGAATCGTCAGAATCAAGTGAAAAATTTTTGATATCGGTCTGATTCTGAACCCTCCGTTTTCATTTTTCGATGATATCTTTTCCGTCGCTTAACCCCAGTCCATCACCGTGATTTTAGCAAGTCACGGTGTTTTTTTTGTTCATATTTTCGCTTGTTTCCTGTTTGCGCCTCTGTTATAATGAACGTAAAATGTACGGAAAAGGGGAATTTAAATGCGGTTAGACGGGTACGGATTGTTTGTGAATGATATGCCGACTATGATTCGGTTTTACCGGGATGTGCTGGGGTTTGCAATCAAAGAAGACGAAAACACGAGCAATGTATATCTCGTGAAAGACGGAACGCTGTTTCTGCTGTACGGACGAGAGGATTTTGAAAAGCTGACAAGCAAAAAATATGCGTATTTGAAAGGCGTCAATGCGCATTCGGAAATGGCGCTTTATGTCGATACGTTTGAGGAAGTCGATGTTGAATATCAAAATGCGATTCAAAACGGCGCGTCTTCGCTTTTGGAACCGACGACCGAGCCGTGGGGGCAGCGCACATGCTTCATCGCCGACCCGGAGGGGAATGTTATCGAAATCGGCTCATGGAATAAGCCGTATGCGGAAAAAGATCTGTAAACCGGCATACCTTTTTTGTGCGGCATAAAAGACTTCAAATAGACTTTTATGCGAAATCAAAAGCATATAATATGAACAAAATATGACTTTTTGCAGGAAGTTTTCCTTTTGAGGAAAACTTTTTTGCTTTTGCGGCTATTAGTAGAGACGGAAAATCGAGGCGCGTTGAGACAAAAAACGCATCCGCAGGGAAAACCTTGCGGACGCGTGTCTGAAACGGCGCCGAAAGAAACGGCGCTTACACTCTGAAAATCACCGATTCATACGGGCGCAGATTGGGGCCGGTGTAGCCGCCCTCGCGGTCGTAGGAGGAGAGCAGCACTTCGCCGTTCTGCGGAACGAGCGCGGCGGGGATTTTCGACGGTTCGGCGGAGAAATTGTGGAAAGAAAGCAGAGTTTCGCCGTTATAGCTGCGCTTTAGGGCGAACAGCGTATCGGAGCCGGTTTCCGGAATTTCGAGGTCGCCGCGTGAGAGCGCGGGACTGCTTTTGCGCAGTGCGATGAGCGCTTTGTAGCAGCTGAAAATGGAGTGCGGGTCGTTTTTCTGGTTTTCCGCGTTGATCTTTGTGTAGTTCGGGTTGATGCCGAGCCACGGCTTGCCTGTTGTGAAGCCGGCGTTTTCGGTTGCGTCCCACTGCATCGGCGTGCGGGCGTTGTCGCGGGAGATCATCTGCGCCTCTTTTAAGGCCACATCCGGCGTGTCACCCGCCAAAATGTGCTGGTGGTAGGTGTTTTTTGCATCGGGGTCGTTGTAATCTTCAATGTGCGGGAAGCGCATGTTCGTCATGCCAATCTCTTCACCCTGATACACGAACGGCGTGCCGGGCAGGGAGTGCAGCAGCATCGCGAGCATTTTGGCGGAAACCTCCCAATATTCCTTGTCGTTGCCATAGAGTGAGACCTGGCGGGGCTTATCGTGGTTGCTGAAAAACCGCGCCCACCAGCCGTTTTCCTTTAAGGCGTCGTAGTCGTTTTGAATATCCTGCTTCATTTTTTTCGGCGACCACGTGTTGATCTCGACGATCGGCGCGACGAACGGGATGGCCATATCGAACTCCTCGCGGTCGGTGTTGACGTAGCGGGCGAGCTCCCCGGCGTCTTTCGACGCCACTTCGCCCACGGTCAAGACGTTATATGGCGAGAACACGCGGCGGTTCATGTCGCGGATATAGGCGTGCGTGCCGGGGCGACCGTTGATGAGACTCGAACTGAACGAATAGCCGTCCGGCTGCGGCGGCTCTGCGGAATCCGGGAAATCCTGCGGCTTATCAAGGTAGCTGATGGCGTCCACTCTAAAGCCGTCCACGCCTTTTTTCACCCACCATTCCATCATGGAGAAGATTTCTTCACGCAGCGCGGGGTTTGCCCAGTTAAGGTCGGGCTGCTTTTTGGAGAACAGATGGTAGTAATACTGCCCGCGCTCCGGTACAAATTCCCACGCGCTGCCGCCGAAAACGGAGGCCCAGTTGTTCGGCTCCTTGCCGTTTTTCGGGTCGCGCCAAATGTAGTAGTCGCTTTTTGGGTTATCGCGCGAGGTTTTGGATTCGAGGAACCACGGATGCTCGTCGGAGGAATGGTTCACGACGAGGTCCATAATGACCTTGATGCCGCGCTTGTGGCACTCTGCACACAGCGCGTCCCAATCTTCCATGGTGCCGAACTCGTCCATGATCTCCCGGTACCCGGAGATGTCGTAGCCGTTGTCGTCATTCGGCGAGCGGAACACGGGCGAGAGCCACAGCGCGTTGATGCCGAGCGCCGAAAGGTGGTCAAGGCGGCTTAAAATGCCGGGAATATCGCCGATACCGTCTCCGTTAGAATCCTGAAAGCTGCGCGGGTAGACCTGATACACGATAAGATCCTTCACCCAATCTTTTTTCTGTTCCATACAACTTTACCTCCTGTGCAATATCTGTATATTGCGCAAAGCGGCCTTTCGGCCAAGTGTTTTTACCATTATAACACAGTTTACAAGAATTTGAAAAGTATTTGAGAAAAATAGTGAAAATTGTGCTTTGAAGTATAAAGGGAAAAGCTGGGCGCTTAGCTTCCAAACATGCGTTAAGTTTTCTGTTTTATATAGAAAGCGAATCAGGGCGCTGTCCTGATAACCCGCAAGTTTTCTGAAGAAAACTTGACTAAAGATTTTTAGCCGCGCTTACCCGGGAATCAGCCATAGACATTGCCGTATATGGTGAGTCCGTCGTAGGCGGCGGGGGAACCGACGACATGGGTTATCTGCATGGTGTTTATTCTCACTGCGGTGCTCGTTTGCCGGGGTGAATTCAGAGAAGCCGGTGGTAAAAATGCCGAAACGGTTTCAGTCGCCGAAATGTACACTTATAAGAATATAGGTGTATAGAATGGAGACCTATAAAACAGAGTATAAGCCACAGGACAAAGGATATAGGGTGAAAAGAACGGCGTGCCGGGTGCGACAGCCGTTTTTTTACCCTTTTTTCGGGTGTTGTAGGGCAGTATAGACAACATCGGTTTAAAATAAATAGAAACAGTGAACATAATATTGATAAAATTAGAATGAATAGCGGATGAAAACGAAATGTTTGTAATTGAAACTATTGAAAATGCCCATAAATCGCAGATTTATGCGCCTTGAAATATCAAAGTGTACAAAAGCATACAAGTGCATTAAAATTACATAATTTTAAAATGGGAAACCGCTTTCATATTGCTCCCTAAAATGCACTTTTTTGTCGTATATGGCATTATAAAAGTAAAATTATTAAAAATATTTGGAGGAAATACTGAAAAGTTTTTGGAAACCTATTGACAAATCGTGAACGCAGTGCTATTCTATGTACAGAAAAACCGAGAACGAAATTAAAATTTGGTTATTTTTCACTTGGTTCTACAGTTTAAAGCTATTTATTAGCGTTGGTCTTCGGCTATGGAGCAATAGACCGATGCTATCGCAGCGTTTGAATGTTCTAAATACCGCCGCTTTCAGCGGAATGCACACATCGTCGTACCGGATGCTAAAAGGCGAGCGTGTGGGGAAAGGTACATCAGTGAACGGACAAGCGCTGTAAGATAAATAGGGGGTCATGAATTTTGCGAAGCAAAGTTCATGGCGGGATTCCTACAAATTTTGCGATTTGCAGGAATTCAAAACACCGGGGATCACAAAGTGAGGTATGCTTTGTGATCTCAACACATTATGAACCGCAGGTTCACAAAACAAGAGAGGTATTGTATTATGAAGAAAAAGACCTTAGCTGTTCTTCTGTCGGCGGCCATGCTCGTCACCGGCATCCTGAGCGGCTGCGGTGGCGGCGGCAGCACAAGCAGTGCAGCATCCTCCGGCTCCACCGACAGCACCAGCAGCGCCGCGGGTGAGTCTTCTGCTTCCGAATCTACCGGCTCCGGCACGAATGCCGCCGCAGGTCAGGTTACGGCGGTTGGCACGAACCGTGACGAAACTCTGATCGTTGAGACTGCGTCTCCGACCGACACTCCGGGCCAGTTCAACAGCTACATGTCCGGTACGAACATGAACTTCGGTATTCATCAGCTGATGAGCGCACACCTTTGGGAAATGGACACCGTTTCCGGTGAGCAGTTCCCTGAAATTGCAGCCGATATGGGCACCCCGAACGAAGACTTTACCGAATGGACCGTTAAGATCCGCGAAGGCATCAAGTGGTCCGACGGTGAAGACCTGAACGCTGACGACGTTGTCTTCACGTTCAACATGATCAAAGAAAACGACAAGATCGGTGCTTCCGCAGCGACCAACCTCTACATCGATAAGGTTGAGAAGGTTGACGATTACACCGTTAAGTTCACGATGAAGGAATCCTTCCCGCGCTTTACACAGCGTTACGGCATCACCGTATGGGGCACCGATTACCGCATCGTTCCTGAGCACATTTACTCCCAGCAGGCTGATGTTACGACCTTTAAGGACGAGCAGCCGGTTGTAGCAGGCCCGTACACCGTAGAAGACTATGACTCCAACGGCGACTGGATCCTCTACAAGCTCCGTGACGACTGGAAAGAAAGTACGCTTGGCGTTGTAGGCACAGAGCACTACAACTACAGCGAAGATCAGGTTCCGGCAGAATATGTTTGGTTCCGTTATCTTGGCGACTCCTCCTCCAGACAGATGCAGATGGTCAGCAACGAAGTTGATATCCTCTGCGAAGTTACGATGGAAGAGCTGCAGGCAATGCAGAGCTCTAACGACAAGATCAACGCATGGTACAACGAGTTCCCGTATGCAACCATGGACGACCCGGGCGCAAAGGGCCTGGTGTTCTCTCAGGGTCAGGGCGCTCCGTACGACAACCCTGACTTCCGCTGGGCTATCGTTCTGGCACTGGATATCGACCAGATCTCCATGAACATCTTCTCCGGCGCAGGCCGTGCGGCTCCGATTCCGCTGCTCAACAACACCCAGTATCTCCAGGATACATACACCATCCCGATGCAGGAATGGCTTGAGAACTTTGAGCTTGACCTTGGCGATGGCACCACCATTAAGCCGTACGACACCGGCTATGCAAAGCGCATGGCGGAGAAGACCGGCGTTACCGGCACCGACGAAGAGCTCATCGATATGTTCGGCGCAGGCTGGTGGAAGCACGATCCGGAAGCAGCTGAAAAGCTCCTCATCAAAGCCGGCTTTGAGAAGAAGGACGACGGCTGGTACTTCAATGGTTCCAAGTTCACAACTGAAATCAGCTACCTTGCTGATACAGAAGCTCAGTCCGCTCGCGGCGCTCAGGCTGCTTACAACCAGCTGCAGGCGTTCGGCCTCGATTGCACCATTACTTCCAAGAGTACTGCTACTTGGGACGTTGACGGTGGTCAGGGCAACTACCAGATCGGCACTTACTGGCCGTCCGCTGGTATTCTGAAGGACTTCTACTCCGCTATCAGCGGTTGGGACAGCCGCCTCATTAAGCCGCTTGGCGAGACCGGTTCCGGTCAGGGCGCTCGTTGGAACGATGAGACTGTTGATAAGATCCTCACCGAGCTTGCGAACACCGACCCGACCAGCGACAAATCCTATGAGCTGCATCAGGAATTCCTGAAGGAAGCTGTTAAGGAAATGCCGGCAATCAACTTCCTCAGCGGTACAAAGTTCGTTCCGACCAACAGCACATATTGGGAAGGCTACCCGAACGCCGAGAACGCATATGACGGTCCGTGGTGGTGGTGGAGCCGCTTCAAGTATGACCTGCCGTTCATTCAGCCGGTTCAGGGCTAATTTGATAGCTTGAATACTTGGAGAGAATCCAATAGCACTAATCTGAAATGATCTGAAGAGGATGAGGGCGTGTGCCGAATACCCATGACCACGTCCGTCATCCTCTTTCTCATTTCCCAGAATATCCTGTTGTAATTTGTCTATAAGATAAGGAAGTGTGGCTGTGAAATTCAAAACATTCTTTTTACAGCGTATCCTTGCGTGGGCGTTGACGATCTTGATCGGCGTTACGTTCATCTTCTTCATCCCGCGTATGTTCCCTTCCGATCCTGTTGAGAACATGATCGCCCAGATGCAATCCCGTTCCGGCAACATGGATCCGGCAGAAATGGAAGCGCTACGTCAACAACTTAGAATTCAATTCGGTCTCGATGGCACTCTTCTTGAGCAGTATGGCTACTTCCTGCTGCATGGCCTTTTACAGTTTGACTTTGGCCCGTCTTTGATGAGCTATCCGGAGCCGGTTACCTCTATTATCGGTCGTAACCTGCCGTACACCCTCGGTTTGTCCCTGACCACCACGCTGCTTGCATGGATCATCGGCAACTTCATCGGTTTGCTTGCAGGTTTCCGTAAGAACAAGACATCCTCTAAAATCCTCGAAGGCATCGCGATCTGCATTTACCCGATCCCGTACTTCCTGGTCGCTCTTGTTCTGCAGATTGTCTTCGCGTTCGTCCTCGGCTGGTTCCCAATCCAGACAACGCTGCTTACCCGCGGCACGTTCGCACAGTGGCTCGGTTCGCTTCTGAAAGCGTCTGTTCTGCCGGGCATCTCCATGCTTCTGCTCGGCACAGGCTGGTGGATTATCTCTATGAAGTCCCTTGCCGGCACGACTGCAGAAGAAGACTTCGTTTTATATGCACGTTACCGCGGCATTTCCGAAGCGAAGATCGGTGCGAGCTACGTTTTCCGTAACTCCATCCTGACCCAGATTACGGCTTTGGCCATGAGCCTTGGCGGCGTCTTCGGCGGTTCCATCATGACAGAAATCATCTTCGGTTACCCGGGTGTCGGTACGCTGATCCAAAATGCGATTTTGCAGTCCGATTACAACATGATCCTCGGATGTATCACGATTTCCATCGTGGCGATTTCCACGGCGACGTTGGTTGTTGACCTTATATATCCGTTCATCGACCCGAGAATTCGTTACGGTTGATAAGGAGGGAAGTTGTAATGAAAAAATTTGCAAAATTTTGGAAAGCAGCCAACTTCCGCCTGAAGTTCGGTCTTATCGTGACCCTGATATTCTTTATCATCGGTTTCGTTGTTTACTATGTACCGCACGTGAACCCGTTCACGTTCAATACCTACCCGAATAAGCTGGGTGCTTCCGCAGAACACTGGCTGGGCACTACCAGTATGGGTCAGGATGTTGTGTGGCTGCTGATTGAAGCTATCCACAACTCGCTCGTCATCGGTCTCATCGTGGCATTCCTCGGCACGGTTGTCGGTGTTTTTGTCGGTCTGCTTTCCGGTTTTGCCGGTGGCCTTTTAGACCGCGTGCTGATGATTGTTACGGATACGTTCGTTGTTATTCCGTCTCTGCCGATCCTCATCATGATGACCTCCCTGATGAAGGGCAGCTCCACCACGATCGTGATGGCTCTTGTGCTTGCCATGTTCGCATGGGCTTGGCCGAGCCGCCAGATTCGTTCCATGGCGCTGAGCATTAAAGAGCGCGACTTTATCCACACGGCGAAGTTCTCCGGTGAAAGCACGGTGCAGATCGTCGTGACCGAGATTCTGCCGTATGCGCTGACCTGGTCGCTCTCCAACTTTATGAACGCTACGCTTTCCGCTATCGGTTCCGAGTCGAGCCTTGCTGTTCTGGGTCTTTCCCCCGGCAACCTTGTCTCCCTCGGCAACATGATTCAGTGGGCAAGAAGCTACAACGCAATTTTCAACAAGCAGTATCTCTGGATCGGCGCACCGATCGTTGCAACGGTTATTCTGTTTGTCGGCCTGTTCTTACTCATTACGGGCTATAACGATTACTTATCCATGAAGAGAGGCAGGTAACGAATATGTTAAAAGTCGAAAATCTGTCCACTTCTTACAAGCTCATCGACGGTGACGTTCACGTCCTTAACGACCTGAACTTTGAGATCCACGATAACGAGATATTCGGCATCGCCGGTGAATCCGGCTGCGGCAAGACCACACTGCTGAAGACCCTCTACGATATTATCGAGTTCCCGCTGGAGATCGACAAAGGTAAGGTTATCCTCAGCGGCGAAAAGAATGGACAATCCTTTTCTTATGAATCCGGAAACATTCAGAAGACCTGGTGGAACAACATTTCTTACGTTCCGCAGGCCGCGCAGAGCGTTCTGAACCCGATCGTTCGCCTGAAAAAGCAGTTTTTGGATTCTATCCCGCAGGAAGACCGCAAGAACGAAACGAAAGAGCAGACCCTCGCACGTGTTGCAAAATACCTCGAGGAGCTGAATCTTTCCCCGGATATTTTGGAATCTTATCCGTTCCAGCTTTCCGGCGGTATGCGCCAGCGTGTTATCATCGCGCTTGCGACCTTTATGTCCCCGAATGTCGTGCTTGCCGACGAACCGACCACCGCTCTGGACGTTGTTGTGCAGAAGGGTATTTTGAAGATGTTGATGCGCTTGCAGAAGCAACTCAAGAACACCATGGTCATCGTCAGCCACGATATGGGCGTGCATTATCAGATTACGGACCGCATGGCGATCATGTATTCCGGCAGCATCATCGAGCTTGGCCCGACCGATGCGATCTTTAATGACCCGATCCATCCGTACACGAAGATGCTGGTTGACTCCCTGCCGCGCGTTGGCGATAAGAGCCAGAAGGTCGGCATTCCGGGTCGTCCGCCGGCACTGAAGAACCCGCCTCCGGGATGCCGTTTCGCAGCACGCTGCCCGCATGCTACGGATCGTTGCCGTCAGGAGATTCCGGAGTTCATTGAAGTTAAGCCGGGCCGCTTTGCAGCCTGCCATTTGCTGAAGAAGGAGGGAGAGAAGAATGGCTGATAAATTGCTTGAAATCAAGGGCGTCAGCAAAATCTTCCGCGTAGGCGGTATGATTCGTGGCAAAAAGCTTGTTGCGATTGACGACGTTACGCTTTCCATCGACAACGATAAGCCGGTCATCCTCTCCGTCGTTGGCGAATCCGGTTGCGGCAAGTCCACACTGTGTAAGATGGTTCTGCGTCTGCACAACTCGGATATGGGCGACATCGTGTTGGACGGCAAATCTTACCGCGATAAGAAAAGCTACGACGCAAAGCAGTTCAAGCTGGAAGTGCAGCCGATTTTCCAGAACCCGTATGAGTCTTTCTCCGCACGTAAGCCGGTAGACTCTTACCTGTTCAATACGGCGCTGCGCCTTGGCATTGCGAAAAACAAAGCAGAAGCTACAAACCTTGTAGATGACGCCCTGAAGAGCGTCGGCCTCTCTCTGGCGGTCGTAAAGGGCAAATACCCCACCCAGTTCTCCGGCGGCGAGCTGCAGCGTGTTTCCATTGCACGTGCGCTTATCACCCGTCCGAAGCTGATCATTGCCGACGAACCGGTTGCGGCTATCGATGCTTCCATGAAAATGAACATCGTCAACCTGTTCAAGGAACTGAAGGATAAGTACAAGGTCTCCTTTATCTACATCACACATGACCTTTCCACGGCGTACTATGTATCCGATTACATTGCAACGCTGTACCGCGGCTGTCTCATTGAGTACGGCCCGGCCAAGGAGATCATGGACGAGCCTGCACACCCGTACACTGAGCTTTTGATGAGCGCTGTGCCGCGTATCGGCGACAAGTGGGCGGATGACGACATGGCGTTGCCGGATATGGAGTCTAAGGAATATTCCATCACCTACTGCAAGTTCGCACCGCGCTGCCCCTATGCGACGGACGAATGCAGAAAATCGCGCCCGGGCGAAACCTATCTGAACGATGTCAGAAAGGTCATGTGCTTCCACCCGCTGATTCAGCCGAAGAAGTAAAGCCTCTGCGCATAACAAAGTAAACAAGCTACACTTGCCAACCCCCTGAAGGCCCATGAAGCCGACGTTTCCTCCGTCATTGCTTTATGGGTATCAGGGGGTCAACTTTTGCTTTGTGGGCGTGCTTTAAAACGGTTGAAAACATGTCGGGATTGTTATAAAAAGCAGGGAAATTCGGCGGAATAAGGATTGAAGTTTGTCGCGAAATACGGTATACTGATTCACAAGCGGCACTGCGGGGTTCGCGGGCCGAATTTTAGAGTTTTGGGGAGAAAATACAATGAAAACGAAGACGCGCTTTGCGGCACGGTGAAATTGATGTTCCAGCCCGCGGAGGAGACATTCGAAGGCGCGCACGATATGCTGGAAAACGGATTGCTTGAAAACCCGCCGGTCGATGCGGCGCTCGCGTACCACGTGGCGGCAGGCAAATCGCCCGTAGGCTTTGTGATGTATAACGACTCGGGCGTGATGATGGCTTCCGTAGACGGATTTGAGGTTACGGTTCACGGGCGCGGCTCGCACGGTGCAAACCCGAACCTTGCCATTGACCCCATCAACGTAGGCGTGCACATTCATCTCGCCTTGCAGGAGCTCATCGCGCGCGAAAGCGACCCGACAAAGACGTGCGTTTTGACAATCGGGCAGTTTATGGCCGGAACCGCTGCGAACATCATCCCGGACACGGCCGTGCTGCGCGGCACCATTCGCACGAACGACAAAAAGGCCCGCGCACTGCTTGTACGCCGCATGCGCGAGACGGCGGAGCGCACGGCTGCCGTGTATAACGCGACAGTGGAGATCCGGACGCTTTCCGAAGTGTGCCCGCTCGTGTGCGACAAATCGGTGACGGACGACATGCTGCGCTACATGGGCGCGCTGAACATTCCGAATTTTACGCCGTACGGCGGAATTTCGGCGACAGGCTCCGAGGACTTTGCCCTTGTAGCCGAACGTGTGCCGAGCGCAATGATGTACCTTGGCGCGGGCTATATGGACGAACGCGGACAGTACACCGCGCACAACCCGAAGGTCGTCTTCAACGAGGGCGTCCTCCCCATCGGCGCGGCGTGCATGGCGCATTGCGCGGTGGAGTGGCTTAAAGAGAACGCGTAATAACAGGAAGCTAAAAATCCCGTTCACTTTTGAACAGAACCAGTAAAACAGGACAATAGACAAAATCCCCCCTGATGTAGGATAA
>OFMP01001166.1_pt1 | contig 14386 bp, 9 predicted proteins | sample 1541841 | NCBI WGS metagenome assembly OFMP01 (sample SAMN04209226, study PRJEB22552) | human gut metagenome | biome: gut; material: feces | host: Homo sapiens | place: USA: Oklahoma
TCATAGCGAACACCTCCTTCAAAATAGAAATAGCCGCCTGATTTCTTTTGAAAACCAAGCGGCTATGTATGTGGCTTATTCTATTGTTAAAACAAAGCGGCGGGATCAATTCATATCGTTATTATCCTTAATGCCTTCGTTCATTTTCTTAATCTTCCTTTTCCACACAAAATACTGAGCTACCCAAGTAGCGAGAAAGATCGCTACGAATATACCTACATAAGACAGAATTCCGCCGGTCGAATGGGGCATCCAGTTGGCAAAATAAGAGATGGGGAACATAATCACGCAAGCAATTGCAAAATAAAACCCGCTTTGCTTTGCAAGACTCCACGAATCAATTTCCCAAATAACCGAAGCCATTGCAAAGCCTGTGCCCATTATTCCGCTCAGACCGGTTTGAATGAGAATCGCATTTAATTCGCTCCCCATTTTATTCACAAGCTCTGGATTGACCGGATGGAAGAAGCCATCCCCAATACAGATTGAGATAATCACCGTAATGACATATCCGATTGCAATGCCAACAGGGAAACCAATTACTCCTCGTCCAATCAGTTTTTTCTTCATTTCTGCCACCTCACATTCCTAACAGTTGTTTGATTTTGGCGACGGATCGCCGTGAAACATAAGTAACCGTACCGTTTGAAAGCGTGATGCAAATTGTCCCGACAAAGCTCAAATCAAAGCTCTTGACCTTTCTCAGGTTGATAATATCTGAGTTTGATATTCGGACAAAAGTCTTGCTGTCAAGCCGTTGTTCCGCCTCGTATAGCCTCAGACGGAGCGCATACTCGCCGTGATTTGTCTCGGCAAACACCTTACCTGATTCGGCAAAAACACGGTAGATTTCAGACGGTTCCAGAACCTCGACCACATCCTCCCTGAATCCAGCAATGGCCTGCGGTTGCTCGTCTGACAATCTTTTTATGATTGCATTGACTTCATCGGTCATTTTGTCCGTCATCACGATGATTTTTAGCTCTTTGCATTTTTCGTCTATCTTGATTTCAATTTGCATCGGTTCACCTCCTCGCTACGGTTACAGTATAGGAAAATCAAGAACCGATTTCTACCGATTCTCGATAGGTGGTTGTTTAAGGAACATAGGTGGTAATTTTTACGGGAATCTCATGCCGGTCTGTATGGGCGGCTGATAAGTATCTGCGGTATGGGGTTGCTCCCATACCGCAGACGGATCATCTTTCCGGCTCGTTTTTGCGTTTTGTACTTCTCTGAACCGGAACGGAGAGCAGCTCTCTTGTGCGCTCTCCAAGTTGTTTTTCAATGGCTGTCAACCGCTGCTCCGGCAAATTGAGGGACGGATGACGGGTGAACTTGAAGTCCACCATTCGCCGCAGCTGCGCTTTCTGCTTTGCACCCATTACCTCTTTACACACATCTTCATAGGAAATGCGGTAGGGATTGGAACGGGTCTTTGCATACGCACGCAGGTTCTTGAAATCATCCGGCATTGCGTAGTTGAACAGCGACAAGCCGTTATCGAAGATGGGTGCAGGGGCGATAATTTCGCCCGTGTGATTGTTCCGCAGCAAGCCGAAGTTGCCGAAGTGTCTGTCCTCGTTGTAAATCAGGGCATCGAAAACCAGCATACTGCAAAGCTGCTCGTAGAACTCGTCGCCCAAGGTCTTGTAATAATCAAGGCAGGCTTTCAGCGTCGTCTTGCGGAGAATACGCCCGATAGGGACGAAAGAGGTATCAATATCCGTAAACAGCCGGCACTTGGAAGCAAGAATACCTTTCCAGTTTTCCAAGTCGTACTGTACGCAGCCGATGCCCATTTTGTCTGCGATCTGACAGGCATAATACTCGCTGTACGGCTCGTTTCCGGTGTTCGCAGCGCCCTCTGTGCCGCCCTTATACAGATAGATGCCATCATCCTCCACAAAGCGCCAAGCCTTCCGCAGCATACCGTTGGTAGTCAGCTCCGGCGAGGTGGAGAATGCCTCCCGACTGCCGCCCACGCCGGTATAAGCCACCAGTGACAGTGCTTCGGAGAAGCGGTTTTCATAGAGGTTATAATCGGCATACTTGCCGTCAAAGTCGGCGGGGACGACCCAATAGCTGTCGTTGAGGGACAGCCCCATACAGACATCAATGATGCCCTTCGTGTTGTTTACACTCAGTCCCAGCGTCTTTAAGATTTCGTCTACAAACTGCCGGTTCTTCGGAATCACCCGCCGTTCCAGCCACTTCACAACGCCCTCGTTTGTCAGCTCCAAGTCGAGGGGAAACAGCTTTTGCTTTGCCGTTTCGGAGTGAAGAATGGTCGCCTGCAAGCCCTCCAATCCTCTTTCCTCCAGCGTGAAAGTCAGAAGTGTTTCATCATAAAGGCGCAGGCTATATACTTTTTCCATTGTGCTGCTCCTTTCCTCAAGCATTACGGACACATCCTTATCAAGCGCTTCTGCGATCTTGATCATTAGGTCAAGGGAGAGGTTTTGCGTTCCTTTTTCGATGCGGCAGATGTTGGAACGCTGGGTTCCGATCCGCTTTGCAAGCTGCTCCTGCGACAATCCTTTTTCCAGTCTTGCCTGCGCCAGCTTCTGCACGATGCTCTGCCTTGCTGTCAACAGTTCCTTTTCGGTCATACAAAACCCTCCCTTCCGATCCATTATAATGTTATCATATATGATAACGATTGTCAAGAGGTTCGGCTATCTTTCCAAGTCCCTCGGTTTCTTTTCGGGCGGTTCTTCACCCTCATCGGGTTCACCGCCAACGATCTCGTTCTCACGCTTATCCACATTGAGCAGGGCGTTGAGTTCGTTCAGCCGGTCGGTCTTGGCTCTTAATTCTTCCTCCTGCGGGAACGGTCTTTCCACATCGACCTTCGCAGTTTCAAACTGCGTTTTGAGGTTATCAAGCTCCATTTCGTTCATCTCCAAACGCTTTGGAAGCCCCTCCAGCGCATTATCCAAGCGAGTGATATTACCGAAGGTGTCCGTGCCGAGGGTAACGGGATAGCCAAGCTCACCCTTGAGCCGCACTTTGTATTCTCTTGCCTCAAAGTACAGCTCCATCGCAAAGCCACGGTACTCACCGATGGGGATGGGGTCGGGATTCGTCATTGCCTTACACGCCTCCAAGATGGCGTTGCCGGCATCCGCTTTCTCTGAATAGAAAGCACCCTTGACCGTCATACCCACAAAGGTTTCATCAGACGGCTTCGGGTGCTCTGCCACTCTTTCAATATCGGATTTTAATCCCGCAATTACATCGGAGCGCCGTGCGATCTCCTGCGGATAGAACTTGATGATCTTGTCCTCCAAAGCATATTTTTCGGAAAGGAAGCTGGACTTTAAGAGCCGCAACTTCTGAACCTGAATGTCCAAGTCCATCTTCTCTTTGATGTGGGGATTGCCGGTCGCCAGCATTTTGATTTCAGCATAGGACAGTGCGGTTTCGTCAATATCTTCGCAGGAGCGTACTGGCGATTTGCTGGTCATTATCTGCGAAGCAAACTTCTGCTTGCCTTCCACGAGCTGATACAAGTAGGCATCAAAGGTTTCTTCCGTCACGAAACGGTAGATGTGAACCTCTGCATTTCCGTTGCCTTGCCGGATACTTCTGCCGAGCCGCTGTTCCAAGTCAGAGGGTCGCCACGGGCAATCGAGATCGGAGGATGCGGCAAGTTTGTTCTGCACATTCGTACCGGCTCCCATCTTCTGCGTACTGCCCATCAGGATGCGGACATCCCCTCGGCGCACCTTCTTGAACAGCTCCAGCTTCTTTGCTTCGGTATCTGCTTCGTGGATGAACTTTATCTCATCGGCGGGTACGCCACGGGCAATCAGCTTCTGCCTGATGTCGTCATAGACATTGAAGGAGCCGTCGTTTTTCGGCGTAGACAGGTCGCAAAAGAATAGCTGGGTCAACCGCTTCTCACTGCCACGCTCCCAAGTTTCAAACATAGCGTCCACGCAGGCGTTGAGCTTGCTGTCCTCAAAATCGGGGAGCAGCGGATTAATAAGCCGCTGATCGAGGGCGAGCTTTCTGCCGTCGTTAGTGATCTTGAGCATATTGTCCACCTTGGCATCAACCATACCATTTCGTACCCTTTCGGCTCTCTCGGCAAGCTCGGCTACCATCTGCTTTTGGATTTCAGAGGGCTTCACCGAGATGTTGTGAAAGACCGCTTTCGGCACTGGCAGGTCAAGCATATCCGCTGTTTTGATGTCTGCGATTTCCTTAAACATCGCCATCAGCTCCGGTAAATTGTAGAAGCGGGCAAAGCGTGTTTTGGCTCGGTATCCCGTTCCTTCGGGTGTTAGTTCTACTGCCGTAATGGTTTCACCGAAGGTCGATGCCCAGGCATCAAAGTGCTGCAAGTTGTTCTGAACAAGGGTGTTGTACTGCAAGTACCGCTGAATGGTGTAAAGCTCGACCATCGAATTGGAGATCGGCGTTCCTGTCGCAAACACTGTCCCACGCCCTCCGGTCAGTTCGTCCAAATACCGACACTTCATAAAAAGGTCGCTGGACTTCATTGCTTCGGTTTGAGCAATGCCGCCTACATTTCGCATTTTGGTAAAGAGAAACAGGTTCTTGTAGTAGTGACTCTCATCGATAAAGAGTCTGTCTACACCCAATTCCTCAAAGGTCACGGTATCATCCTTTTTAGACTGGTCGTTGAGCTTATCGAGCTTCTGCTTGACAGATTTCTTTGTGCGCTCCAGTTGTTTTACGGAGAAGTTATCTCCACGGTTCTTTTTCAGTTCCGCAATGCCCTCCGTAACTTCATCAAGCTGCTGTTCGAGGATCGCCCGCTGCCGTTCAATGGACATCGGTATTTTCTCGAACTGCGAATGCCCGATAATGATGGCATCGTAATCGCCGGTGGCAATTCTGCCGCAGAACTTTTTGCGGTTCTTGGTTTCAAAGTCTTTCTTCGTTGCCACCAAAATGTTGGCTGAGGGATAAAGCTGTAAGAACTCCGATGCCCACTGCTCGGTGAGGTGATTGGGTACAACAAACAGGGATTTGCTGCACAATCCGAGCCGTTTGGACTCCATCGCCGCCGAAACCATCTCGAAGGTTTTCCCTGCGCCCACGGCGTGTGCAAGCAGCGTATTCCCGCCGTATAGGATGTGCGCCACCGCATTTCTTTGATGCTCCCGAAGCTCGATTTCGGGGTTCATACCGCTGAAAACGATATGACTTCCGTCGTACTCACGGGGACGCAGGCTGTTGAATTTATCGTTGTAAAGGCGGCAGAGTCGTTCTCTGCGCTCAGGGTCAGACCAAACCCAATCCTGAAAGCCCTGCTTGATCAGCTCCTGCTTTGCCTGTGCGATTGCCGTTTCCTTCTTGTTCAGAATGGCTTTCTTTTTGCCGTCTGCGTCCTCCACATAGTCAAAGATGCGGACATCCTTTAGGTTCAGTGTTTCCTCGATGATCTTATAGGCGTTGATGCGCCCCGTACCGTAGGTGCTGTATGCCTTCACATTGCTGCGGTCATAGGACTTGCCCTCAATGTTCCATTCGCCGGTATAGGCAGAGAAATGAACCTTGATGTTCCACTGTGCGTACCTCGGTGTTCCCAAGAACTCAAACATAAACTGTTCGACAATTTCGGTCGGCAACCAAGTAGCACCAAGCCGAACGGCGATCTCGCTGGCGGTCAGGTCTTTGGGCTGCACCCGTTCCAGTGCTTCCACATTGACGGTGTAATCTTCGGGGTAAAGTTCCGCCGACTTTCGGGCGAGTGCCAGCTTTTCACGGACATTGCCGGAGAGATAATCGTCCGCCATCAGGTACTTTGCCTGCGTGGAATTGCCGTATCCGTACATCGGGTTCAGAAAGATAACGCCCTTCAAGTCCGCAAAGATTTCTTCCTCGGTCTTGCCAGTCAGCTCGCACATATAGTCCATATCCACACGGGCTTTTTCGCCCATAGAAACGGCAAGTGCTTCACTGGCGGTATCTGTGGAAGTGACCGGGGTGTGTGGCTTGATGGTTCGCTTGTAGAATATATCCGCCTTGCGTTCAAGTTGCCCTTCATCGCCCAAGACCTCAAGAGCCGAGAGCAAAGAAAAGGAACTGTCCTGCGAAAATGCGGAGATGTTGGCACGGCTGTTGATAAGTCCGTACTGCTTGGAAAAGGTATCATAAAGAGCGTTTAATCGCTCCTGCTCCGCTTTAATATCCGAGTCGGGGTAATCCTCCGTCTGCAATTCGATCAGCGTTCTGACCGAATCACGGATGCGGATCATACCCTTTATGCGGTTCTCTGCGGTAGCGGATATCTCCACCGGAGCCATACGGCTGTTTTCTCGGAAGTAGATTTTATCGTCCAGCACCGTATAGGAGAAGTTGCGAACGGTGGGATCTGCGGGAATGGAATTGTCCTCCTCTGCAAGCTCATCCTCCACCTCATATGCGGTCAGCTCACCGTGAATATTGGAAACGGCTTCGCTGAGTTGCTCGGCAAGGTCTGCCCCCTCGTAAGGGACGCAGGTGGCTTCGGGACCGAAACGCCCCGACACCATTTTCATCTCTCCGAGTATCATTTCGGGATGCTCAACAAAGTAGCTGTTCATCAGGATACCGTTTTCATCCGTGCCGAGCTGTACCCAATCCGACTCTATATCCACAATGCGGTCACGCTTTTGCAGAATAAGAATGTCCGAAACGACCTCCGTTCCGGCATTTCCCTTAAAGGTGTTGTTCGGCAAACGGATAGCACCAAGCAGGTCGGCTCGCTGAGCAATATACTTGCGGACAGCGGAGTTTTCCTTATCCATCGTTCCCTTGCTGGTGATGAGAGCCATTACGCCGCCCGGACGGAGCTTGTCCAAGGACTTAGCGAAGAAGTAGTCGTGAATGAGGAACTTATGTTTATCGTAACGCTTGTCAGGAACCTTGAAATCCCCGAAGGGTACATTCCCCACAACGGCATCAAAGAAGCTGTCGGGGAGGTTGGTTTCCTCAAAGCCCTGTGCGGCGATAGAGGACTTTTGATATAACTGCTGTGCAATACCGGCAGAAATTGTGTCCAGTTCCACACCGTAGATCTTGCTTTCCTTCATTTCTTCGGGAAGCATACCGATAAAATGCCCGATGCCGCAGGACGGCTCCAAGATGTTGCCCTCACGGAAGCCGAGCTGCTTCATCACCTTATACACGGCATTGATAACCATTGGCGGCGTGTAGAAAGCGGTCAGAGTGCTTTCCCTTGCGGAGGCGTATTCCTCCGGCGTCAGGATGTTTTTCAGCATCCCGAACTCTGTCTGCCAAGAACCTGCTCTCTCGTCAAAGGCTTCGGGAATACCGCCCCAGCCCACATATTTAGAGAGGATGATCTGCTCGTCCGGTGTGGCGAAGCGGTTTTCTTCCTGACACCTTTTCAGAACGGTGATCGCCGCATAGTTGCGGTGGAAGCGTTCTTTCTTGTTGACCTCCTCGACCTCGTGAGAAGCAAGGTCAAAGGTATGACGGTCTGCCATTGGGATTTCGGGATGAATATCGAAGGACTGCACCCGGCTTTTCTTCGGATGCTCCCAAACAGGGGTAAGAGGTGCTTCCACCTGTGCAAGTTCTTCCTCGGAGAGATAAACAAGGTCGTCAAAGGACAGTGCTTGCAGTCCTTTTTCGGTCAGTTCTTCAAGGGACGCATACTGCTCACTGCGGACGACCTTGCCGTCTGCAAGAGTTTCGATACGAAAATCCACAAGGTTGACCCTTGCCTGAATCTCGTGCTTGTCATCCTCGGTGGTGGTGTAGGCAATACCTACATTGGTAAGGTCGGTGTAGTCCGCACCGTCCTCACGCTGATACTCCTCACGGCAAAAATCATCAATGAGATGCTTCGCTTTATCCAGAGCATTTTCCGGCAAATACGGGCTGCCGATGATCGCAAAGCCCTGCGGCGGCGGGTCAAGCTGAGCGATAAAACCGTGCGGAATCGTGTTGCCGTCCTTGTCCTTATACAGAACAATACTCATCGGCACACCGTAGTAGTTTTCCTCCTTGATGTCCTTCTCGAACTGATAAGGACTGGTGTATTCGATGCTTTCACCGACCTTGCCGTCCGTGCCGAGATAGTCGATCCTGCCGATAGGTTTGGACTCGATGGGCGCTTCCTTCGTGGTTGAAACCACGGTGCGGGTAATGCGTTTACCGTCCTCCAAAGCGTTGACCGCTAAATCGTACCCTCTGTCGGTCAGCATTGTAAGGTAGGTTTCCAAGCGGTGCTGCGGAAATCCTACCATTGGGACACGGGTGTTGTGATCAACGGCACGGGTCGTCTGCGTCAAGTCAAGAGCAGTCCCGACGACCTCTGCATCATCAGCATAGGCTTCAAAGAAATCACCCACCTGATACAGCAAAAGGCTACTCGGATTGTCTGCTTTGGTTTTAAGATACGCCTGATAGAACTCCGGCAAAGCAGCATCCTTTGGCTTTTCTCTTTCTGCCGCCTGTTCGATACGCTCCACAACGCTTTGCGGCAAGTCCTGCACATAGAAGGTTATCTCACCTTCGGGGGAGATGTGGGCAATGTTCTGATAGTCCCCATTGACCTCCACGGCACGGTTCCAAACGGTCAGTCCGTTGCCAAGATAGCCCATCCCGATGTCATACTCGACCTCTTTTTCTTCGGGCTGTTTTTTAGCGACCTTCAAATGGTCATTCAGCGGGTTCTCCTGCACCTTGCTGTCGAACTCAGCTCTCGTCATTTCCTTGTTGAAAAGCGGAAACTGCGTATCATAGAGCATTACACGCTCATCATCAAAGGACAGGATTTCAAACTCGTTTGCGCCGAGATAGACGGTGCTGCCGAGATGGTATTCATATCGCTCATTTTTCGGCTCCGTCTTTTCGGACGGTGCGGTAGACAAGATTTCTCTGTTCCTGCGTTCCTCGGCAAGCTCTGCTCGGCGCTCTTCCTGCCTTTGCAGCCACTCAGGGTACTGTGCCTTTTCCTTGGGGTTCAGGTAACGGTCGAGTTTTATCAGCTCGGCAATACGCTTCTCCACCTGACTCCATTTCAGGTCGATATGGGGTTTATCGCTTCCGATGCCTTTAGAAATACGGATACCCTTACCGTCGTGTTGCTCATCAATACCGACTCCGACGATTACGGGATAAGCACCGCCCCAGCCGTATTCATTTTTCAGAAAATCAGCGTTTTCCTTTGCAGACAGGCTCTTTTGGAACTGCTCATAGATTCGCATTTTCCCCTCAGAAATGCCGCTGCCACGGGTGAGAACAGCGTCGATGATCTCCTGAGAGAAAGTAAAAGCAGAGGGCTTTCGTTCCTCTGCTCCTGCTGTCATCAAGCTCAACTGCCCGTCGATGGACGGCAATGGCTTCATCGTGTCCTGCAACTCCCCAAGCAGCCGCATCGCTTCAAAATTCTGGGCGATCACGCCCCAATCATAGAAACTCTGTGCCGTGCGGGAGAGATAACTGCCCTCCCAAAGCTGCAACACATTCTGATAGGTCTTGTAGCCCACACGCCGTCCATCTCTCAGAATGACCTCGGTGTAGTCGTTGTTAAAAATGCGCTTGATATAAGAAATACGGGCGTTCTCATCAGCGGTAGCTTCAAAGAATGCCCGTATCTCGTCCTTGCTTGCTTTCAGGTGCGGCGTGGTGCCGAGGATCTCACGAACGGTATCGTCACCGCCGAAGAATGGCAGGCTCTTATCCTCGTGACTTCGGTCGTAGTAGTCTAAGCGAAGATTACCTCCGCCATCACGATCTCCTGAACCCGGCTCCGGATACTGTTCATCTTCCGAACCCAGCTCATCATATCCGTCGCTTTCAGATTCTCCGTCACGCCCTCCGACGCTGCCATCTGCTCCGTCAGCATCTGTTCCAGCTCGTTCGCTCTGCGCTCCGTGTCGTTCAGATGCTCGTTCAGGGCGCAGCTCGTCAGCAGGTTGTAGTAGCGTACCTTGTGATGCTCCTTCAGGAACTTCTTCCGCATCCGGGCGTACCTGCCCATCGACAGCTCCGGCTGCTCCGGCATTGTCAGATCGGGGAGCAGATAATCCCCTGCCTCGTGTAAGTGATCTCGTTCATCGTCAGGACTCCTTTCGGTTTTTTCTTTGCCTACATTGTAATCGGCTTTGGTTTTCTCTGCAATTATGCGATTTTGACGGTCGAGGGCAAGAATGGTGCGGGAAATCTCCGCAAGTCCCATCTCCGCAATATCGCTGGTGGCATAGCCGAGGGCGTTCAGCGTGGCAGGCGTCGTAAAATTCACCACATCCCGAAGGTCATCGGGTTCAAAGTATTCTCCGGCTTCAATGCCCAGGCGGGTCATCGTCATATAGGCGACGCTGTTTCGCACCGCCGTTTTGAAAATGTGGGTGATTTCTTCTTCGGATACGCCGTCCAAGAAGCTGTCTTTCACGCTGTAGATCAGATCGGAGAGATAGTCGGGGATGTTGTCCTCTACGGCGTTTCTTGCCGCCGACTCGATGGCAACGGCAAGGGTTTCCTTGTCGTTCAACTCTCCGAAGGTGCTTTCCAGCGTGTCGATCACTTCTGCTGTGTATTCGTCCCGCATTTGCCAAATGGGAACTCTGCGGGAAAAGCGGCTGGGATGCGTGTCGGAAATATCGAAGTAGTGGACAAGCCGCTGGCGGCGCTGGTCGGCATCCTCGAAAACGGCAATGCCGTGCGCTCCACGATTGACCCATCGCCCGAACTTTTGGTTCCAGTCGTCGATCTGAAGAACAGCGGTGGCGTCCGGTCGCTGTGCGTGAACCAAAAGCTGCTCATCAAAACGCAGACGGTAGTTGTAGCAAGCAGAGCGCAGAAACGCTTCCCAGCTTACGGGGTTTGCAACGACCGTTTTACAGGTTCGGTTATACAGCTCCGAAATGAAGTCGTATTTTCGTGCCATCGGCGGACACCTCCTTATCGTTCATAGTCTTTTGGCTTGATGGCTTTGCCGTTCTCATCATAGCTCTTGGGTTTGGCGGCAATGGAGTCCCACCGGATCATAGAACCGGCGAGCATTGCCTGCTCCTGCGCCTTGCTGACACCCAGCTTTTCATTGAACTTGTCTTTGATTGCTTCGTTCTCCGCACGATTCCCGTCGTTAAAACTTGTGGCAGTATAGCCCTTTTGCCAGCGGTCGATTTGAATGACTTCGCCGGTTGACGGGAGTATGGAATAGCACATCGGAGGCAAGGGCGGCTCCATTGGAGCGTAGGTGCAACCGCCTTGCTCCATACGCTCGGCAAACTCGCAAATGTGAAAGAGATTGCGTCCGACCTCTGTGTGATAATTGTCAATATAGCGGCAGGGATAGCTTTCCGTCTTGCCGTCACGGTCGGTCACAATGATGCGCTCTCCGTCCGGGATACGGAACAGCTCTTTATAGTGGCTGTCAATAAAGCGAATATCCCGGTTGGCTTCTTCGATGTGCTTGTCCAGCCATTCCTTTACATAGCAGAAGCAGTAGAAGTTATAGTCCCCTCGGACGGGGATACAGCGAAGCAGAAATGCATACTTCTCTGTATCGGCTCGAAAGCCGAACACTGTGGCGTAGCTATTCTGTATTTCGCTGTCCTTGTTTGCCCGCCCAAACGAGCGCATAGCAACACGATTTTTGAGCAGTCCGTATTTCTCTGAACGCAGGGCGTTGATTACATCGTCCAAGTCCTGCTTGAACTCATCGCTTTTCCATTGCGGGCGGGTATCAAACCAAGTGGTATAAAACCAGTTGTCGTTAGAACCGAAGTCCCCACGCAGATGTCCGATGTTGCCGGTCTGTCCCTGAAGCTGAGAACTTTGGGCATAGCTGTATTTGCGTTCGGGAACGGTCAGCGGTCGCAGTGTGAAATCTGTCATTATCTTGCGCCCCTTTCTTGCGGTGTTCGTTGTTTCGGGATGTCAAAGCCGTAAACGGCGGCGATCTCATCCCCAAGTCGCCTGGTCAGCCGGGTAATATCGGCTCGTGTGGCTTTGCCGTGATAGATTTTATCTCTCAGGTTCTCCATCTGCGTTTCGGAAACGCCTTCCTTAAACACACGGTAGAGATAGTGATTTGTGCCGTCGTGATGAGTAGCATCGGCACGAAGGTCGCCGTACTTATCTACATACCATTCGGTATAGTCGGTGTCGGCATACAGGCAATCTCGGATGTTGCCGGAGGGGATATCCTTGTAGCCCATCACTCTGCCGTTCCATCTGCCGATATCACCGATAACAATGATTGGCTGGGAGAGCTGCACATTCAGGTTCATTCGCTCATCGGAGAGGTAGTCGTCATTGGTTTCCACCATCCACTCATAGAGCGCCTGCTCATCATTCGGGTCGTCGTCCAGCTCATTAGCTTCAAGGAACTCCTTGTAATCCTCTCGCCAGTCGTCCACATCAAGGCTTCGGTTGCTCCAAATGATGTGGCGGTCACTCGCTCGTGTCACTCGACCCATCCATCCCACCTCCCAAATAGGAGAAAAGGCGGTTCTTTACGACATGCTCCTGAAGCTCAATGATGACCGTCATATCCGGCACGGTTACATCGGGAATTTTCAGTATCGTCGACAAGGTCAGTGACTTCAAAGCCTTTTCGGTTTTGCAGCCGGCATCAAAAAGCTTTGTCAGAACTTTTATTTTCTGCTGTAAGCCCTGTTCGGCTGTGGTTTTCTTTGTTGGCATAGTTATTTACCCCCTAACTTAGGAAATACCGATAATGATAACGATATTGTCATCATTGTCGGCACTACGGGAATACTCAGGAAAAAGTGACTGCACACGCTGCCTTGCTCTACGAATCGTTTCAAAGCACGGAAGTCCGTAAGCCTTGTAGTTGAATGCTAAGTCATTGAGCGGAAGTTTGCCAGCGCAAAGATAGTCCGCATATCGGTCATAGTAATGCATAAAAAGTATCATATCGTCGAACCTTGCTCTCGGACAGTCTTTTAAAACGGAAAGCACGCGGCCCTCCACGGTTTTTAGTCGATCCATCTGTATCACTCCTTATAATAAAAGGGGCAGAGTTTAGCTCCGCCCCACAAACAATCAAATTACTTTTTCCTATTCTTGATCTGCAAGAAAACAAATCCGCCAACAATAACAACTACCAATACAATAGCTACAATAGTTTTAAATTCCATTAATTACCCTCTTCTTTCTTTTTATTTTTAAATCTGAGAAAACTACTCGCAGCAATTCCCAGCGTGGACAGTCCTATAAGCGTGAGTACAAGCGATAAATTATCGGGGTCTCCAGTATTGGGCGTTTCACGCACCACATTGTGTATCTCTACAATAGTAGTGGCACCACTCTTAACTGTTGCCGTTTTATCATCAGGCAAAACATACATAGAAGAAGCGGAATTATTCATCTCAGATACGGTATAGTCTCCAATACGAAGCCCCTCTATAAAAATCTCGCCATTCTCATCGGTTTCAAGGATAATCTCATAGCCGTTTGCACCGGTAATGCGGAACGCAAAACCCTTGACCTTACCATCAGATGAGGTCTTAACAATCTTCAGGTTGCCACGCATCACCTCATTGATAAAGCCGACACCCGCTTTGTTTTCGACATCATAAGTCTTGCCGTCTGTGTCGATCACCACCTCATACACGTCAGTATCGAGAACAAAGCCATCCGGTGCTTTGGTTTCCTTGATAAAGTAGCGACCGTAGAACAGGTCGTTCATTCCGTATTCGCCGATTTCTTTTTCAGTCAGTGTGCCGAGCAGTTCGTCACCTTCGTCCAGCTTACTATTATTATTGCTGTCCTTGTAAACCTCAAATACTGCTCCAGTCAGCTTGTTATCGGGATACTCGGAATCCACCTTGGTCAGATGAATGTTGCCACGGCCATACTCGTTGACAATCTCAATCTCTACGACCTGACCGTCTGTGCCAATCGTCACAGGATAGATGGTATCATCCAGCACGAAGCCTGTGGGCTGTTCAATCTCACGGACATACCAAGTGCCGCAAGGGATATTCTCAAAAGAAAAACTACCATCTTCGGCAGAAGTGGTAGTCATCAGAGCGTTTTCCTTTGTAAACTCGCCGTCATCCGTGCGAAACAGCCCAATCATCGCACCACCGAGAGCGTTGCCGTCCTCATCAACCTTCTTGCCGGAAACAGAACCATAAATCAGGTCATTTTTGATTGCCTTACCATCATTGACAGCAATCTTTACGACCGCCGTATCCTGACCGACATACTCAAAAATTATAGGATACTTAGCGTCAGAAAGCTTGTAGTGGCTATCTGTAGCAATTTCCTGCACATAGTATCTTCCATAAGGAAGGTCTGTCTTAATCGTTGCCGTTCCATCCTCATTGAGAGAAACAATCTCGATAAGGCCATTTGCGGGAATGGAAGTGCCGCTGGCAGATACGATTTCCTCGGCGGCGAACAGCCCAAAGGAAATGTT
>OFMP01001175.1_pt1 | contig 14330 bp, 14 predicted proteins | sample 1541841 | NCBI WGS metagenome assembly OFMP01 (sample SAMN04209226, study PRJEB22552) | human gut metagenome | biome: gut; material: feces | host: Homo sapiens | place: USA: Oklahoma
AAGGCGTTCTTGAAGGCGCCGCTGCGCTTTTCCCGCATCAGTTCCGGTTTTTCATATCGTCGCAAGCATCCGGTGACGGGGAAAGTCAAGGCTCATACCGGTGTGGATTATGCTGCTCCGACAGGTACGCCGGTCATGTCGATCGGTGACGGTACCGTCATCAGCAAGGGCTGGTCAGGCGGTGGAGGCAACACTGTGAAAATCCGCCATAATTCTGTCTATACGACTGCATATCTGCATCTTTCGCGTTATGCTTCCGGTCTTAAAGTCGGTGACCGTGTCCGTCAGGGGGATGTCATCGGTTATGTCGGCGCGACCGGCGTGGCTACTGGTCCACATCTGGATTTCCGTGTCTGGAAAGGAGGTTCGCCTATCAATCCTCTGACCATGGAGTCTCCTAGCGCCGAGCCTGTCCGTCCTGAGAATCTGCCGCTGCTGGATTCGTTGTACAAGACATTGTCTGTTCAGCTTCAGACACTTGTGGAGGCAAAGGATTCGGTGGCCGTGAGGGATTCGGTAAATGCTTTATAATATGACGAAAGATACGGCAGCCCTGTTGAAACAATGGGCGGAAACCTACAATGACAGGCAATATTTTCAGGAGGACCCGATAATTTTCCCTTCGCGTTTCGCGGAACTGATGCGTTCCGGCCGATGCGGCCTGAAAGACGTGGAGATTTCGGCGATTTTCGCGGCTCATTTCGCCTGGGGGCGCAGGTCAATGATTGTACGTGATTGTTCCAGACTTTTCGATGAAATGTCTTGGAAACCATACGATTATGTAATGCGGGGAAGTTGGCGTGACGACCCCGTCAGTATTCATCGTACCGTGAAATGGAGCGAGGTGGCGGCGATTTGCGCGCGGTTGAAAAGCATCTATGTCGGGCAGGATAGTCTAGAATCATTGGGCGTTCCGGAAATCAGGACATTGGTTTTCGGACAGAAGGAAGATGCGAAGGCGCCGAACAAGAAAATCAACATGCTCCGGCGCTGGATGGTCCGTGACGACGGCAAGGTGGATCTGGGCCTGTGGAAGAACATTTCCCCTGACGAGCTTCTGATTCCTCTGGATGTCCATGTCTACACCCAAGCCGTGGAACTTGGTCTGACTGCCCGCAAGCCAAAGGATATCAAGACCGTCCGGGAAATTACCGATGCCTTCCGCAATATCTTTCCCAACGATCCTTGCAAAGGCGATTTTGCCCTCTTCGGTTACGGCGTTACCCATGGGAAGTAGAGTTTCCTGATGGTCGAAATAAAACGAAATGAAAGGAAATAAGCGGAAAATAGCTAACTTTGCGGGTGAAATTGTTAAAACATAACGTATAATGAAACGCATAATCACAGTTATTGCACTAATGATGTCAGCATTGGCATCGGCATTCGCACAGAACGGTCAAATCGTAGATGACAAATGGCTCACGGAAAACTATACCCGACGCGAAGTCATGATAGAAATGCGCGACGGGAAACATATCTATACGGCCATATATGAGCCTGTGCAGCAATATCTTGAGAAACTTGGCAAGAAGGCCGGCCCGATTATGCTGTTTCGTACGCCATACGGACTCAAGCCATACGGCCTAAAACCCGGACAAATCGAAACGGAGGGCAAGGTCGAGAAATATCCTGGCGGAATGAAATGGGATATGGCGAATTATGCGGCTGAAGGATGGATAATCGTTCAGCAGAATGTGCGAGGAAAATTCCTCAGTGAAGGTGAATATGAAAACTTGAGACCCTATGTGTCGGGACCTGATGGCGCTGCAGATACGGTTGTAGTGAAAGGCGTGGTGCAGGTGGACGATGCCACTGACGTGTACGATTCGATAGAATGGCTTTTGAAGAACACGAAGAATAACGGCAATGTGGGCGTTAAGGGTGTTTCGTATCCTGGATTCTACACCACTCTGGCAGCATTGTCCCGCCATCCGGCAATTAAGGCTGCATCTCCGCAAGCTCCTGCTACTGACTGGTTTATGGGAGACGATGCGCATCATAACGGAGCCCTTTGCCTTGCGGATGCTTGTCGTTTCGGGTCAAGTTTCTATCGTCACCGTCCATGTCCGTCGACCGAACGCCTCGGAAGTATTCTCAAAATTGACAAGGATCTTTACGAATTCTATTTGGGAAGGCCGTTGAAGGAAATCGACGCATTCCTCGGCGACAGCCTGCGCTTCTGGAATCAGATGATGGAACATCCTGATTATGACCGCTTCTGGAAGGACCGGGACCCGAGCGCGCACTTGAAGGACATAAGGATCCCGATGCTGGTGACCGGTGGCTTCTACGACGCGGAAGACTGTTACGGCGCTTTCCGTACATACGATATGTTGAAGACAATGTCTCCGGACTGTGAACTGTATCTGGCTGCCGGACCATGGTATCACGGCGGATGGAACAACCGCACGGCAAACCATCTCGCGGACGTCTGGTACGGCGAAAAGTCTGGTGCCTATTATCAGGACAGTGTGGAGTTCCCGTTCTTTTCATACTATCTGGAAGGAAAAGGCGTGAAACCTGTCCGTGTCAATGTTTGTCCTTCGGGCGAATCCATGCGCAGCGTAATGGAGGGCCGCTCTATGGCGGAATTCTGGGAAAGCTATGACGTATGGCCTCCGAAAAACATGAAATTCAACAAGCTGTACCTGTCCGGACATGACTCTCTATCCTTCAGGTCAATGACTTCCGCACCATCGGAAGGCACGCGGACCATAACTTCCGACCCGGCATCTCCAGTTCCTTATATGGACGTGAAATCCACCGATCGTGACAGGTCCTATATGGTTGCAGACCAGATCTTTGCATCAGTAAGGAAAGATGTCGCCACATATCGTGGCGCTGAATTGAAGAGCAATATCCATGTCGCAGGTCCTGTCAAAGTAAGAATGGACCTTGTGCTGGACTCGGAAAATGGGGGTAAGCTTGATGCGGATGTCATCGTGAAACTCATTGACGTACGTCCTGACTGCTATCAGATGCTGGTGCGTGGCGATGTCATGCCGCTCCGCTTCCGCAACGGCTTCGGCAAACCGGAATCCGTGAAATCCGGCAAGCGGGTCACCGTGGAATTCACGATGTGCGACATTGACCATCATTTCGTTCAGGGGCATTCCATCATGGTGCAGGTGCAGGGAAGCTGGTTCCCGCTCATTGCCATGAATCCGCAGAAATTCCTGAAGAATCCATATACGGCAGAATCCGCTGATTATCAGAAAATTGACATGACCATCCGCTCCGTGGATTCATACCTGGAACTGCCTGTGGTGCAGGAATTCTAGTTTCGCGAAGTCCTTGTGCCGAATTTCCAGCCGAGGCCCAGCATGAGATTGTTGGGGTCGTGGAATTTGCGCAATTTGTAGCCGATGTGCAGGAACAGGTGCTTCGTGAAGTGGGCCTTGAGGGCTGCGAGCTGATAGAATCCTGTCATGTCGCGTCCCTTGTAGATGACATTGTGACCGAAACCGATTGCTACGGAGAAGATCGGCATCGTCAGTTCGGCGCGGAGCGAAAGGCCTGCCGCAATCTGCTCCCGCAATGCCGGTCTATAAAACTGTATACTGCCGTCATCTCTACGTTCATCAGCCACGTGGTCGAAGACATTGGCACTTTCGTCATACTGGATATCGGCAGAAATGCCTGCCTGGAAGCAGCGGCTGACCCTGTAAAGAGGATTGATATTTACCCCGAGAATCCCGAATTTGCCTTTGGCAATCTCGGCCTGGCCATTGTAAATCATGCCTTTGGCCCTGACGGAACCATAGATGACGGCATCGACGGATAGTCTTTCAATGAATCTTTCCTTGTGCCTGGTTGAGGCTTTTAAAAGACTGCTGTTCATACCGTTACGTCCGGCATTGCCGAAACCGTAAACCGCCCCGAGCCTCGCGCCAAGACAATTCACGCCGGCGTTCGGATACTTCGTGTTTCCATTCGAAAAATGTGTCAGGTCAATGCCTCCGTTCAATGAAAGTGAAGGGGTGACCCGCCACGTCAGCATCAGCCCGGCATTGATATATGCGTTGAACTTGGAACCTACGACGGTGTTCTTGTCATTGAGCCTGTCTGCGCTGTCTGAAGTTCCTGACGAACCGAACTGGCCATCGTACGGATGCCAGCCATAAGAAATGCCGAAATTCCATTCGTAGTCCAGTGAAAGTTTCGGTCCGATGTCTGCAATCCTGGCTCCCTGAAAAACATATAAGGCGACAGGGGTGCCGATTTCCTCGTGGTCGAAAAATGTATTGCACGCAACTCCAATGCCTTGATATGCAGTGGGATGCAATAAGCCCTCACGGCTCCATGACGGAAAAGTGAACGCATATTTAAGATGGATGGATGAGGCGCTGTTCAAACGATGCCCCAGATAATTCTCTCCGCGAAAAAAATCATTGGTCGGGATCAGCCATGCCCCACGCGTGTCTATACCCATTCTATGCCCGAATTTTGAGGAATCCGGAGCAGATTCCATACCGTAAGCAAGAGGGTAGGCAAATGCTTGCAGGAGGACTGCAGCGGCGGTGATGAGGGTGAGGCGTATATATGAAGCGGAAAAGTTCATTGTCAATGATAAATTGTCCAAATTTATATTATTTCTCCGATTTGCACAAGCCGAAAAAATGCTATAACTTCGTAAACTTGATATTGAGGAAAATTTTGGATGTTTAATGCTGATTCCATGATGACCAAAGAAGAACTTGTCACTAAAGTCAATAGTATATTGTCGGAAGAATTCGAGGCGGATATCATTGATATGCAGCCTGATGCACCACTTATGGAAGTGCTGGACCTGGACAGTCTGGACATTGTGGACATCGTGGTGCTCGTCGAGAAGAATTTCGGTTATGTCATGAAGAAGGAAGACTTCGCCGGAATCCGGACATTTTCCGATTTCTATGACTTTCTTTACGGAAAGATTTCAGGGGCCGAAACCCGTCAGTAAACATTGAACCTATGGCGGAACAATGGCAGGGAAAATCCCGGGGAGGAAAGACCGGCTATCAGATATTCATTTTTCTGATAAGGCATTGCGGCGTGAAGGCCGCATATTTCCTGCTGTTCTTCGTCGCCCTGTATTTCATTGCGGCGGCACCTTCCTCGACAGCCGACATCTGGCGATATGCACGGAAAATTCTCGGTTACGGCAGGCTGAAGTCGACGGCTTTCATTTTCCGGAACTACTTCTCTTTCGGACAGTCAATCATTGACAAGGTGGCGATATCTTCCGGATTGTCAGACAGATACAACTATAAGTTCGAAGATTTTGACTTGCTGAAAGATGCCGTCGAGGCAGGACGTGGCGCGATTATAATCGGTGCGCATTTCGGCAACTGGGCTGCAGGAGAACCGTTTTTCAAGCGGTACGGCACCAAGCTGAACCTCGTGATGTATGACAATGAACATGCTGATATAAAGGAAGTTCTGGAAGAAAACCAGAAGTCCGACGCATCGTTCAAGATAATACCTGTGAACAAGGACAATCTCGCGCATATCTTCATGATAACCGAGGCGCTGGACAGGGGAGAACTGGTATGTTTTCTGGGAGACAGGTATGTCAATGAAGAGAAACTCATGACATCTGCATTGATGGGACGTGAGGCCAGGTTTCCGTTCGGCGTATTCCATCTGGCCGCGAGGATGCGTGTCCCGGTGCTGCTCTATTTTTCAGTACGCGAGCCGCACATGACCTACCGCTTCTCATTTTCAATGATTGAACAGCCCGAACATAGGAAAGATGCGGAAAACATTGTCCTTGAACAGTTTGTACGGGCATTGGAAAAAGAACTTGCAGCGCATCCTGAACAATGGTACAATTACTATGATTTCTGGGGATTGCGAAATAATTGAACCTCTGATTATTATGGATAAGAAATATAACGGGTACCGGATGTCGGCCGCTGATGCCCAACGAGTTGCACATCAGATTGCATTTGCGCCGATTGTCTTTCAGGTCAGCCGCCTGATGATTAAATATGGTATTTTCGCCATGTTGGAAGAAGCGGGCCGAAAAAATCCTGCCGGCCTTACCATCGCTGAAATCTCTTCAGCGTCAGGCCTTTCAATGTACGGAACCAAGGTCCTTCTGGAATCTTCTCTCACGGCCGGAACGGTATTTTACAACGACGGTCGTTTCACTATTTCCAAGATAGGGTGGTTCCTGCTGAATGACCCCATGGTGAAAGCCGACATTGACTTCAACCATGACGTGAACTATAAGGGCATGTTCCATCTGGACGAGGCGATAGAGACAGGTAAACCTGCCGGGCTCAAGGAACTTGGAAACTGGCCGACATTGTACGAAGGGCTCTCTTCATTTGACCCGGAAATCCAGAAAAGCTGGTTCGGATTCGATCATTTCTATTCGGACAATTCTTTCGAAGAGGCTCTGTCACACGTATTTGCAACCAATCCGGCTTCGATTCTCGACATCGGCGGAAATACGGGAAGATTCGCATTAAAATGCGTTTCCGAATCTGCTGGCGTCAATGTTACCGTCATGGACCTGCCTCAGCAGATCGGTATGCTGGAGAAAAACATTGACGGTAAACCTGGAGCTGAACGGATACATACCCACGCGGGCGACCTCCTCAAGCCTGAGACGGCGATTCCAGGCGGTTTCGACGTGGTGTGGATGAGCCAGTTCCTGGACTGCTTTTCCGAGGAACAGGTCGTAAGCATATTGTCCCGCGTCGCGAAGAGCATAACTGCTGACACCCAGGTATTTATCATGGAAACATTGTGGGACAGGCAAAGGTTTGACACAGCTTCGTTCGACTTGGCGCAGACCAGCGTCTATTTCACGGCGATGGCGAACGGAAACAGCAAGATGTTCTTTAGCGGGGACCTAGAAAACATGATTGGCAATGCCGGTCTGAAGATTGTGGAAATCATTGATAATCTGGGATATGGACATAGTCTTATCCGTTGCGTCCTGAAATGAAATGCTGAAAGGAAAGGTTTACATATCGGCCGCGGCGATGATAACTTCGCTGGGTGAAGGCGTGCAGCGGAACATGGATGCGGTTCTGCGTGGCGAAAGCGGCGTGAAACTGTGCACGGATCCGCGCGTCACGCAATCTTCCGTGATGGCCGGGATAATTCCCGAGGTTGTCTATAAAGCTCTCCGCGCAAAGTACGGCGAAGAGTATACGCGTGCGGAACTCCTTGCAGCTGAATGTGTCAAGAATGTTTTTGCTGGCGCTCCGGACGGCCGGACGCTGATGATCATCGCTTCCGCCAAGGGCAATGTTTCCCTTCTTGAAGGCCGATGCGGGGAAGGACCTCGGGTTCCGGCTGATGACGACCCGCTGCTTTTCGGGCAGATGGCATCCAGAATCGGGGCGATGACCGGATTTCCGGCTGCGCGCATCCGGGTCATTTCCAATGCCTGCATCTCCGGCGTTTCAGCCATCGTAATCGCCAGAAGAATGATCCTTTCGGGCGTTTGTGACAATGCTGTCGTAGTCGGGGTAGATACACAGAACAGGTTCATTACCAGTGGTTTCGCTTCGTTCAAATCATTGAGCGACGAGGTCTGCAGGCCTTATGACGCATCGCGCTGCGGCCTGAATCTGGGCGAAGCATGCGGGGCAATCCTTCTGACAAGGAACCGCCTCTCCGACAGTGACGTGGCGATTTCAGGCGGAGCGATAACCGATGATGCGAACCATATTTCAGGCCCGTCCAGAACCGGTGACGGATTGTATTTTGCAATGCGCCGGGCCATGGGTGAGGCAGGGGTGATTCCGCAGCAGCTGGCCATGTTGCAGATGCACGGCACCGCCACGGCATACAATGATGAAATGGAATCGAAGGCAGCCTCGCTTGCCGGACTGCAAGATGTTCCGGCCCAGAGCCTCAAGCCATATTTCGGCCATACGATGGGCGCCTCGGGAGTCATTGAAACAATCATTGCCGCAGAGGAATTGAAAAGAGGCGTTTGTGCCGGAACGGCAGGTTTTTCCGAATTGGGCGTGCCGATGCCGTTGAACGTGTCTGCCGCGAACCGCGAATTGGGCGAAAACGCTGTCCGTCATTGTCTTAAAACGGCTTCGGGGTTCGGCGGGACCAATGCGGCGGTGGCGTTGGAATCGGGCGGCAGCGGTGATGGCGAAGTCGGAGGATTGGTGGATATTGATGTACGTGAATGCAGGGAGGTGGTAATCGGCGACGGCAGCGTGAATGTGAACGGCGAAGTGGTTTTTGTTGATGAAAATGCTGATTATCATGCGTTTATCCGAGATGCTTTCAAGGCCGGTGGAGGGCAGAACATGAAGTTCTACAAGATGGATGATTTCTGCAAGCTGGCATACGTTGCTGCTGACAGGCTGCTGGAGGGGATTGATTTCGGCGAGGAAGAATGCGGGATGGTTTTGTCTGGTCGGTACGGCTGTCTCGATACGGATATGAAACATCAGCAGATTATTGATAGTGAGGGAGATGCGGGCGCCAGTCCTGCTGTTTTCGTATATACTCTGCCGAATGTGGCTGCCGGTGAAGTCTCCATCCGGCATCATATCAAAGGGGAAAATACGTGGTTCTGGTCGGATGACAGACAGATGAGCGACATCTGTCAATATGCCGGAATGATGATGGCTGCGCAGGACCTGAAATATTGTATAATAGGATATTTCGATGGCATTGCAGGCAAATATGAGGCTGTGTTCAAACTTCTGGCGCGGCAGAACTGACATCTTGCAGTTGCAGCGGATTATGGCTATTTTTGTGAGAATTAATTTGAAATCTATATGGACGAGCTGATAGAAAAACTGAAAGCGCAACTCATTGACGCGCTGAACCTTGAAGAAATTACACCTGAAGACATTGATCCGGAGGCTCCGCTTTTCGGCGAAGATGGTCTTGGGCTGGATTCGATTGATGCTCTGGAGATTATACTCCTTTTGGATAAGGATTACGGCATCAAGTTGAAGAATCCTGCCGAAGGGAAGCAGGTGTTCTATTCGGTCAAAACGATGGCTGACTGTATCAGGGCTAATCAGAACAAATAATCTTGAGCCGGAATGTATACGTGAGCGGGGCCGGCGTGGTTTCGGCTGCCGGGAGCAATCTTGGGGAAACTGTCTCCGGTATGCTCCGGGGATATTCGCGTCTTGCCAAGCCGGAACGTATCGAAACTCGTGTAGATTCCCCGGTAGGGGAGGTGCATCTGTCTGATACTGAGCTTAAAGCGGAACTTGGTATCAATCCGGATGAGATTGTAAGCAGGACAGTTCTTCTGGGCCTGAAGGCTGTCAAGGAGGCTGTCTCGGATGCCGTTTCCAGAGGTGTCAGGACAAATGACAGAACTGTCTTCATATCAGGTACTTCCGTAGGAGGAATGGACTTGAGCGAAGTGTTCTGGTTGGCGCATCGTCAGAATCTGGAGGAAGGGAATGCTGAACTCCTTAAAATGCATTCGCCAGGTGCTGTGACTTCTGCCATGGTGAAATTCCTTGTGAACCAGGATATTATAGATGAGCCTTCCCTGGTGTCGACCGTCAGTACTGCATGTTCTGCCGCCGGCAATGCCATAATGCTGGGAGCCAGAATGATACGCCATGGTATGGCTGACTGCGCCATCGTCGGCGGTGTGGATTCCTTGTGCCGTTTCACATTGAACGGATTCAATTCGCTCCGCATCCTGGATCCGGAAATCTGCCGTCCGTTCCGAGAAGACCGTGCGGGTCTCAATCTTGGTGAAGGTGCAGGTTATCTGGTACTTACGGCTGAATCTGACCGTCCTTACTGTAAGGTTTCGGGCTGGGGCAATGCCAATGAGGCGTATCATCAGACGGCCAGCACGCCTGAAGGGATAGGGCCTGGATTGGCAATGAAGGCCGCATTGGAACTTGCGGGACTGGAACCGAGTGAAATCGGCTTTGTGAATACCCATGGTACCGGAACCCAGGTGAATGACCTTGCCGAGAGCAATGCCATGTTGCGGATTTTCGGAGGCTGCGTTCCGCCGTTCAGTTCCGTAAAGCCGTTCATCGGGCATACGCTTGGCGCGTCCGAGGGAATTGAAGCGGTGTTGGTGTGCAAGGCGTTGGAAACCAATGATTTCGGGTTTATGCGACAGATAAAGTGGGGGAGACCTATTGAAGAAACCGGTCTGGTGCCTTATGACGGAATCGGGTTGTTGCATGCGAATCATGCCATGTCTTCGGCATTCGGTTTCAGCGGCAATTGTGTATCATTGATATTTTCCAGAGTATGAGCAAGTTGATGATAATTCCGGAGAAGCCATGTTATATAGCCGGTGCGGCGGCGCTGCCTTTGTCCGCGTCCGAACCTGACTATAAACCGGTGATAACCGATGCCAATTTGCGGCGCCGTATGGGGCGGCTCCTGAAAATGTCCGTGTATTGCGGCTTGCAGGCGCTGGGTGATGTTGCATCCGAGGAAGTGGCTGGTATAGTGACGTTTACGGGGATGGGCTTCATGAAAGATACCGTCTCTTTCGGCAACAGTATTTATGACCGTGACGAGGAACTTCTGAATCCGTCGCCTTTCATGCAGTCCACTTTCAATACAGCATCCGGCTATATCGCATTGATAAGAAAGATAAGGAGTTACAATACTACCTATGTCCAGCATTCGTCCGGTTTCATGGCATCATTTGCCGATGCCGTCATGCTTCTGGATGACCATCCGGAGCAGCATGTGCTTGTCGGAGGATTCGACGAGATTACACCGGAAGTGGATGTGCTGCGCCGTCGTCTGGGGCTGTATCGTGCTGACAATGGCGATTTTATGCCTCTCGGTGAAGGTGCCGGCGCCCTGCTTCTTTCTTCAGCAGGAGGCTCTGCACGGATTTTGGGCATGGCTTCGGCATCCTGTCCTGTGGATGAATTCGTTTCAGCATGTTACGGAAACGGGATGGTTTACGATACCGTACGTTGCAGCAGCCTTGTTTCCGAATATGGCGCTTTCAGGTCAATGCTTCCCGTCATCATCGCCGACCGCCTCTCCACTAATGGTTCCGGTCCGATGACCCTGTACGTGGACGATGTCAATCCTGACGGCGTCATGGCATCGATTTCCAATGATTTTGCATTGTAATTCCCTATGTCTGCGCTAGTTGTCATCTGCATTGTCCTGTCTGTCTGCGGTTTCCTTTTCTGGGCATCCGCAAGTATCAGGTCGGGCGTGTATTTAAGGGCTTTTTGTCGTGAACGTACAACCGGGAAAGTGGTATATCTGACTTTCGACGACGGCCCGGTCCGGGGTGAACGATATGCCGATGTCTTGCGCAATACGACTTGCACCACCGGGGTCCTGGACGTTTTGCGTAAACATGGAGCCCGCGCCACCTTCTTCATTATTGGCAAGAATATTTCCGGAAACGAAGACCTTGTCCGTCAGGCACTTGCGGATGGACATGAACTTGGCATACACTCGTGGAGCCACGCCGATACATTTCCGCTCTATTCCAAATCCCGCATGAACGAGGATATTCTACGCTGTAAAAAAACTCTGGAAGCATTGTCCGGCGAAGAGATCCGGCTTTTCCGTCCTCCTTTCGGCGTGGTGAATCCCACGATTGCACGCTCCGTGAAGCAACTCGGCCTGCAGACCATAGGCTGGAGCATAAGGAGCTTTGACACAGTCCGTTACAATCGCCCAGGCTGGCAGCAACGTGTGGTACGCCGCATTATGCGCCGCCTGGAGCCCGGCGCCGTCATCCTCCTCCACGACCGCCTTCCCGAAGCCCCCGCCCTCCTTTCCACCCTCCTGACCCATCTCACCGCCGCCGGCTACCGCTTCGACCGCCCGCTGCCGAGGTAGGTTGTGTTCTGCTACTGGTCTCTGAATGGCGTTGTGGGTGCTACGCCTGCACCGTTTGCTAAACCTGGACCGTTTGCTACGCCTGTTTTTTTGAACAAGTTGGCAGCCTGTTATTTTGCTAAATGTCTGTGAATCAGTGAAATGCGTAAATAAAACCATGCCAAGTCTCATGAAAAAACATGGGACTTGGCATGGTATCCTGTTATGTGTTGTACTTCTAATGACCTGATAATCAGCGAATAATCCGAATTATGTAAGCTATTCCCTCCTGCCAACTTGTTCAGTTTTAAGAGGCAGAAATAGCTCAGGAATATGTGAGTTGATTATTTCAGCGAAAAATGGTAACTTCACAAATCATAGAAATCATCACGCTATGGCAAATAAAGAACCCGGATACGTTTACATCCTCACAAATCCCAGTTTCAGAGAAGATTGGGTCAAGATAGGCAAAAGCTCCCGTCCTGTCGATATCCGCTCAAAGGAGTTGGATAATACGGCCGTGCCACTTCCTTTTGAAATTTACGCCACCCTCCAGACCTTGAAATATGACGTCGTGGAGAAAAAGATTCACAAGGCCATTGACCGTCTGACGGATCTCCGCATCCGTCAAAACCGCGAATTTTTCAATATAAAACCTGAACTCGCCCTTGAAATTTTCAAAGATGAGGCAATGATTCTGGATGATGCCGTCATTACGATGTACGAGAACAATCAGCCGATAGTTTCCAAGTCGGACACTCCGTCCTTACCATCAAAGCAGGTTATGACTCATCGCCCTCGTTTTAAGTTCAGTATGGTCAACATTCCTGTAGGCGCTGAACTGGTCTTCATCCCAACAGGATATAAAGTCAACGTTGCAAGTGACGATCAGATTGAATATGAGGGTCGCATTTACAAACTTTCTCCTTTTGTCGGCACCTTCATGCCCATAGAGAAACGCAATACCTCTGGAGCATATCAGGGACCAAAGTTCTTTACATTTAAAGGGGAAATTCTGGATGATATCCGCAAAAGAATTGAATCAACATCCGAGTTTTCTGAGGAATAAACAGCTTGAAGCCTTGCCGGAGATGCCATTTGCAAAGGAAGAAATAGAGATCAGGAAGAAGAAAAATCAATAGAATAGGACATTAGAAGAAATACTGGCTCGCAAAGAATGTCAGACGTTTGATTGCAAGAGCATACAGATTGACCCGAAAGCGTTAGCGATACCCATTGTGGCTATGGCTAATGCCGATGGTGGTGTGCTTGCTATTGGAGTTTCTGACAAGACTCGCAGAATAGAAGGAATTGATGGACAACATTCGCCTCACTCACTTCTCTCGTAATACTAAGATTGCCCAATTCCTCAAGGCATACAAGTATGTCAAGGAGTTTGATAGCCCAAGTACCGCCCAAGTACCGCCCAAGTAGAAAAATTAGTGGCAGTTATGAACGATGATTATGTTGATGTCCCTGAGATGATGAAACTATGTGGAATTGTCAGGCGTAAAACAATGCAAGATAGTTATATTGCCCCTGCTCTAACAGACGGCAGCATTGAACGAAAATATCCGGAACAGCCTAATCATCCAAAACAGATGTATAGCCTTTCTGAAAAGGCAAAGGCATGGAAGAAAACAAACAATTGAACGGATGAGAAGACTGTCTCAAAAGTGAAATATTATCTCTGGACCCTTTGCTACGCCTGTTTTTTTTGAACAAGTTGGCAGCATGTTATTTTGCTAAATGTCTGTGTATTAGTGAAATGCGTAAATAAACCCATGCCAAGTCTCATGAAAAAACATGGGACTTGGCATGGCATCTTGTCAGGTGCGGTGCTTCTAATGACCTGATATTCAGTAAATAATCCGAATTATGAGAGCTATTCCCTCCTGCAAACTTGTTCAGTTTTAAGAGGCAGAAACAGCTCCGGAATATGTAAGTTGACGTTTGCAAAAATAGTCGTCAGCCTGCGATAATCTGTGAAAAAATCTGTATATTCGCAGATGTCCCACTGTGGGGATGACAAAGAAATAACACGTGCCTTGGTTCGTTAAAATCGCCAATTCTATCGAATGTATATACGAGGCACAGCGGACAGCCATATATGGGTTGTCCGGTCTGTGCGTATATACTGGTGTTTGGCGATACCTAACGGACGACAGACTGGGCAACCTTTCTTTTGTTGCGAATTTAACCAATTTACCCGTAATATTATGGATGCAGAAAAGACAAACAAAAATGGCAAGATGCTGTTTATTCATGCTTCTCGTGAATTATAAAAAACTCCGAACGTGAAAGCGCCCGGAGTTTCCGTTTGTATTATTCAATTTATTGTTTTTCCAAAGTGAGAACCACATTTCCTTGCCTGTCAAACAATTCCGCAAGGCTGTTGTAGGTACAACTGTAAACCGCACCGTTCACCTCGTAATGGAACTTCACGGGGTTGGTATTCCAGTTGAAAGAATACTCTTTGCGCAAACGCAATTCGTACCGGCCATTCGCTGCAATGGTTACAGAACCGATACGGCTACTGTTGCTGACACGCTCAAATGCAACGA
>OFMP01001228.1_pt1 | contig 13882 bp, 9 predicted proteins | sample 1541841 | NCBI WGS metagenome assembly OFMP01 (sample SAMN04209226, study PRJEB22552) | human gut metagenome | biome: gut; material: feces | host: Homo sapiens | place: USA: Oklahoma
GCCGCGCGCCTGCGCGCGACCGTGGTGCAGTGCTGCGCGCAGACCGCGGACGCGGTGCGCGCCGCGCTGCGCGGGGAGGGCTGACCCATGCCGAACACCCTGACCGGAACGGAGGCCTCCTCGGCGATCTATGCGCAGGTGCGAGCGCGCGCGGCGCAGCTCACAGAGCCACCCTGCCTCGCGGCCGTGTCCGTCGGCGCGCAGCCGGACGACCGGGCCTATCTGCGCAGCATCGCACTCTCGGCGGCCGGCTGCGGCGTCACCGTGCGCCCCGTGTCCCTGCCGGCGAACTGCGCGCCCGAAACACTGACGGACACCCTGCGCGCCCTGAGCGCGGACGACGGCGTGCACGGCGTGCTGCTGCTGCGGCCGCTGCCGGAGGCGCTGCGCGCGCAGGAAATTCTCGACGCGCTCGACGCGCGCAAGGACGTGGACGGCATGACGACATGGTCGCTCGGCGCGCTCGTGACCGGGGCGGCGGGCTTCGCCCCCTGCACGGCCGAGGCGTGTATGGAACTTCTGCGCGCGCACGGCATCGACCCCGCGGGCAGGCGCGTGACCGTCGTGGGCCGGAGTCTCGTGATCGGCCGGCCGGCCGCGCTGCTGCTCACGCGCGCGGACGCGACCGTGACGCTCTGCCACCGGAAAACGCCCGACCTCGCCGCCCGCTGCCGGGCCGCCGACATTCTGCTGGCCGCGGCCGGCGCGCCTGGGCTCATCACGCCGGAGTGCGTACGCCCGGGGCAGATCGTGCTCGACGCGGGCGCGACCGCGCTGCCGGACGGCACGCTGCGCGGCGACGTGACGCCTGCGGCCGCCGCCATCACCGCCTGCACGCCCGTGCCCGGCGGCATCGGCAGCGTGACGACCGCGCTGCTGCTGCGGCATACTGTGCAGGCTGCCGAAAAATCCCACCATTTTTAAGCAAATATTCACAAACTGTTGTTCCATTCCACCGCGCGAGACGCTATAATATTGGGTATTCTCATTTTGGAGGCAGACCTTTGGCCAATCTGATCGAAAAAATCAAAGACCGGCGCGCGCCCGCGCCCGAGACGCCGGAGCGGCGGGACGTGCCCGTCGCGCACCCCGACCCGCAGCAGGGCCTGACGAGCGCGCAGGTGCGCGAGCGCGCGGACGCCGGCTGGACGAACGCGCCCGTCGACCCGCCGGGCAAGACGGTCAAGCAGATCGTCCTGAGCAATATCTTTACCTATTTCAATATGCTGTTTTTCCTGCTGGCGCTGTGCGTGATCGCGGTGCAGCAGTGGCTGAACCTGACGTTCATGGGCGTCATCATCGTCAACACCGCCATCGGCATCATTCAGGAGATCCGCTCGAAGAAAACGCTCGACAAGCTGAGCATCCTCGCATCGCCCAAGGCCGTCGCCGTGCGCGACGGCAGGCGCGTGACCGTGGACACCGCGCAGCTCGTGCGCGACGACATCGTCGTCTTCGCCGCCGGCAACCAGGTCTATGCCGACGCCGTCGTCGCGCAAGATAGCTGCTACGTCAACGAGGCGCTCATCACGGGCGAGTCGGACGAAATTAAGAAAAACCCCGGCGACAAGCTCCTGTCGGGCAGCTTCGTCGTCAGCGGCATGTGCCGCGCGCAGCTGACGGACGTCGGCGCGGACTCCTACGTCTCGCGCCTGACGCAGGAAGCCAAGCGCGCCAAGAAGCCGCAGCAGTCGGAGATGATGCGCTCGCTGCAAAACCTCGTCAAGTGGATCGGCATCCTCGTCATCCCGCTCGGCGTGGTGATGTTCGTCAAGGAATACGTGTGGCTCGGCCGCGCCGTGCCCATCGCCGTGACGAGCACGGTCGGCTCGATCATCGGCATGATCCCCGAGGGGCTGTATCTGCTCACCAGCCTCGCGCTCGTGGCCGGCGTCGTGCGTCTGGCCCAGCGCAAGACCCTCGTGCACGAGCTCGGCTGCATCGAGACGCTCGCGCGCGTGGACACGCTGTGCGTGGACAAGACCGGCACCGTGACGGAAAACAAGATGATTGTCGAGGACGTCTGCCCCCTGTGCGACGACCGCTTCACGCTCGAGGACATCCGCATGATCATGGCCGACTACGTCTACGCCATGCAGGCCGACAACGACACGATGGCCGCGCTGCGGCGCTACTTCACGGGCGAAAAGACGCAGGACGCGACAGCGACGCTGCCGTTCTCGTCGGCGAAGAAATACGGCGGCGTGTCGTTCCACACCGAGGAGACGTACCTGCTCGGCGCGCCGGACGTGCTGCTCGCCGGGCGCGAGAACCCGTATCAGGAGCAGATCGAGGACTACTCCGCCAAGGGCTGCCGCGTGCTGCTGCTGGGCATGTATGACGGCGCGCTCACGGACGAGACGCTCAGCGCCGGCTTTCTGCCCATCGCGCTGATCCTGCTCTCGAACAAGATCCGCGCCGAAGCGCCGGAGACGTTCGGCTACTTTGCCAGCCAGGGCGTGGCCGTGAAGGTCATCTCCGGCGACAATGCGCGCACGGTGTCCGAGGTGGCCAAGCGCGCCGGCATCGAAAACGCCGACCGCTTCGTCGACGCGCGCACGCTCACGACCGAGGAAGCCATCCGCGACGCGGCGGGCAAGTACACGGTCTTCGGCCGCGTGACCCCCGCGCAGAAGCGCAGCCTCGTGCAGGCGCTCAAGGCCGACGGCCACACCGTGGCCATGACGGGCGACGGCGTCAACGACGTGCTCGCGCTCAAGGAGGCCGACTGCTCCATCGCCATGGCCTCGGGCAGCGACGTGGCGTGTCAGGTGTCGCACATCGTGCTGCTCGACTCGAACTTTGCCTCCATGCCGTCGGTCGTGGCGGAGGGCCGCCGCGTCATCAACAACATCGAGCGCAGCGCCTCGCTGTATCTGGTCAAGAACATTTTCTCGTTCTTACTCGCGTTTTTCACGCTCTTTGCCACGCTGCCGTACCCGTTTAGCCCCGCGCAGCTCACGCTCGTGAGCGCCGTTACCATCGGCATCCCGTCGTTCATCCTCGCCATGGAGCCGAACGAGAGCCTCGTCAAGGGAAAATTCCTGCGCAACGTGCTCTTCCGCGCGTTGCCGGCCGCGATGACGGATCTGGCGATGGTCGTGGGCATTCTGCTGTTTTATATCGCCTTCCAGCTCGACGACACGGCCATGATCACGATCTGCACCGGCGTCATGGGCATTGTCGGCCTCATGATGGTGCACCGCACGTGCCAGCCGTACAACACCATCCGCAAGGTGATGATCGTCGTGCTCGGCGTGCTGTTCGTGATCGCGTATTTCGGCTTCCCGACGCTCTTCAGCCTGCAGAAGCTCAATCTGCAGAGCGCGCTCATCCTCATCGTGTTCGGCCTGCTGTCGTGGCCGGTGATGAAGGCGTTCTGCCGCCTGAACGACCATATGCGCACCCGGTTCGAGGCGTGGCGCGCGGGCAAGACCGCGAAGGCCGCGTGAGAAAGGCTGCACGGTGGCCGCAGGCACATAGGAACGGCTGCGAAAAGGCAGCCGCGCAGGATAGCCAGCGAAAAGGCCGCCGCGCCTGCGCGGCTGCTGTCACAAAACTCCGCCCAGCATCGGTTCGATGCGGGGCGGAGTTTTTCGTCTCCGTTTTGCGGAGGGCAGCGCCGGAAAGGCGCGCGTCGAACGCGCAGCACATGACCGAAGTCGCCGCGACGGATGAGGTGGACGTGGGATGCGCGCTGCATGACCGGCGGTGCGGGTGATGCCGAAGTCCGTCTCCGGCCGCCGCCTGCGTGATCCCCTGTTTCCAGTTTAGTATGCTTTTGCATAACTTGTCAAGCATTTTTTCTCTCGGCAAGAAAGCCAGCCAGCGCGCCCTGCGCTGCACCCGCGTCCCGCACCGCACGGCCGCCACAACGCGCCAGCCAAAAGCGTCCACCACACCCGCACCGGCTGAAAGCACGCGCCGGACTGTGCCCGACCAAAAGCCCCTGCCGCACCCGCACGTCCCCCCTGTCGGCACGCCCCCATGCTCCGCCGCACCCGCACCGGACCACGCCCGGCCTGAGCGCCTTGAAACAAGTTTTCCACACGCTTTCCACAGAGTTTTCCACATTTTCGCTGGTTTCCCACAGCGGCTTTCTTTCCCCCTGGCTTTCTTTGAGAGAGACAGGGTAAGATATGCTTTGCCGTATGTTCCTGCTGTAAGGTAAGACACAGTATGGTACGGTACTGTACGGTACGGTTGGGTACGGTGCCGCGAGACGTCCGCGTGACGACACCCGCGACAGCGCCGCCCCGCCGCCCGCCATGCGCACCCCCGCGCACCCTCTGCCGTCATGCGCGCAAGCCCTTGCGGCCGCAGGCTTTTTCGTTCGCACGTCAGGTGTTATGTAAACCACTTATCGCCGCCCGTGTCGAATCCGCGCGGATGCACGATTTCATGTCGACAAAAGGGCCTCAAAATATTTCTTAGCGGTTTCTTAGCACACTCTTGGCACGTTCTTAGCGCGCTTTCCGCGCGAAGAAAACGACATTCTGTCGTCTGCCGCGCGCGCAAAAAGGGCCGCCCTTTCGGGTGGCCCTTCGCACGTTTTTTCCCTTTTCCCGCCCGCGTCACGCCGGGTTGACGTGCACGGTGCAGTGCTTGACGTCCGGGTAGTCGCGCTCGAGCTCGTGGTGCACGGCCTCGGCGATGACGTGCGCGTCCCGCAGCGGCAGCGCGCCGTCGACCGCGATCTCGGCATCGACATACGTCCGGCTGCCGAACAGCCGCGTCTTGATATCGTCCACACGCACGACGCCGGGGGTGCGCTGCATCGTCTCGCGCATGGCGGCAACGGTGTCCGGGTCGCACGCCCGGTCGACGAGCCGGTCGATGCTCTCGTGGAAGATGCCGTAGGCCACCTTGAAGATGAACAGGCAGATGACGATCGACGCGATGGGGTCGAGGATGGGCACGCCGAGCCGCGCGCCGAGCACGCCCGCAAAGCTGCCGATGGACGACAGCGCGTCGGACCGGTGGTGCCACGCCTCGGCCTTGAGCGACACGGAGCGGATGCGTTTGGCCGCCGCGATCGTGTACCAGTACAGCCCCTCTTTCACGCCGATGGACACGACCGCCGCGATGAGCGCGAGCACGCCGGGGGCAGCCAGCGTCTCGCCGCGGACGATCTTCATCACGCCCGCGTAGCCGATGGCTGCGCCGACGAGCACGAGGATGTTGCCCAGCAGGATGGACGCGATGCACTCGAGCTTTTCGTGCCCGTAGGGGTGGCTGGCGTCGGCCGCCTTGTGGGAAAAGACCGCGCCGATCATCACGATCAGCGAACCGAGAATGTCGGACGCCGAGTGCACGGCATCGGCCACTATGGCCGACGAGTGCGCCACGATGCCGGCGACGAGCTTGAACACCGTCAGGGCCGCGTTGCACACGATACCGACGGTGGACACCTGCATGGTCACGCGCTTGGCGTCATCGGGCGCGGTGGAAGTGCGTGTACGCATAAAAAGACTCCTTTCGCACAAAAAAGCGCCTGTGGGGCATATGAGTCCCACAGACGCGGTGATATCCTGTCTGCTGCGGCGCGGACGCCGCCCGGCCTTTCGGCCTGTCATTAGGAGGGAGTATAGCACGTGCGCGGCCGGCCGTCAAGCGGTATTTTCGGTTTTTTCACCGGCGCAGCCAGTGCACGCCGGCGCGGTGGAGCTTCGTGCCGAGGATGAGCGCGATCTGCACCGGGACGCCGACAAAGAACACGGCCCAGATGTTATACTGCAGGTACTGAAAATAAAACGCCGTGATCGTGCTCCACACGAACAGGGACGAAAACACGCACTGCAGCGTCGTCTCCCCCTCCCAGTGGCGGGAGAAGAGGAACGCCACGGCGAACGACACCGGCACCGCCCACACGAACGCCATCCAGTACATCTTGCCGATGCTGAACTGCGAATACAAAAACACGACGACCGCGACGACCCACACCATCGTCACCCACATGGCGGCGATGAGCACCTTCGACATGAGGTAGGCGTCGTGCTGCTTTTCGCCGCCGGACTCCGTCGCTGCGGCGTATGCGGCCGCCACGCCGCCGTCCGTCAGCAGATCGTCCACGCGCAGACCGTAAAGGTCGGCGATGGTCTTGAGCATCACGACGTCGGGCAGGGAATCGCCCCGCTCCCACTTGGACACGGCCTTGTCGGAGTAATTGAACTGCGCGGCAAACTCGGCCTGGGTCAGGTTTTCTTCTTTTCTCAGCTCGGCAAGGTTGGCGGCGAGCGCGCCTCTCACATCATCCATGCTATGAGTATACCACGCCGGGCGTTCGGCCGCAAGAGCCACGTTCCACCTAAATCCTGTCATTCTCCCGCTGGTAGAATCGCCTTCTCCCAACGTTTCTACCTCTCGCGCGCGCGGAGGATGCATTTGAAAAGTCCCTGCCGTATAATGAAGTCATGAAGAAATGTGATTTTCCTGACGATATGCACGTCAGGCATCACCTGCAAGGGAGACGGATATCATGAGCAAACAGACTTTCCATCTGCCGACCTGGCGGCGCAAGCCGACGGCGGACGAGGCCGCGCCGGACATTGCCGACAGCGAGCTGGTGCCCTCGGAGAGCGCCGCGCGCCCGACACGCCGCAAGCACGGCAAGCGCACCTATGTCATCGGCGGCGCGCTGCTGGCGCTGGCGATCGCGGCGGCGATCATCATTCCCGGCGCGGCCGGCGTCGGCGACGATGACGGCGCCGGCGGCGCGAGCACAACGCTCACCCGCCCGGACGGCGACCCCTCCGGCCAGACCGCGGAGGACAATATCTACATCACGACCGGCGTCATGGATCAGGAGACCTACCGCTCCGAGACGACCGGCCAGACGAAGGCAAAGGTCGGCTTCATCGACTACAACCAGGCCGTGCACAACGTGCGCGTCGTCACGAGCGACAGCGTCTTTACCGAGGCCATCAGCACGAGCATGTTCGTCAAGCTCGGCGAGCAGAAGTACTTCAAGGACGGGGCGATCCTCGTGCGCAAGGCCGATTCCATCAGCGGCGACACCGCCACCTGGAGCGACCAGATCGTGGCCATCTCGCAGCAGGACTATGAGGACGCCTACGGGCAGGACCCGCGCAACCTCAGCAACTACGTCATCAGCCGCGACACGGTGCTCAACCCCACCATGACCGCCAACGACGACGGCACCTACACCCTCACCTTCGACCTCGAGCCGTCCGGCGCGAGCGCGTATTACCGCCACCAGGTGCGTACCTACAGCGGCGCGTCGAAAAGCCCCGAATTCACGGCCGTACACATGGTCTGGACCATTGATGCCAACTGGGGCCTCCTGCAGATGGACACCGTGGAGAGCTACGCCGTGTCCATGTCCGGCCTCGGCAGCCTCAACTGCACGAGCACGCTCACCGAGGTGTTCTCGGACTTCGGCGCCGTGACCGACGACCAGACCGAGTTCCAGCACTACCTCGAGACCGAATACGACCCCAACAACCTCGGCAAGCTCTCCGACGGCGGACAGGACACGCAGGCCATCGTGCGCGACTTCTTCCGCCGCACGCCGAACTACAGCCTCACCGTCACGGCCAACGGCCAGTCCTACGGCCTGACGGCGCACGTGGACATTGACCAGACCACCTTCCAGGTGCGCGGCAACGTCGCGGGCGTCGACCTCTTCGCCGCCTACAGCAACGAGCGCGTGTACGTCGCCTTCGGCAGCCAGAAGATCGTCCTGCGCGCGTCCGACACGATCGACGCGGCGCGCACGGTCGCGGGCTACCTCGGCGTGCAGATCCCGAACATCTCGCTCGACGCGGCCGGCATGACCGCGCTGACGAAAAACGTCGCCATGCAGCAGACCGACACCGGCATGACCATCCGGCTCAACGACCCGATGATCTCCGGCACCGTCCTGCTCACCAACCCGGACGCCCTGCGCCTGACGCGCGCGGACGTGGCGCTCAACTTCGGCGGCGCGCGCATGCACGTCACCGCCACGCCGTACTACGGTGGCTTCCAGGTGCAGTCGCTCAGCGGCTACACCGACCTGACCGGCGCGCTGAGCCTCGTGAGCCCCCTCATGGACGCGGCGACCGCCAAAACCGCGACCTTCAACGTCGCGCTCAGCGGCCCGCTGAGCCTCTCGGGCACGGCCACCGTGACCCGCACCTCCGGCGGCTATGACGCTGCGCTCACCACCACGGTCGACGGCGTGACCGTCACGGCCGAGTACATCGGCAGCACGGTGTACGTCTCGGCCGGGAACATCCACGTCAGCGGCACGGGCAGCGAGATCAAAGACCTCGTCGCCTGGGCTGGAAAGCTCGCCGGCGCGGGCGACGCCGCTGCCGCCGGCAATGCCTACGCGCAGTTTTTCCGCGAGCTCACGCCGCAGTCCGCCGTGAACAGCATCCAGGACCTCGCGTGGTCGAATAACGCGCTGCACGCGCAGCTCAACATCGCGGGCAACGCCGTCTCCGCCGCACTCTCGGCCAACAGCGTGACCGTCACGGCCTCGGGCTGGACGGTGCGCGTGACGATCACCGGTACGTCCGGCTCCGCCACCACGCTGCATCCCACGAACGGCAATTATGTCACCCTCTCGCAGCTGCAGCCCTTCGCCCCCGTGCTCGAGCGCTATGTCGGCGCGCAGGCCATGGGCATGGACGCGACCGTGTCCGTCAACGGCTACAGCCTCGATACCGACGTCGTGCTCTCGCTCGGCAAGCCCGTCGCGGCGCGCGCCGTGTCGCAGATCCTCGGCCGCGACCTGACCGTCACGTTCTGGAACGACCGCGTCTATATCGACTACGGCTGGCACCATGTCGAGGCGTCCATGAACTCGCTCGAGCGGGCGCTCTACGCCGTGCTCACCATCACGCCGGGCGTCGACCGCCAGACCGTGCAGAACGCCATCGAGGCCTATACCTACTTCTTCGAGCACCTGTCGTTTGCGAATGTCGTCGGTGCGATCTCCGCGTTCGGCTATGCCGACGGGGCGCTGAACATCACGGCAAACATCGCGGCGTCGCCGCTGTACATCTCGCTCACGCCGAGCCAGATCACGCTGCGCACGCAGGTCGATTCGGCCAGCCTCGCCGTCACGGCCACGCCGGGCAGCGCCTACGCCTCCGCGCCGGATCTGACGCCGCAGGGCGGCAGCTACCGCAATCTCGATGATTTCCTCGCCCTGTTCGGCTGAGCAGGCGCAGCGCATAAAGCTTTGCCCCCGCAAGTCTCCCCCGCAAAGTTTTCCCCCAATCGCACAGCAAGCCCCCGGACATTTCGTCCGGGGGCTTTGCTGTAGCCGGGCGGCACAGCCCGCCGCCGAAGCCGCAGGGGCAAGGCCCGCCTCGAATGAAATCCATGAAGAAAGCCCTCGGACAACCGTCCGGGGGCTTCCCCTGCGCTTCATCCAAAACCCGCCGCGCAGCAGGTCACACACAGCCGCAGGGGAGCTCGAGGGGGCAAGGCCCGCCTCGAATGAGATCCATACAGAAAGCCCTCGGACATTTCGTCCGAGGGCTTTCTGCATCCTCTTTTTCTCCTGCTGCGCATTCAGTGCACGCTCGCCTGCTTCTGCCGCAGGCTCAGGCAGTCGGCGATCATGGCGATGAACTCCGAGTTCGTCGGCTTGCCCTTGATGTTCGAGACCGTGTAGCCGAAAAACTTCTGCAGCGTCTCGATATCGCCGCGATCCCACGCGACCTCGATCGCGTGCCGGATGGCGCGCTCGACGCGCGAGGGCGTCGTGTTGAACTTGCGCGCGACCTCGGGATAGAGCACCTTCGTCACGGAGTTGATAATGTCCATGTCGTCGATGGTCAGCAAGATCGCCTCGCGCAGGTACTGGTAGCCCTTGATGTGCGCGGGCACGCCGATCTCGTGGATGACGTCGGTGACGACGCTCTCGAGCGAGGGCTCGGGCTCTGCCGCGGCGAGCTGCGTGCCCGCGCCGCCGGTGCGCTGGCGCGGCCGGGCCGTCTGGCGGATGCGCTGCACGAGCAGCGGCGGGTCAAACGGCTTTTGCATAAAGTACGTCGTGCCGAGCTCCGCACACTCCATCAGCACCTGATCGTTGCAGATCGCGGAGGTGACGATCACGCGCGACGATGCGTTTTTCGCCCGCAGATGCGTCAGCAGGGACAGGCCGTCCAGATTCGGCAGCACGAGGTCGAGCACCACGACGTCGGGCTGGAATTTGGTGATGAGTTCTTCCGCGCGCAGCCCATTGTCCGTCTGGGCGACCAGTTCCATATCCGTCTCCTGGCCGATCGCCTTGGAATAGGCCGCGCGGTACTGTTCGCCGGGATCAGCCAGCAGAACACTGATTTTCGTTTCCATAACATTCTCCTCCGCAAAAATTCAGGCTTGCGGTCAGCTCTCTGCCAAATCGCTCGTTTCCCCTGTCTTGCGAGGATATTTTACCATATCTGGAATGCGAGAACAATGTGATTTTTGGCGAATTGCTCTAGTTTTCTGTTGACATAATCCGATCATAACCGTCGAAAGGTACAATTTTTCGAAGCAAACCGCAATATCTCGCCTGCGTTCGACAGACAGAATGTGTCGAATGCATATATGTGTTATGTAAACCAATATTCCGACACGTGTCTTGCCACCGCGACAGCAGCCGACCCGCTGCGCACGGCAAAGCCCGAAAACCGCCGCTTCGGCCGGCGCACGACCGGCGGCACCGCCTGCACGCAGCAAAAAGCGGAAGGGACGGCTGCCCCTTCCGCTTCATACTGTATTTTGTATCTGCGCCGCGCGCTCAGTCCCGGTCGTCCTCGCGGTGGCCGCGGGCATCCGCGCGCTCGGCATGGCGCTGCGCACGCTCGTCCGCATGGTCGGCATGACGCTGCGCTTTTTCTGCCAGATGATCGGCCTGCCGCTGCGCGCGCTCCGCCGCGTGCTGCGCGTGGCGCTGGGCCTTCTCGGCCGCGTACTGCGCCTTGCGGGCCAGCTCCGCCGCCTGCCGCTGCTCGCGCGCCACCTGCTTCTCCGCCTGACGGCGCAGGCGTGCCTCGAGCTGCTGCTCATGGCGCAGCTGCTGCTCGGTGGCGTGCTGCTCGTGCCGCTCCTGATACGCGGCCATGTGCTGTTCGTGCCGCTCGGACAGCTCCGCCTGATGCTGGGCGCGGCGAGCGCTGCGTTCGGCGCGCTCGTGCTCGATGCGCGCGTGCAGCTGCGTCCGGCGGGCCTCGATGCGCGCCGCGCTCGTGGGATGATTTGCGCGGAAATCGTGGTCGAAGTGGTCGCGCCGCTCGCGCACGTGCTCGACGAACTCGGGGTGCTCCTGCTCGACACGGTCGAAGAGGCTGTCGCGCTCGGCCTCGAGGTCGGTAAACACATCGTCCTCGGAGTTGCCGAGCAGCACGGCCAGCTCGTCCGTGTGGCCCTCGAGGTGCAGCAGCACCTCGTCGGTGTCGATGCTGCCGAAGTGAAAGTCCTCGTTGAGGAAATGCTCGAGCATCGTGCGGCGCGCGTCCTTGTCCTCTGTTGTGCGCATGCGCGCGAGCAGGAGCTGCACGTTGCGCTCGATCTGCACCTCGGCGTCCGCGCCGTAGAGCCACTCGAGCTCCTGCAGCTGGCGGATATCGTCCATGTTGTCGGGGATGCGCTGCTGCGCCCCGCCGATGTCGACGGCCGCGTCGGCATCGCGCAGCGCGCCCTGGATCGTGCGGCGCACCGCGCCGGATTCGATCAGCTCCCCGGCCTCGAAGTGCCGCAGCTGGTCGTTGACCTCGCCGATGTGCTCGGTCAGGTAAAAGCGCACGCCCTGCGCGCGCAGCTTGCGGTTGAGCACGACGAGCCGGTCGCACGCCGTGATGTCCACGCTCACGATGGCGCTGCCGTCGACGATGACGGCCTGCGTATCAGGCTGCACCGCGCCCTCGATGTCCTCCTGGAAGCGGCGGATGTTGGCGAAAAACAGGCTGCCGCTGAAGCGGTAGAGCACGATGTGCGGCAGCGCCTGCACGCCGCTGACGCGGTCGATCGGGAAAAACCCGGCCTTGCCCGGCAGCGTACCGAGGAAGGTGCGCTGGGGCGCTGCCGCGCGCATGAGCACGTCGATGAACGACAGCACCATGCCCACGAGCACGCCCTTGATCGCGCCGAGCAGCAGCACGCCGAAAAACGCCCCGGTGAAGATGCCGAGCTCCACGCGGTTGACGCGCCAGAGCCGCCGCGCGATGCCGAACTCCGTCGCCCCGATGAGCGCGTTGACGACGATGGCCGTCAGCACCGGCACGGGCAGAAAGCGGATGAGCGGCGTGGCAACGAGCAGCACGACGAGCATGGTCACGCTCGCCATGACGGACACGAGCTGCGTCCTGCCGCCGTTGCGCTCGTTGACGGCCGTGCGCGACACGCTGCCCGACACGACGCAGCAGCCGACGAGCCCGGCGGCGACGTTGCCCACGGCATACGTCACGATCTCGCGGCGGCCGTTGAGGCGGTAGCCGTTTTTCTGCGCCGTGCCGGACGAGGCCAGCAGCGTCTCGGCCAGAATGACGGCCGCGACCGGCAGCGTCGCCACGAGCGCCTGGGTAAACGGCAGCGCGGTGAGGTCCGGCAGCACGACCTTCGGCAGGCCGCGCGGCACGGCGGCCAGCAGCGCCACGCCCCAGTCGTCCAGCGGGGCGAACGCGCCGAGCAGCCCGCCCAGCACCATCATCACGAGCACCCACGGCACCTTCTGCCACTTGCGCGGCGCGATGAGCAAAATTGCGAGCGTCCCGAAGCCGAGCGCGGCGGTGGGCCAGTTGATGACTTTCGCCGCGTCAAAAACGTGCCCCAGCAGCTCGAACAGCTCGCCCGTGCCGGTCGCGGAGCCGAGCAATTTTGGCACCTGCATGAGGATGATCTCGCAGCAGACGCCGCTGATGAACCCGCCCATGACGGGCTCGGAGATGTAATCGACGGCCTTGTCCGCGTGCACGAGTGCGAACACGGCCAGCCACAGCGCGACGTACAGCGTCAGCACCGGCACGATGCGCATGGCCTCCGCGCCGCCGGGCGTGACGCCGAGCGACGTGAGCACCGCGCCGATCATGGCGGCCGGCGCGGCGTCGACGCCGAAGATGAACTCCCGCGTCGTGCTGAGCATCGCAAACAGCAGAATCGGCACCAGCGACCCGTACAGCCCGTAGACCGGCGGCAGGCCGGCCAGCTGAGCATAGCCCATCGAGATCGGGATGGACAGCAGCGCGATGAGCGCGCCGGAGAACAGATCCGGCCCGAGCTGCGCCCGGTCGTACCCACGCAGGGAGGCGAACAGCGGCTGGGAAAGCGCTTTCATAGTATCACCTGGTTTTAATATATAGAGTGTCCCGCTCAGGCGAGCAGGGGGTCAAGCCCGGCGTCGAGCCGGGCGTTGCGTTTCGCCTTCGGCCGGTCGATGACCCGGCCGCGCGCGACGGGGTTTCCGAGGATGCGGCGCACGAGCTTTTCGTTGTCGCGCTGCTTTTTCTGGATCTTGCCACTGCCGGCCAGATGCACATGCATGTTGATGAGTCCGGGCAGCAGATAGCGCCCGCGCAGGTCGATGCGTGTGTACCCCGCCGGGGCAGTGCCGGCCGGCACGATGTCCGTGATGGTCTCGCCGTCCGTGAGCACGCACAGTCCGGGCTGTACGCACATATCCTTCGTGCCGTCGAGAAGGTTTGCGTTGTCAAATGCGTATTTCATGCTGCGCCTCTCTTTCCGCGGCCCGGCCGCACCGGGCAAAATGAATAAAAACAGAATATCACATTTGGCAAATATGTCAAGCCGTGCGGCACGTCCGACGCGCACCCCTTGGCTCCCTTGTGTAAAGGGCGCTGGCAGCCGTCAGGCTGACTGAGGGATTGACACGTTGATTCCTGCACTGGCTTCGTATCTGCACCCCCTCCGTCGCGGCACAAAG